>JAEEGL012589616.1_pt1 | contig 27955 bp, 22 predicted proteins | sample 9134231 | NCBI WGS metagenome assembly JAEEGL01 (sample SAMN16246548, study PRJNA631951) | gut metagenome | biome: gut microbiome; feature: rumen; material: fiber-attached | host: Bos | place: Iran: Karaj | collected 2018-10
CACGGTCCTTGTAACTGTCGATCTTCATTGAAACTGGTGTCTTTGCCATAATTCTTTTCCTTTCTTTAATTTTTAATTGTTAATACTATTTTTATTTTTAAATCACTTTTACTTTGTTGTCTCGAGTCGTGTTCTTGACTTTTGACGATGCAAAGGTACGACGGTTTTCGCTTCATTCCAACTTTTTTTCTCTTTTTTGTCTTCGTTTGTAGCGACAGCAAAACGAAATTGCGACAAACTCCATGCACGGGCATGAAATCTGTCGCAAAAGGGCTGAAATTTTTAGTATAAACAGTTTTTTTAGGGCTTAAAAGATTGCCAGAGCGGATCGTGGGGCAGGGGAGCCTCGGCAATGATAGTCTCTTTGGATACAGGATGCACAAACTCCACACGGCGCGACATCAGCGAGATGCTGCCATCGGGATTACTGCGGGGAGCTCCATATTTCAGATCGCCCTTGATGGGACATCCCATTGCAGCAAGCTGGCAGCGAATCTGATGGTGACGGCCTGTCATCAACTGTACCTCCAGCAAACAGTAATTGTCGGAATGACCTATTACCTTATATTTTAAGATAGCCTTCTTGGCATTCGGCTTTTCCGAAGTGTAGGCATACGACTTGTTCTGTTTCTCATTGCGCACAAGCCAATGGGTAAGCGTGCCTTCGGGCTCTTTGGGAGTGTTTTTCACGATAGCCCAGTAGGTCTTGTGTACCTCGCCCTCGGCAAACATCTTGTTCATACGTGAGAGTGCCTTTGAGGTGCGTGCAAAGACAACGAGTCCACTGACGGGACGATCCAAGCGATGGACTACTCCCAGAAAAACGGCGCCGGGTTTGGCGTACTTATCTTTGATATAGTCCTTCACAATATCAGAGAGGGGGCGATCGCCAGTCTTGTCGCCCTGCACGATCTCCCCGCTCTGTTTGTTAACGATGATAATATGGTTGTCCTCGTAAACGACTTCCATCATGTTCAATGATCAATGTTCAATGGTCAATGAAAACTACATGTTCATACCGCCATCGACCTGAATCACCTGTCCGCTGACGTAGCTCGACATGTCTGATGCGAGGAAGGTAGCCACATTGGCAATATCCTCTACCAGACCACCACGACGGAGCGGGATCTTGTTGATCCATTCCTTACGGATATCATCGGGCAAAGCCTGAGTCATGGCTGTATCGATGAATCCCGGAGCGATGGCGTTGGCACGAATACCCTTCGGACCCATTTCCTGACCAATACTCTTGGCAAGTGCAATCAGACCAGCCTTTGAGGCAGCGTAGTTAGCCTGTCCGGCGTTACCATGAACACCGACGACAGAAGCCATATTGATGATAGAACCACCACGCTGGCGCATCATGATGGGCACACAGGCATGGATGAAATTGAAGGCCGACTTCAGGTTGACGGCAATCACAGCGTCCCACTGCTGCTCAGTCATGCGGAGCATCAGACCGTCCTTCGTGATACCTGCGTTGTTCACCAGAATATCGATTGAGCCGAACTCTTCCTTTACAGCCTTTACCACTTCCTCTGTCTGAGCAAAGTCGGCAGCATTGGAAGCATAGCTCTTGGCCTTTACGCCAACGGCTGCTATTTCCTTCTCAGTCTCCAGGTTCACCTCGAGGTCGGTGAATGCGATGTTTGCGCCCTCAGCGGCGAACTTCAGTGCGATAGCTTTTCCGATACCGCGTGCAGCACCTGTGATCAGCGCTGTCTTACCTTCTAATAATCCCATAATTGTCTTTTCTTTATTATAAATGGTTTAAAATTTGTGCTTGATGATTATCTCCTCTGGAACTTGCCGAGTGCACCGTAAACGACTTTAGCCACTTGCGGCTTGGTGTCCTCCTCCTTCATTCCGTGTGCGATACGCCCGTATATATAAGGTACTTCGAGGCCTTTGATACAATAGTGGGTGATATCAGCCACGAGATCCACATTGTCGATATCAAACTCGCCGTCCTCCTTACCTTCAGTATATACTTTACGGAAAAGTTCTATCTCTGCATCGTCAAAGTGCTTGCGGACTTTCTCCACCATCCAGATGTTGCGGAAGAACTCTGCACGCAGGTTACCGTTACGAACGACCGTCTCACGAATCATGCTCAGATGGGTGTAGATCAGTTCGATAATCTTGTCCTGTGGGCGGATTTTACGGGCAGCCACCTCGTCGAGTTTGTCGCTCAAGCGTTCCAACTCACCCTCGATGACGGCATAATAGATTTCTTCCTTTGATTTAAAATAGGTGTAGAGCGTACGCCGACCCTTGCCGGATTGGGTGGCGATGTCATTCATCGTCGTATTCTCTAGTCCGTTTTTGGCAAACAATTGTCGCGCAACATCTACCAATTTCTGTCTTGTTTTTGATATAGACATAAATGCTTCCTCCTTGTTTATTAAAATTGCACACGGTGGTTACGGTGTGCAAAAGTAAGGTTTTTCTTTGAATTGTGCAAGAAAACAGGCAGAAAAAGTTGTAAAAAGCCATATTTCTCAAAAAAATAGCATAAATATTTGTGTATTTCGGAAAAAATGTGTACCTTTGCACCCGCTTACAAAAAATGACATCGCGGAGTGGAGCAGTTGGTAGCTCGCCAGGCTCATAACCTGGAGGTCGCACGTTCGAATCCTGCCTCCGCAACCAGTAAAAGAGAGTGCAAGTCGGCAAGGCTTGCACTCTTTCTTTTTCTTAGAATTGCTCCAGTATCCTGATGCGCTCCTCTGTGCTTGGATGGGTGGCGAAAAGTCCGCTGAGGAAACTCATCAACCCCTGTGCCATCTGCTTGGGGTGGATAATATACATCTGGGCAATGTCTTCTCGCTCAACATCACCAAGTCCTGGATTATTGGAAATCTTGCGCAAGGCCGAAGCCAGCGCCAGGGGATTGCCGCAGAGTTCTGCACCACCGGCGTCAGCCATAAACTCACGTTTGCGCGAGATGGCAAAGCGCGTGAGCATGATGAAGAGGTATGCGATACCGGCACAGACGGCTCCTATAATCATGATTACAGTAGTGGAAAGCCCGCTGTTCTTGTTGTTGCGGTCATCGCTACTGCTGAATCCGCCAAACCACATGCGATTGTAGATCATACGAACCACGAGTGACAGAACGGTGGAAATAATGCCCACAAAGATAATGCTCGTGATGAGCAGACGCGTGTCGCGATTGCGGATATGCGTCAGTTCGTGGCCGATAACACCTGCCAGTTCTTCATCGTTCAGACGGTCGAGCAGACCTGTGGTGACGGTGACGGTGTATGAGTTCTTGTCGATACCGCTGGCAAAGGCGTTGAGCTGCGGGTCGTCAATGACGTTCACCTTCGGCATGTCCATACCGCAGGCCATACAGAGGTTCTCCACAATGTTGTAGACACGCGGATTCTCCCTGCGCATCAGCGGCTGGGCACCAGTAGCTCGCTGAATCATCTTCGTATTGCTGAAATAAGCAATGGCGAACCAGATGGCTACGCCGCCTATGATAAAGGGGGCAACTTTCGAGAACGTCCAGTTCACGCTGTCGGCATCAAGCTGGTTCACGAAGTAGCCTGCCTGGTCATAATAGCCTGTACTGAAGTAGTTGATAGTAGCCAGAAACACCCATGTCATGCCAAGCAGGATGACAGGGAAAGCTGCCAGCAACAGCATGCTTTTCATGTTGTTGCTGGATATCTGGCTCTGGATGCCTACGTACTTCATCAGCCTTTAGAATTTGATTTCCGGCGCCTTCTCGATGGTGGCACGATCTTCCTGCGGAATCTCGAACATCGGCTCCTTCTTAAATCCGAACATATTGGCGAAAATGTTCGATGGGAAGGTCTGTACGGCATTGTTCAGCTCTCTTGTTGCCGTATTGAAGTAACGGCGTGTTGCTGCAATCTTGTTCTCGATATCGGAGATTTCCTCTTGCAACTGCAGGAAGTTCTGGTTTGCCTTCAGCTCAGGATAAGCCTCTACAGACACCTTCAGTCCTGCAAGTGCACTCGACAGGGCATTCTCGGCCTGAATCTTATCGTTGATGGATGTAGCACCCATAGCGGCAGCTCGGGCTTGGGTCACACGCTCCAACAGCTCTTTCTCGTGCTGGGCATAACCCTTCACGGTAGCTACCAACTGGGGGATCAAGTCGTGGCGCTGCTTCAGTTGCACGTCGATGTTAGCGAAAGCATTCTCACGGTTGTTACGCAGCTTGACGAGGTTGTTGTAAATGCCGATGCACCCTAATACCAGAAGTACAACGACGACTAAAATGATAATCAGTGTCATATTCTAATTCTTTATTGTTAATTAATTCGACGGCAAAGGTAATGATAGTCGTTTAAATGCGCAAATAATTTAGGATTTATTTCATAAAAAAAGTCCAATCGCCAAGTTTTACGTCTTGACAACCGGACTTGTATGAATCTAGAAATAGATTTTTCTACTTCATCTTACTCATAACCTTCTTGAAATATCTGTTTGTAGCGCGGACACTGTACTTAGGTCCACCATTCCAAGCTCGGATAGCCTTTTCAATGCTGTTCTCCGGGTTATGATACGACTGAAAGAGTTGGAACATCTCTTTGGATTTCTCCAGGCTATATCGGTCTGCCAGGGTGTAGCGCGTCTTACTGTTCCGTTTTTTGAGGATCATGTTGCAATCCTTCACAAGAATCGGAGTAATCTGCATCGCACCAACTGAGTTTCCGCTTACGGCCTTGGTGTTTCCTCCACTCTCTACCTGAATAATTGCATCCATCACTGGATGCCAGTTGAATCCTGATGTTTTAGTACTCTTAGCAGCGTTACCTCCTGCTGGTGCAGTAGTGCAAGCGAGCATCAGAGCCATCAGGCTCAAACCTGCTTTTTTAATAAATTGAATCATATCTCTATACTTTAGGCGGACTCTTCACAGAGAACCGCGTTATCCTTTAGATTTTCTTTCAAATAATAACGACTTCGCGTCGTATGAAAATCCCGTCGCAACGGGCATTTTGTTGATTTCGGGTGCAAAGGTAAAGATAATCAGGCATTTAGCCAAATATTTTTGGCTTTTTTAATAAAATTGTGTGCGCACACTGATTTATGTCAATAAATGTAAAGAAGGGGAAATCTGGTTAAAAATCAGTCTAAATCGACTACTGTAATACCTGCTCCGCCGAACTGAACATGCTCGTCGCGGAAGTGTGAAACGTTAGGTACAGTGGCTACATATTGCCGTATCAACTGGCGCAAAACACCTGTACCCGTGCCGTGTAGAATCCTGACGCGCGACATGCCTACAAGTATGGCATCATCGAGGAAATGCATGACGACATTGATGGCTTCGTCGCCACGCATGCCTCTGACGTCGATGTCCTGATGGAAGTTCTGGCGGCGGTCTTCCATTGTGGCGCGGGTGATCTTAGAAGTCTTCACTGCCAGTGCCTCGTGTTTGTTGGCGGGAGTTATAGCCTGTTTCGAGTGTTCTGCACGCTCCAGCTGCTCAACTTTCATCTTGGTCTTCACGTCGCCGAAGATTACAGTAGCCTGCTTGCCTGAGATACTGTCGATCTTGCCAATCGTGTCGAGACCCTTTATCCTGACGGTGTCGCCTGCCTGCAACGGACGGTTGTCTATGAAAGTAGAAGCCTTGGCATGGGCAGCTAATTTCTCGCTGGCAGCCTTCTGTTGTTCACCCTTCTCAGCCTTTCGCTGGGCCTTACGGGCTTTGCGCTCTTCCATCTGGCGTAGTTTCTTGGCAAAGTCCTCTTGGCTCATCAGCCCACGCGTATCATCGTGGACAACTTGCTCACGGAACTGTTGCAGTTCTTCTCTGATCTCTCTTGTGCGCTCTTTCTCTGCCTGTGCTTCCTTGATTTCACGGATGGCATTCTCAATCTTCTTGTTGCTCTCGCGCAGCAATTCTTCTGCCTGTTCACGGGCTTTGCGAAGAATCTCCTTGCGCTGGCGCTCAATCTCAGAGAGTTCGTCGTCATAGCGCGATATCTTGTTCTCCAGCGATTTCTCGTGCTGGTGGATTGTCTGTCGTTTTCCTTCCCAGTAGCGTTTGTCACGTACGATATCCTGCAGATATTTGTCACTCTGGATATAGTCGGAGCCCACAATGTCGCTGGCTTCGCGGATTACTTCCTCAGGGATGCCTGTCTTTCGTGCGATCTCAATGGCAAACGATGACCCGGGCTGTCCGATGGCCAATTGGAACAACGCCTGCATCTCATGACGATCGTAAAGCATCGCTCCGTTCACAACTCCGGGATGGTCTTCGGCAAAGTGCTTCAGATTCTGGTAGTGGGTTGTGATGACGGCAAATGTCTGCTTCTTCCAGAACTGGTTCAGCATCGCCTCGGCGATAGCGCCTCCGATGGTAGGCTCCGTACCGCTGCCAAACTCATCTATCAGCAGCAGACTGTCGGCATTGGCCTGCTTCATCATCTGCTTCATGTTCATCAAATGGCTCGAATAGGTGGAGAGATCGTTTTCGATACTCTGTTCATCGCCGATGTCGATGAGGATATGATGGAAGAGTCCAGTAGTACTACGGTCGCCGATGGGAATGGGAAGTCCGCACTGGAGCATATACTGCAGCAGTCCGGTTGTCTTCAGACACACCGACTTGCCGCCTGCATTCGGACCCGAGATGATCAGAATACGCTTCTCTTCTGTCAGGGTGATGTCGAGTGGTACAACGTGTTTGTCCTGCTTTTCGAGCGATAGCTGCAACAGGGGGTGAATGGCGCGTATCCAGTCGATATGGGGCTTGTCTTCTACGATAGGCTCGAAGGCTTTCGTCAGCTTAGCCCATTCAGTCTTGGCATATATGAAGTCAATCTGTGCCAGGAAATGGTAGGAGTCGATGATCTCCGTCACGTGAGGGCGCACCTCATCAGTAAATACCGACAGGATGCGGATGACCTCGCGCCGTTCTTCGGCTTCCAGCTGGCGCACTTTGTTGTTGGCTTCCACCACTTCGGCAGGTTCGATGAATACGGTCTTTCCTGTAGCAGACTCATCGTGTACAATACCATTGATGCGGCGCTTCACAGAGGGAGCTACAGGCAGCACTAGTCGGCCGTCGCGCATCGTGGGCGCAGCGTCCTTTTCCACCAGACCTTCTTTCTGAGCACTATGTAATATAGTATATAAGGTACGCGAGATGCTGCCCTGAGTCTTTTCCAGTTCATGACGGATACCGGCAAGCGTCATCGATGCCGAATCCTTGATCTTTCCGAACTTATCGAGAATAGAGTCTATGCGCCGTATCATGGCAGGGAAGGTGGTGACGCCTTCCGTCAGCCTATGCAGGGCAGGGTAGGGGTAATTCGGCTCTCTCTCGTCGTCAGCCTCGTCTTCGCACCGGTTCAGATACCTCACGATGTTGGCAATTGTCTCCAGTGAACGTCGCAGATCCCACACTTCATCCTCTTCCAGATGCGTGTTCTCCAGACGGATGCGGCTGATAGCCTCCCTGACATCGAAGAAGAACTGCATGGGGAAGTCGTCTTTCTCTTCCTGGAGTCTTCGGAACTCACGCACTTGAGTCAGCCATTCGTTCACCTCATGACAATCAGTGGAGAAGGTCATTTCGTCGACCTTTTCCTTACCCAGCGTACTGAGGCAGCGCTCTTTCAGGAGTCTGCGAATCTCGTCAAAACCGAGCTTATGTTCGAATGTATTCGGATAAATCACGCTGCAAAGTTACGAATAAGCGAGCGAAAAACCAAATAATTTATAAAAAGTTGCCTAAAAATTTGTTCAATTCGAGAAAAAGCACTACCTTTGCACCCGCTTTCGAGACAATCGGGCATTGGAGAGATGGTAGAGTGGTCGATTACAGTAGTCTTGAAAACTACCGTGCTGAGAGGCACCGGGGGTTCGAATCCCTCTCTCTCCGCTAAGAACAAAGAGCAACCTTTATCGGGTTGCTCTTTTTCTTTTCTGAGAGAGGGGGATATCTCACCCCTGTATTTAAACCCCGGCTGATTCTCGAATCAAATATACAGGTCGCTCTTTGGTTTCATAAAAGATACGTCCCAGATATTCTCCGATGATACCTAACGATAACAACTGTATACCACCGAGGAAAAGAATAACCGTAATCAATGTAGGATAACCAGCCACAGGATCATCCCAGATAAGGGTGGTAACAAGAATATAACACATATATGCAAACGCCACAGCAGAAATGATGAGGCCTAATATGGTGGCAAGTCGCAGAGGGGCTGTAGTAAAAGAGGTAATGCCCTCAATGGCAAGGCTTAAAAGACGAATGAAGTTAAATGAGGATTCACCAGCCATACGATCGCCTTGTTCAAAAAGAACTTCGTGCTTCTTAAATCCAACCCAACAATACATTCCTTTTGTATATCGTTGTGTTTCGCGTAGTTGTTTAAGTGCATTGATACATTTACGGTCAAGCAAACGGAAATCACCGACATTTTCAAGGATCTCAACCCTGGTTGTCTTCTGCAAAAGATGATAATACAACAACGAGAAACGCTTTCTAAACCAACTCTCCTTACCACGAGTAATACGCTTAGCATAAACATCCTCATAGCCTTCTTCCCAGTATTTCAGCATTTCAGGAATGACATGAGGCGGATGCTGAAGATCGGCATCCATAATAACCATACAATCGCCTGAAGCGTAATCAAAACCAGCCAACATGGCATTTTCCTTGCCAAAATTACGCGACAGGTCTATATAGCAGATGCGGCTATCTTGATCCCTCAGTTGCTTGATCACCTGAATCGTATTATCTTTACTTCCATCGTTAACCATCAATACCTCCCACTGATAGTCACTTTGTCTGTCCATCAACTCTCGAAGCGCTTCATAAAGAGCTTGTAATGAAGCCTCCTCATTATAACAGGGAACAAGAATACTTACTTTTTTCATGTGTTCGGAACGTTTGCTATTTCGTTTGTCTTTTCTTATCAGCGAATTCTTTGTAGGTGATAAACTCATGACCATGGACCAGGAGCATCTTTACAAGTCGATCGAGACGATCGCACATCTGCTGGCCACTGTGGTTCCTGATGATAAACGGCATCTTGAACTCAGGGTGCTCCTTCAGTTCGTAAAACTCCCAGGGATGGAAGTAGGTGACGAAATAACCGTCTTTCTTCAGCACGCGGCGCGTCATCCAGTGATAGAGACCCTCGGGCAGATTGTGGAGGGCAAGCCAGAATAGCGGGAAGCGGATGAGAGGCGTGACAGATGCTGGAATCTGCATCACGCCGTCTTTCATAAACCAGGTGCGAGGCTCCGTAAGGTGCATATAACGCCCAGGGATGAAAGCTGGGTTTAGGGATGAGTTATAGAGATAGCCCACTCGCTTGATTTCTGACTCTACCACCGGGAACATACGAGGCTGGCGATAACCATAGACGGTGCGCCCCGTGACGCGCTCCACAATTTCCTTCGAACGAGCGAAGTCAGTCTCCTTAGGCTGCCAGTGATCTACACCATGACAGGCCACTTCATGACCTTCGTCCATGATGCGCTGCATCACCTCAGGCGCCTGCTCAGCAAAGTTACCCGTGCAGAAGAAGGTGGCCCTTACGCCGTTCTGCTTCAGCACATCGAGAATGCGGTTGGTACCAATCTTGGATACGGCCATTCCTTGTTCTAACGTGAAGGCGACCCCATGCTCACGGGGCACATCAAACTCTTCTGTGTCAAAACTCAAAAGTATCATGTGTTCTTATATCTAAATTAAAAACAATATTCATCAATCGTTCGTTTTTTGTAAATTGATGGTGTCATGTCTGATGCTTCATGAACGATAGGGTAGAGGCATGCTTAAAGGCTAGTTCGGCCAAATAATTACATTCCTTCTCGTTATAGATAAAGTTGAAGATATGTTTCAGTCCCAAGATGCCGCCGCCGTTCTTCACGACATAGACGATGCACAGGTTCAACAGTCCTACATTTTCAGAGAGAATGTCCAGATCGGTGAAAGCCAGTTGGGATATAGCCAGCTGATATGCCTCTTCTTCGTAGGTCGTGATGAACTTCTGCACGTCGCCCAGTGTATTGAATCCAAAGGATTTCAGTATGGGTATGAATGAGAGGAGAGAAGTGGGGTATATTTCTGCTTGATTGATGGCGGCAATGCGTTTGTTCAGACGGTCGAAAGGCTGTAGCTTCAAATAGCTACGGAAGGTTTCCGTGTCCAGCAACACATCGTCGAGTTGTCCAGATGCCACAAGCGACTGCACTTTTCTTCGGTAGTCAATCAGAGTGGTGCGCAAACGACTAAACTCATTGTCGATCAGTTCCAGCATGCCTGCCAGACGGCTGAACTGCCGTTTGTATTCTGGTGGGATTTTTACATCACCTTTATAGCCGGTGTCATGCTCAATGGTCGACCACACGTGCTGGAGAGTGGTACGCATCTGTATCTCGAAGCGTATCGTATTGAGTGCCGGCATTTCGGGATCGTCGATAACGGTTTTCGGCAGGTTACAGATGTAATGCAGGGAGTTGTAGCCAAAGCTGTCCATCTGGTGCAGTTTTCGCTTGTCTACTGACTTTTCCCAGTCGATGTCGAAGGTACGCTTCACGATGGCAGCCACCTTATCCACATCATCCGAATAGAAGGTAATAACTCGCAGCCCAACGATGTCAGTAACGTCATTGATCGTGGTGTACTTTCCTCCTTTGAGCTCCAGTTTGCCTTGTAGCGATTTTCTCTCTTTTATACGGTGTTCGATTGAAGTAACATAGATACCCTGCTTGCGCAATGTGTGTCGCAGGCAATCGTAGGCCAGTTTTTCCATCTGCTCATAGATGGGGAGCTGCTCATCATATTGCTTGAGCAACTCCTCTGTATGAGCGTCGAGTGTATTATTCTCCATATCTAAATCATTCTTTTTTGGGGGTGGTACAAGTGTTCACGAGATAGACGATACTCATATATGGGATACCAGTGTTCGTCTCCAGTCCGATTTCGCAAGTACGGCTATTGGAATAGCCCACCTCGATGTTGTTTTTCTCAATCTGCGGACGCAGTTTGCGCAGGGCATAGCGGTTCATCTCGGGGAAGGTGAAGCCGCGATCGCCGGCAAAGCCGCAACAACCTACGCCCTCTGGCAGATAGACATTGTTAGAGCAGAGTTTCGCCAGGGCAATCATATCCTTATCGACACCCATCTGGCGTGTAGAGCAGGTCAGATGCAGGGCGATGTGCTTGTCGGTAGGATGGAAGTCAAGGCGGTCTACGAGATACGTCATGATAAATTCTGCAGGCTCGTAGAGCTTCATCTTCTTCATGACCTTCCGCATGCGGTGTAGGCAGGGGCTCTGAGCACAAAGCACAGGATACTTGCCATGCTCGGATGCTTTCCAGAGTGCTTTCTCCAGCTCGGCACTCTTACGGTCTGCAATGTCGAGCATACCTTTCGACTCCCAAATCTGTCCGCAGCACATGTGTTCCATACCCTCTGGGAAAATTACTTCATAGCCGGCCTTCGCCATCAGTTGGATGACTTCGTCTACAAGATCGTGCTTCATGGGACCGTTCTTCGATTGTCCCATCGTCTGGTTAATACAGCTTGGGAAGTAGACAACCTTCAAGTCGGAATGTTCCTGCTCTTTATGAGGAATCGATTTCTCAATGATGAACTGTGTGAGATCAGAAGGCTTCGGCTGGCGACGCTTCTTTGGCATGGCTGTTGTCCATAGTGGCAACCCCATCTTGTTCATCGTGCGGCAGACATTGGTCATCAGCGTAGGACCAAGGGTGATATGAGCCAGATGGGCTACATCGAGCACGACGCGCAAACCTGACTTGATGCCAGCCATGTGGTTGGCGGCAAACTCACCGACCTGATAGCCCAGTGTTGATTTGTTCATATCGAGCTGACGGATGAGATGTGTCAGTTCGCCAGTGTTGATCTTCATCGGGCATGAGGTTGAGCAGAGTCCGTCTGTAGCACAGGTTTGGTCTCCATAATACTTATATTGTTTGCGCAGGGTGGCTGCACGCTGGAGATCTCGCCCTGTAACTTCCAGTTCGCGTATCTCACGCTGAACGGCAATGCGCATCCTCGAAGAGAGCGTGAGTCCGCACGACATGCAGTTCACTTCGCAGAAGCCGCATTCGATACACTTGTTGGCTCGCTTAACCTGTTCGATGGTCTCCTTGGCGGTAGAGAGTTCCGGATCCATCAGATAGTGTCCGCCATCGGGCACACTGTCGAAGTCGTAGTCGAGTACGGGCAGTGGCTTCAGACACTTGATAAAGCAGTCAGGATCATCGTTGAAGATGACGCCCTGGTTCAGAAGTCCCTCTGGATCGAAGATGGCCTTGAGTTCCTTCATAGCCTCGTAGGCCTTCTCTCCCCACTCGTATTTCACAAAGGGTGCCATGTTGCGGCCCGTGCCGTGCTCGGCCTTCAGAGAGCCGTCGTAGCCTTCAACCACCAATTTGGCCACGTCGCGCATCATCTCGGCATAGCGGGCCACCTCGTGCTCGTCGGCAAAACTCTGGTTGAGAATGAAGTGGTAGTTCCCTTCGAAAGCGTGACCGTAGATACAGGCATCGTCGTAACCGTGATCGGCGATGAGCTTCTGCAGTTTGACGGTAGCCTCGGGCAGCGACTCGATAGGGAAGGCTACATCCTCGATGAGACACGATGTGCCTATGGGGCGCGTGCCGCCTACGCTGGGGAATATGCCGCTTCGGATGGCCCAGTACTTACCGTAGACTTTCGGATCTTCGGTAAATTCTACGGGCTGGTAGAGTGAGAATTGTTTGAGACATTTGCTGATGGCATCGATCTTCTCCAGAAGCTGTTCGTGGGTGACGCCTTTGGTCTCGGTGAGGATGGCGGTAAGGTTGTGATAGTCGCCTGGCTCAACACCGGCTATGCGACCTGCATCAACATCCTCCTTATATCGCAGGAATACGGGATCGTCAACACTGTTCAACGACATATAGTCGAGCATCTCGGCACTCTTCACCATCAACTGCTCGGCACTCATTTTCAGATCATCGTCAGTGGCCTTCAGTTTCTTCATCGCCACAACCGCCTCACAACTCTCTTTCATGGTGAGGAAGTAGACCATAGCAGAGGCCTTGTACTTGTAATCGTAGAGGGTCTTCATAGTGACTTCAGAGAGGAATGCCAGCGTGCCTTCGCTACCCACCATCGAGTGGGCGATGATATCAAACGGGTCATCGTAGGCAATCAGCGGGCGAAGGTTCAAGCCTGTGACATTCTTGATGCTGTACTTTTTGCTGATGCGATCGGCCAATTCTTTGTCGGCTCGCACTTTATCGCGCAGAGCCTCTATTTTCTTCAGGAATTCGGGATGGCTCTCGCGGAAGGCTTTACGGCTCTCTTCCGAACCCGTGTCGAGAATGGTACCGTCGGTCAGAATAATCCTTGCTGAAACCATCATGCGGTCGCTGTTGGCATGCACGCCGCAGTTCATGCCCGAAGCATTGTTGATGACAATACCGCCCACCATGGCAGAGCCGATACTTGCTGGGTCAGGCGGGAATACACGCCCATAAGGCTTCAGTATCTCGTTCACCTTTGCACCCACGATACCAGGCTGCAATCTGATGGTATCCTGCTTTTCGCCTATCTCGTATTTCTCCCAATGCTTGCCTGCAACAATCAGAACTGAGTCAGTACAACTCTGGCCTGAGAGTGAAGTGCCGGCGGCACGGAAGGTGAAGGGCAGCTTATATTTCTGACATGCCTTGACAATCTTGGCAATCTCCTCTTCGCCATCACTGCGGATGACCACCTTCGGAATCTGACGATAGAAACTGGCATCAGTTCCCCAACCAAGGGTACGAAGCTCATCAGTATAGATACGGTCTGTCGGCATGAATTGCCTGAGTTCTGACAAGAATTGTTGAATCATAGTGCATTATTGGTTTTTAGTGTATTACTTTTGGGGCAAAGATACGAAAAAGAAACGAGAACGAGAATGCTAAAAGCAGAAAAATTTGCTGCTCTTTTGATTTTTTCACTAAAAACTTGTGGAAATCTCATAAAATGTTCGTAAATTTGGCCACAAATTCTATCTTGTAGGTAACTGAAAACTTATATAATAACATTCAAAATAGCTAAAAACCTATGACAGCTTTAATTTCTGTTATCCCAATTCTATTGCTCATCGTTCTGATGATGGGCTTTAAAGTGTCCGGTTACAAGAGTGCGGTAATCACTCTTGCAGTAACAATCCTTCTGGCCTTGTTTGCCGTTCCTGCGATGGGCATTGTGCCTGAGAAGTATGCCGAGACTTCTATCTACGGCATCACGCTCTGGTCTGTCATCGAGGGATTCCTGAAGGCATGTTTCCCCATCATCCTTATTATTATCTGTGCAATCTTCAGCTACAATATCCTTTGTGAGACGAAGGAAATTGAGACTATCAAGACGCAGTTTATCCAGATGACTTCGGATAAGGGCCTGCTTGTGCTGTTGCTGACATGGGGTCTGGGAGGTGTGCTTGAGGGTATGGCCGGCTTCGGAACGGCTGTGGCTATTCCTGCTGCCATCCTGATCGGACTTGGTTTCAAACCGATGTTCTCTGCTGTCATCTGTCTGGTAGCTAATACGGTGGCTGTAGGCTTCGGTGCCGTTGGCCTGCCCGCAACGACACTGGCCAATCAGGTAGCTGCCAGTGGTGTGGCCACTCCCGAGGAGCTCTGCGAGGTGGCTACGTTTATTATCCTTCAGCTCTCGCTCATGTTCTTCATAACGCCGTTCCTCATCCTGATGATGACTGATCGTACGAAGATTTTGAAGAATATCACGATAGCCCTCTTTGTGGGTTCATTCTCTATCATCGTCCAGTTCTGCTGTGCCCACTGGATTGGTCCTGAAACACCAGCGATCCTTGGTTCTGTTGCTGCTATCATCGCGATGCTTATCTACAACAAGTTGTTTATCAAGGACGAGAATCCTGCAGACGAGGTTGTGGTTGAGAAGAAGAAATTCGGTCTGACGAAGACCCTCAAGGCTTGGAGTGTGTATGGCCTGATTATATTCTTCATTCTGATAAGCAGCAAGATTGTTCCTCCCATCAATGAATTGCTGAACCAGACACTCGTCACCAAGTTCGAACTGCCGGTAATCGGTAATACCTTTAAGTTTGGCTGGCTGTCGAATGCTGGTCTGATGATTTTCCTCGGTGCTGTGATTGGCGGATTGATTCAGGGTATGAGCTTTGGCCAGTTGATGAAACTGCTCGCCAAGACTACACTCAACCTGCAGAAAACGGTCATTACCATCTGCTGTCTGGTGGCGATGGCAATGCTGATGAATAATACTGGTATGACCAATGATATTGCCAAGGGTCTCGTGCTGTTGACAGGTTCGGCCTTCCCGTTCTTTGCTCCGCTCATTGGCTCTATCGGTACATTTGTAACGGGTAGTGCCACGAATGCCAATATCCTCTTCGGTAAGCTTCAGGCTACTGCTGCCAGTGATCTTGGCCTTGTCAATCAAGGGACGTTCTTCGGCGTTACCGGCAATGAGACTAACTGGCTTGCTGCTGCCAACTGTGCAGGATCTGAAGGCGGAAAACTGCTTTCACCGCAGTCGATAGCGATTGCTACTGCAGCTTGCGACATGGAAGGTCAGGATGGTGATATCATGCGTAAGACAATGCCGTTCGCTATCTTCTGGATCCTGATGAATGGCTTGATGGTATTCCTGGGCCTGCACGTTATCTGATAAGTAAGAGTAAATCCCCGCTTCGGCGGGGATTTCTTATATGTTCCTGATGGTTATTGATCAGCCAGATAGCGTGCAGTGACGGATTGAGTACAGGAGAGTAACCCTTGAGGCGTACCAGTGTAGATAACCTCTCCGCCTTCCTCGCCAGCACCAGGACCTAGTTCTATAACGTAGTCGGCGGCTTTGATGACATCAGTATTGTGCTCGATGACGTAAACCGTATTTCCTTTATCGACCATTGTCTCAAAGAGTGTTATGATGCGATGGACATCCTTCAGATGCAGACCGTCGGTAGGCTCGTCAACGATAAAGATTTTCCCCTCTATACCAAGATATGAGGCCATCTTTAAACGCTGGAGTTCTCCGCCGGAAAGCGTTGAGAGGGCTTGGTTCAGATGAAGATATCCGAGGCCGACGCTCATCATCGGACGAAGTTTTTCCTCTATGGTGGTTCCTTTGAAGAAGGTACTTGCCAGGCGTACTGAGAGGTCCATCACCTCGGCGATGTTCAGTTCCGTTTCATGTGTCTGTCCGTTCTCCTCCAGCTTATCGCCTTTGATAGTGTATTGTAGAGCCTCCTTTGAATAGCGCAGTCCGCCGCAGGCCTCACAGACGGTTTCGATGTTATCCATGAAGGCCATCTCGGATATGATGACACCTTTGCCGCCACAGACGGGACAAGCACCCTGACCGTTGAAGGCAAAGCAAGTCTCTTTCTTCTTGTGTCTCTTGGCGAAGATCTTACGGATATCTCCTGCCACGTCCATATAAGTGGCAGGTGTGGAGCGCAGGCTTACGCCAATGCTCTTCTGACTGATATAGACAATCTGTTCAGGCTGGGGGTAGGTGTGGCGGAAACATTCCATAAGTGAACTTTTGCCGGAACCAGCCACGCCTGCAACAACGCCAAAGATACCGAGAGGCAGATCGATGCTGACGTCTTTCAAGTTGTGCAGGGTAGCATGACAGAGAGGAACATGCTCTTTTATTTCACGCGGATGAGCCTTGAAATCACCGCTTTTACCTAACACTTCGCCTGTGCTGGTGCCGCTCTTCAACAGTTGGTCGTAGGTGCCTTGAAACACAATACGCCCACCGTCGATGCCGGGGCCAGGCCCCATATCAACAATGTAATCGGCTATGCGGATCATCTCTTTGTGGTGTTCCACGAGAATGACGGTGTTCCCGTGGTCGCGCAGTTGCTGTACAGAGTGCTTCATCAGTTCGATATCGTGGTTGTGCAGACCTGTGCTTGGCTCGTCGAGGATGTAAAGCACATCGCAGAGCGACGAGTTGATGTATTTGGCAATCTTACAGCGCTGGGCCTCACCACCTGAGAGCGTCCCTACTGCACGATCGAGACTCAAGTATCCCAAGCCGATTTCCTCCAAGGCTGTCAGACGAGCCCCGATGGCAGCCTTTAAGTCTATGGCTAGGGGGTCTGTCAACGAACGTATCCATCTGTTGAGTTTTGTAATTGACAGCGAACAGACTTCAGCGATGTTCTTGCCTTCGATCTTACAGGAAAGTACGCGAGGACTCAGGCGAGTGCCTCCACAGTCGGGACAGGTGCCCATCCGTAGCATCGGGTTCAGTACAGCGGCATGAAGCAAGCCTTCCTCGGAATTGATGATACTGCGATACATGCGAGGGATAAGTCCCTCGTACTTAGCGCTTTTAGGCCAGTTCGACGGTGGATTCTTCAGACGTATCTGCGGACTGTTCAGGAAGAGTTCCAACTCCTCAGGCGAATAGTCGCGTATCTTCTTGTCGAGATCGAAGAGACCGCTGTGTGCATAGCGTATCCATCGCCAGCCACCTTTGCCAAAGGCAATGTAGTGGATGGTATCCTCATCGTTGAGGCTCTTGTCGAAGTCTACGAGCTTGTGAATGTCGAGCTCGCGGATTTCACCCAGTCCTGAACAGCGTGGACAACTGCCCTCAGGATGGTTGAAACTGAACGACTCGGCGTAGCCTACAAACGGTTTCCCGACACGCGAGAACAACAGTCGGATGAGGGCATAGATGTCTGTATAGGTGCCCACGGTGGACCGTGAATTGTTGGCGGGCTTCTTCTGGTCGATCACGATGGCGATGGGAAGCCCCTCGATGGCGTCAACGTGAGGACGGCCGTATTTGGGAAGGTACTGCTGTACGAAGGTGGGGAATGTGTCATTCAGTTCGCGTCTCGACTTTGCAGCGATGGTGTCGAGTACCAATGAACTCTTGCCTGAGCCCGAAACACCCGTGAAAATAGTAATCTGGTGCTTGGGAATCTTCAGGGAGACATCCTTCAGGTTGTTCTCCCGTGCCCCGCGAATGATGATATTGTTTTGTTTGTTCATACACATATTGTTAGACGGAAGAGGGTCGTATTATCATCTGACTGTATCATTCAGGTTGCGCTTCAGGAAGAAAGCCTTCGTGGCTAAAAAGAAGGTGGCAACACCCGCACTATTGACGATGACTACAGTCCAAAAGGCAGCACTATAGCTGAGCAGTTCGGCAATAATGCCGCCCAGCAGGATGCCCAGTCCCATGCCGATGTCCCATGAGATGAGGATGGTGGAGTTGGCTGTGCCGCGTTGGTTGCTGTGTGCCACGTTGATGGTCATGTTCTGGAAGGCAGGCCACATGTGGCCGTTGCCGAGACCGATAAGCAGCGCCGAGCCGTAATAGCCTATCCAGCCTGGCATTAATATAAATAAGGTATAGCCAATGAGTGAGATGACCATTCCTTCTCCTGCGTTTCGCGTGAGTCTTCCTTGGCGCAAAGCCTTGCCTCCTTGTAGTCGCGAGGCAATCAGTCCGATGGAACAGAGCATGAAATAAGTGCCTGTTCCCCCTGTGATGCCCATCACCTCCTTGCCGTAGATGGCCAGATAGTTGCTCAGCACACCAAAACTGAAGCCGAAGGCCACCATGTTTAAGCCAAGCAACCAACCTCGCACAAGGAAGAAGCGATCGAACGACAGTTTCGACTTGTTCCTTACGATCTCCTTTTCGGGAAACACTACCGTCGCATCGACTATCCAGCCGCCGCAGGCCACAATCAGCGCCAGCCAGAAGAGAAACTCAAAACTGTCAGTCAATTGATATATCCAGATGCCGATGGTAGGGGCAACGGCCATCGCCAGGTTATTGCTCAGTCCGTAATAGCCGATGCCCTCCGTGCGACGACTCGATGGCAGTACATCGATGGCTGCCGTAGAGTTGGCTACCGTCAGTCCGCCGAAAGGCCCTCCATGAAGGGTCCTCACGATGGTAAATAATAATAAGGTGGAAGCAGCCAGATAGCCGGCAAAGAAGATGGAAAATGCACTGAAGCAGACCATCAGCACCGTCTTACGCGGAAATGAGTCCACGAAATAGCCGCTGAACGGGCGGAATACCAGTGCGGTGATTGTATATCCCGAGAGCACGAGACCGATGACGTCCTTTGTTGCGCCGAAATGCTCGCTCAGATAGAGCGGCAGCAGCGGTGTGAGCACATAGAATGCAAAGAACAGCGAGAAGTTCGCCGTCATCACCTTACAGTAGTTCTTGTTCCACAGTTTTTCCGTGCCAGTCATAAATCATCAAGAATTGCCGTTGCAAAGGTATGAATAATAATCCAATTATGTGTATCTTTTCTTTTTTCTTAATATTTATTTGTTTATTTCAGAAGAACTCTGTCCATCCCCAAACGCCTGTTGTTAGAGTCGGTCTTCTCGCTTTCTATTAATCAATATTCTATCTTCTCTTTATTCAAAAATTTAAGAATATACCGACATCCGACACTATTTTGTTATACATGGTTGATATTCTGTAATTTACATAATTTGAAATGCTTAATTACTGACACTAATACTGACACTATACTGACACGAATTGCCATATACTGACACGATTTTAGGCATTAATACTATCAGTATGAGGCATGATGACCTACTAATTAACTACCATTTATAGCGTACCAAACTACACGTTTCATTACGATAAATAAAGGATTTCTCGTAAGTAAACCATAAAATTCTCTAGAGAATTTTCTAATCATGCTACGACAAAGCTAGTGGCGGCAATAAGCAGACCATTGGAAAGGTATACTCAAAGCAATAGTCATGTAGTAATGCCAGATAAGTAGCTGATAATAGGGTATATGATGTCAGTATATGGCCTAAAAGTGTCAGTATAGTGTCAGTAATAGTGTCAGTATATGGAATATAGGATGAATATAATATGCTTAAAATAAGGAAGTTATAAAAATTTAGTGTCGGATGTCAGTATATTTTGAGATTTTAATACATTCTGTCAATTTTGAATTGTATGAATTTTGGAGTCGTATGGGGCTTTGGCCAGAGTCAGATGCTCATTGGCTTGGTGATAGGGGAAAGCGGCGATGAAGCAAATACTTCGTAAAACATTTGGCAGTTTGGGATTATCTTCTTACTTTTGCAGTAGTAATAAGAAAAAAGGATGAAAGGTAAGAACGCGATTATTGTAGGAGCCAGTTCGGGCATCGGTATGGAGGTTGCCAAAGTGCTGCTCTCTGATGGTTGGCAGCTGGGAATAGCTGCACGACGCGAGGATAAACTGCTGGAACTGAAGGCGATGGCTCCTGAACGCATCAAGGTGATGACGATCGATGTCACACAGTCTGATGCCGGTGAACGGTTGCTCAGTCTCATTGATGAACTCGGAGGTATGGATCTTTACTTCCATGCTTCAGGCATCGGCAGGCAAAACCGCAACTTGGAGGCAGATATCGAATTACGCACGATGGAGACCAACGCCGTAGGTTTCACAAGGATGATTGGTACAGCGTACAGGTATTTCGCCCAGCGAGGCGATGGGCACATTGCAGCCATTACTTCGATTGCCGGCACCAAAGGACTGGGGCCTGCGCCAGCCTATTCGGCCACCAAAGCCTTGCAGGCCACCTATTTGCAAGCTTTGGAACAGCAGGCTCGTCAGTCTGGCCTTCATATCCGGTTTACTGACATCCGTCCTGGTTTCGTGGATACGGCATTGCTTAACGGCGACTTCAAATATCCCATGTTGTTGCAGCCCGCAGCTGTGGCACGCGACATTGTCGGCAGTATCTATAAACGGCGTCATGTCCGAATCATAGATCTGCGTTATCGGATTCTGACTTTCTTCTGGCGGCTTATCCCCAATTGGCTTTGGCGCAGATTCAGACTGTAGCGTCTGTTCTCCAAATACTAATAATTCTCAAATTGTGACGAAAAGCTTGCAGTAATTCGCCATTTCTTCGTAATTTTGCCAGTGTTTTTAATCGTATTATAGAAATGAAACAGATTTTATTCGCTTTTGCTGCCCTGATCATCCTTGCAGCATGTGGTAACAAACAGACGGCTGCTCCTGAAACGGAGAGCGCTGAAGTGACAGACGAAGTAGTATCTAACGACACAATCAGTCAGGAAATGAAAGAAGCAAACATGAAAGAAGTACAGGCTTATTTGAAGGAATGCGGTGCATTCTTCATTGCCACAGCCGATGGCGATCAGCCTCATGTACGTGCATTCGGCGTTTCAGAGATTATCGATGGCCGTCTTTACATCATGACGGGCAAGGTGAAGGACGTTTACAAGCAGATGGCCAAGAATGGCAAGTTCGAGATTTGCGCCCTGAAAAAGTCGGGCAGCGAATGGATGCGCGTGACAGGAACACTTGTCAACGACGAGACGCTTAGCGTGAAGGAGGAGTTCCTGAACCGGAACGAAGGGCTGAAGTCGATGTATAAGGCCGACGATGATAATATGGCCGTGCTCTACATGACCAATGCCACAGCTCGTTTCTGCTCCTTCGCGGGTCCGGAACGTAAAGTGAATTTCTGATAGAATCAGCACAGGGCAGGAGATTCTCCGACGGAGTCTCCTGCTAATCTTGCGTGACGGGTTGGTTTTCTTTCCGCCATGCGATAATGCCGCCTTTGAGGTTGACGGGCTTGTAGCCTTCTTTGGCTAGAATGCCTGCTGCATTGGCAGAACGGCGACCGCTACGGCAATAGACGGCAATCGTCTTCTCTGTAGGCAACTTTGCCTTGGCTTGCTCCAAAAAGTCGCTTTTGAACTGATCGATGAGAATGGCTCCCTTGATATGCCCCTCAGCATATTCATCGGCTGTGCGTACATCGAGGACAACTACGTTGGAGTCTGCAATCAGTTCTGCAAACTCTTTTACTTCCATATTCTCAAAGTTTTGGCTGCAGGCTGTATTCAGTCCAAAGGCGGCCAGAAGGAGGGCTAATATATTCTTCATTTGTTCGAATTGATTGTGTAGTCGAGGGCGGCACCGATAGCGGTGCAGTACTCGGAATACTTGGGAGTGTGGAATCGGATATTGTAGAGTTTCTCCAGGGCAGGGAAGACTTCCTTGCATTGGGGTAATTTGGATAACTTGCCGATGAGTACGAAATCGCGGATGTCACTGCCTAAGGATGCCAGCCATGCGGCAGAACCGATGCTTTGGAGCACCATCTTGATAAGTCCGGCAGCGATGTCTTCTTTGGTGGCATCGGTCTGTGCACGGGCGAAGTTTGAAGCTGTGGTGTCCATCGGAAGTCCAGGCAGGGGCTGGGCACTGATGTCGCCGATTGTGAGATCAATGTTACGGACATTGCCGTGCTTGGCCATCTCGGCTACCTGTTTGATATCGCCGGTATTGAGCATAATGCGGGCCAGTCCTTTCAATGTGCCGCCGCCAACGCCTATACCGCCAATGTGACGCATCTCGTCGCCGTCGCACATGACAAAGGATGTACCTGTACCCATAGAGACTACAATCGTATGGTCAAGTTTCGATTCGAAGCGGGCACCGAGGCCGTCGGCCATGAACTCCTCGGATTTTGCCGTAGGTAATCCGTAAATGGGCGTGTCGATATAGGCTGCCCCCACACCGGTAAGCATTACTTGCTCCACATCTTTCAAGTCGATTTCGTTGTCGTGCAGATATTTGCCGAAAGCACCATACAGAGATGTGATAGGGTCGGCAGCCGTAATACTGATCGGTGCAGAAACCTTTCCGTTCTTGATTCCGACAATCTTTGTGGTTGAGATACCCACATCAATACCAATGACTATTCCCATAATACTTATCAGTTTTAGGTAAAAAAGAAAACCCGGCCGCCATCACGCGAAACCGGGCTAATGAAAGGAGGAGTGGTACCTCCAGGAATCGAACCGGGGACACACGGATTTTCAGTCCGATGCTCTACCAACTGAGCTAAGGCACCAATTTCGGTCGCAATCCTTTCGTTTGCGGGTGCAAAGGTACTAACTTTTTTTGAACCCACCAAATATTTCCGATACTTTTTTCTAAAAAATTGTTTATGAGAGATGAACCCACCCCTGTGCTTTGAGCTCAAACTCCTGATTATCACGGGTTACGAGCACTTTTCCGAATTTTGCATCGGTAACGTGTCCGATGAGCTTGATACCGTCAATCTGCTCGATTTTCTCATGATCTCCGATGGGAACGGTGAATAGTAGCTCGTAGTCTTCGCCGCCGTTGAGGGCACAAGTGGTGACATTCATGTTCATCTCCTCGGCCATGACAGCGGTCTGGTAGTCGATGGGGATATTCTTCTCATAAATGCGACAACCGACACCCGATTGTTTGCAGATGTGCATGAGTTCAGATGAGAGTCCGTCGGAGATATCCATCATTGCCGTAGGATGGATGCCGGCCTCACGGAGTTTTTGGATAATGTCGCCACGGGCTTCGGTCTGGAGCTGGCGCTGTAGCAGGTATTCTTTGCCGCTGAAGTCGGGCTGGAATACAAAAGAGGCAAGCTGGTTGTTGAGTGTTGATGCTTTGGTACTGTCGCCGGCAGCTTTGGCCTCGGCGATCTTCTTCTGCAGGTCATTGACCTGTCCGTAATAGACGCTCTTCTCGCGTTCGAGCAGCTGGAGTCCCATATAGGCAGCTCCCAGATCGCCGCTGACGCAGATAAGGTCAGTGTCCTTGGCACCGTTACGGTAGACAATGTCATCCTTGCTGGCCTCACCTATACAGGTAATCGAGATTGCCAGACCTGTATAGCTGGCTGTCGTGTCACCGCCTACGATATCAACCCCCCATTTGTCGCAGGCCAGTCTTAGGCCTGCATAGAATTCTTCCATATCCTCTACGGTGAAGCGCTTGCTTACAGCCAGGGATACGGTTATCTGGCGCGGCGTACCGTTCATGGCGAACACATCGCTGATATTCACCATTGCACTCTTGTAGCCGAGGTGCTTCAGATCGATATATGTCAGGTCAAAATGCACACCTTCCATCAGCAGGTCGGTGGTGACGAGTACTTCTTTGTCGGGGTAGGAGAGTACGGCACAGTCATCACCCACACCGTATTTCGTGCTGTCGTTCTTGATCTCTATATCTTTTGTAAGACGGTCGATGAGACCGAACTCACCAAGTTTCGCTATTTCCATTTTCAATTTCTATATATAATTATCGGAAGCTAATTTTGAAAGGCTTGCTTTCGGTTTGCTCCCCGCCTTTAGGCTTGTTGCCGTCCTTGCCTTTTGCCAGAATGCTGTTTTTGGAATTCTTGCGTACATATCCTAAAACCGCCTGATTGAACAGCTCTTCCTGATCCTGCATGATTTGGATATAGATGGGAAGTTTATAGAGGTGTTGCTTTACCTCGCTGCTCAATTCTTCCAAGACAGCCAGCCTAGTGGCATCTTTTTCTGTAGTGATGATGACCTTAGGCTCTGGAATGGCGGCAAAGGCTTCGTTGATCGCGACGATATCTTTCTGCTTGAAGTCGTGGTGATCGCTGAATGTGAGTGGCGTGACATGATCGGTCATCTGCTCCATATCGTGCTTCATCTGTTCCGGAGAACCGATGCCCGTCAGCAAAAGAACGTTCTTGTCCTTGAGCGACGCCAGGGAATCAAGTGTCTCTGATGCTCCGAGTTTGCCTTGCTCTTCGGGGAAGACCGCGATGGGCATCTCATATTCATGCGTAGAGAAGAAGAGCTGTTGATAAGGGTAGAGCTTCATGGCCTTGGTAATGACCCGGAACTCCATTGGCTTCAGATTCCATGGACACTTCGTGATAATGACGATGTCAGCCCTGTCCTTACTCTTCACAGGCTCACGCAATCGTCCGGCAGGCAACAGCTCGTCGTAGATAATCAGTCGGTGATAGTCCACGAGCAGGATATTGATGCCGGGTTTGACATATCGGTGCTGGAAGGCATCATCGAGCAATACGACATCAATATCTTTTCCTGCCTCACCGCCGATGAGATGGTCGATGCCGCGAGTACGCTTGCTGTCGACTGCTACGGTGATGTCGGGGAATTTCTGCTTCATCTGATAAGGCTCGTCACCAATCATCTTCATCGGTGTCTCTGCATCGGCAAGCACAAAGCCGTGACTCTTGCGCTTGTAACCACGGCTGAGTACGGCAACATTCACTTTGTCTTTCAGCAGACGTATCAGGTATTCTACATGGGGCGTCTTTCCTGTGCCGCCAACCGTGATATTGCCTACGGAAATAACGGGAACGGTATAAGACCTGCTCTTCAGGATGCCCATCTCAAAGAGCATGTTCCTGAAGCCCACTCCAAAGCCATAGAGCCAACTGAATGGGAGCAACTTCTTGTTGATATTGATGAAATCGCCTTCCATGAATGATTATTTTACGCGGATGTCATCAAGCATACGAGCCTGGATGCGGCTGTCGTCTTTCACAATCTGGCGGATTTCCATCAGCGGTGTGTATAGATCGCCCAGCAGCGTCTTGAGCTCCTTCTGGAAACGGCCGTCGAGATAGCTGCCCTTGTTCTCCTTCGACAAGAACATGTCCATCCAGTCTGCCTTGCCAGGATAAGTGGTTGTATGGTATTCTTTCAACTTGGCCAGTTCAGCGGCTTTCTTCACAGCGTCATCAAGGCTGCCGAGTTGGTCTACGAGTTTGATCTTCAGGGCATCTGATGCCAGCCATACGCGACCTTGGGCAATGGAGTCAACCTGAGCTGGTTTCATGCCTCGGCCCTCTGCCACGATGTCAAGGAACTCCAGATAACCGTGATTAATATAGGTCTGCATGTGTTGAATGATTTCTGTATTGTCCTTACCTAAGACCAAGTCGGTCTCATAGTCTGCATATTTATTGGTGGTGACACCGTCGAAGGTGATACCAAGTTTGTCGGTGACTAGACCACTGAAGTTAGGCACGAGTCCGAAGATGCCGATGCTGCCTGTGATGGTAGTGGGTTCTGCCACGATATAGCTGGCGGGTGAACTGATCCAGTAGCCGCCTGATGCAGCAGCACCGCCCATAGACACGACGACAGGCTTCTTGGCTTTCAACAGTTTGACGGCATGACGGATCTGCTCTGAAGCGACAGCACTACCGCCGCCAGAGTTCACACGGAATACGACAGCCTTGATGTCATCGTCGTCAGCCAACTTGCGCAGCTCCTCTGCTGTCGTCTTGCCCACGATATTATGGCCACCACCCGATATCAAGTCCATCGCGCTATTGTCAACGATGCTGCCATAAGCATAATAAATGGCAATCTTCTCACCTTCGTCGTCTTTCTTTGACTTGACGTTGAGCATATCCGAAAGCGTCAGCTGGTGGATCTCATCGTCTTTCTCCAACTTCAGGCGTGACTTGATTTCCGCCTTGATATCCTCAGGGAACATCACCTTGTCAATGAGCTTGGCCATCACGTAGTCCTCCGTTTCGGCAAAGGCCATGATGCTGTCATTTGCCAATTTGTTCAGGTCTTCAACCTTTACCTTGCGGCCTTCAGCCATTTCCTTCAGCCAGTAGTTCCAGATGCCGTTGAGGTAGACGGTACGCTGCTCGCGGTCGTAGTCGCTCATGCCAGTCAGCGTGTTACGCTCAACGTAGCTCTTATACTTGCCCACTTTGGCAGCCTGGTACTTGATGCCCAGTTTATCGTAGAGTCCCTTGTAATATTCTCCCTTGCCGCCAAGACCTTTGAAGTCGATCATGCCATGACTGTTCAAGTAGATCTTATCGGCAACGGTAGCGACGTAGTAGCTGGCTTGCATATACTGGTCGGCATAAGCCACAATCCACTTGCCGCTCTTCTTGAAGTCCTTCAGTGCGTCGCGCAGCTGTTGGGCAGTAGCGGGTGAGTCAAAACTGGCAATGCCCCCCTCAAGATAGATGCCCTTTATGTTTTCATTCTCCTTTGCCTTGCGGATGCTTGCTATCAGGTCGTCAAGACCCATGGCGTTCATGTCGCCCATATTCAGCACTTCGTCATAGACCGATCCGGACTCTGCCCGCTCATCGATTGTACCGTCGAGCTTGAGCACGAATACGGAATTGTCCTTGACTTTGGTAGATGCCGAATCGCTGGCTACCATACCTAATAAGGAGAGAACGAGGAAGAACCCCATAATTAAGGTAAAGATCACAATACCACAGACGGTGGCAAGTGTCATTTTAAAGAATTGTTTCATAATAAGTTATTTATGTTACGTAACAGATTGCAAAGGTACAAATATTTTTTTAAGTAAGGCATAAGTTTGCGTTTTTTTTTGGCATATTTACTTTTTCGTCGTTCTTTGTCGCTGACAAGTTGTCATATCTCTAAGTGTTGGCACAGTTTTGGCAGAGTGTTTGGCGGACGGTCGCATTGACTGTCTGCTTATAAATATAATAAGGTATAACTCAAAAAATAATAAGAAGTATGAACATTAAACCATTAGCAGACCGCGTGCTGGTATTGCCGGCACCTGCAGAAGAGAAGATCGGTGGCATCATTATTCCTGATACTGCCAAGGAGAAGCCCCTTCACGGAACGATTAAGGCCGTAGGTCAGGGCACAAAAGACGAAACAATGATCCTGAAAGAGGGCGACGAAGTGCTCTACGGCAAGTATTCCGGCACTGAGCTCGAGTTCGAGGGAACTAAGTATCTGATGATGCGCCAGAGCGACGTACTCGCAGTCATTGAGAAGTAATTTTTTTATTGTTACATTTCTAATTTTTACATTTTACACTATGGCAAAAGATATTAAATTCAATATTGAGGCTCGCGACCTGCTGAAGCAGGGCGTTGATCAGTTGGCTAACGCTGTAAAGGTAACACTTGGTCCTAAGGGCCGCAACGTAGTTATCGAGAAGAAGTTCGGTGCTCCTCAGATCACTAAAGATGGTGTGACCGTTGCAAAGGAGATTGAACTCGAGGATAAGTTTGAGAACACTGGTGCTCAGCTCGTTAAGAGCGTGGCTTCAAAGACTTGTGGCGATGCTGGTGACGGTAC
>JAEEGL013130943.1_pt1 | contig 27955 bp, 26 predicted proteins | sample 9134231 | NCBI WGS metagenome assembly JAEEGL01 (sample SAMN16246548, study PRJNA631951) | gut metagenome | biome: gut microbiome; feature: rumen; material: fiber-attached | host: Bos | place: Iran: Karaj | collected 2018-10
GACAAGGCCACGGAAATCTTCACCAAGTACCGCAAGCCCCTGGCCGATATCGAAGCCGGTTATATGCGCACCTGCATCTACGACGCCTACCGCATCACCGCCAACAACTACACCTCCGACGAACTGATGGCCAGCCGCGCCAAGTTTGAGGCCGAAGTCCGCGCCATGCTGGACACCTCGCTGGGAGAAGAAGGCTTTGTGGTGCAGGAGTTCACCTCCCAGATCACCCCTCCGGAGAGCCTCCGTCAGATGATTGACGCCAAGAACGCCGCCATCCAGAGCGCCCTTCGCGCAGAAAATCAGGTAAAAGAGGCCGAAGCCAACGCCAAGATCGAGATTGCCAAGGCCGAAGGTGAAGCCCAGGCCCTCAAGATCAAGGCCGACGGCGAAGCCTACTACAACCGTACGGTGGCAGCTTCCCTGAACGCCCTGCTGGTCCAGCAGGACGCCATCCAGAAATGGGACGGCAAGCTCCCCGAATACAACGGTGGCGGAGCCCTTCCGTTTATTAATTTAAAGTAGGGTTACAGCGGCCAGATGAGCAGTCCTATCCTATAGGCTGCAAAGGCACAGACCCAAGCCACCAAAATGGTGTACGCACACAGGAGAATGGCCCAGCGCCATTTTCCTGTTTCGTTTTTGATGGCCACGAAGGTGGCGATGCAGGGGAAGTACAGCAGCACGAAGACCATAAAGGCCAGGGCTACGGCAGTGGGCGTGGAGGCCGCGAGGGCACGCTGCAGGGCCGTATCGTCGGAATCATCTTCTGTCAGGAACTCGTCTTCATCCTGCGCGTAGGTTACGCCCAGGGAGCTGATGACCAGTTCCTTGGCTCCTATGCCGGCCAGCAGGCCCACGTCCATTTTCCAGTTAAAGCCCATAGGCGCCATAGCCGGCTCGATGGCTTTGCCGATGGAGCCCACGTACGAATGCTCCAGCTGATAGGCGTCGGAAGCGCCTTCGTGGCGGGGAAAGTAGCCCAGCGCCCAGAGAACCACGGAAAACACAAGGATGGTGGTGGCCATCTTCTCCAGATACTGCCGGCCTTTCTCCCAGGTGTGCCGGCCGATGGCTTTGGCCGTGGGAATGCGGTACGGCGGCAGCTCCATCACGAAGGGGAGGTCGTCATCCTTTACAAATTTGCCAATCAGGAGGGCCGAAAGGATGGCCATCACAATGCCCAGCAGGTAAATGCCCAGCAGCGCCGTGGCGGGCTGGTGCGGGAAGAAAGCTCCCGCAAAGAGCACAAAGATGGGCAGGCGTCCTGCGCAGGACATAAAGGGAATGATGGCAATGGTGACCAGGCGGCTCTTGCGGCTCTCGATGCTGCGGGTGGCCATAATAGCGGGCACGTTGCAGCCAAAGCCCATCACCATAGGAATGAAACTCTTGCCGTGCAGGCCAATCTTGTGCATCAGCTTGTCTGTAATGAAGGCTGCTCGCGCCATATATCCGCTGTCTTCCAAAAGGGAGATGAAGAAATACAGGATCAGGATGTTGGGCAAGAACACAAGTACACTGCCTACACCGGCAATGATTCCGTCCACCACCAGATCTCTGAACCAGCCGTCGTGGAGAAGCGTGCCCATTTTTTCCCCCAGCCAGGTCACACCGGCGTCAATCCAGTCCATAGGGTACTGCCCCAGGGTGAACGTGGCCCAGAAAATGAACCATAGCAACAAAACGAATATGGGGAACGCCGTCCACCGGTTGGTGACGATGGCGTCTATCTTGTCCGTGAGGGTGCGCCGGGGCCTATCGGCCTGGTATCTTTCGTACGTTTCGGCCAAGGCGCCCTGGATAAAGGCGTACTTGGCATCCACGATGGCGCTTTCCAGTGAGCACTCCATCATCTCCCAGATGTTCACCGCGCCGTCGGCCCGTGCAAAAGCAATGTCCAGGCTGTTGGGCATGGAAGCGAGCATTTCCTCCACTTCCTTGTCCCCTTCCAGGTATTTAATGGTGAGGTAACGGGTAGAGTACCGGGCCTTGAGCTCCTCGTTCTGGGCAATGAGTGGTTGCACGCTTCGGATGGTGCGTTCCAGCTCTTTCCCGTGATTGATGTGGATGTGACGCGCCAGTTTGGGGTCGGCCTGCTCATAGATGGCAATGACGGTGTCAAGGAGCTCGGAGACCCCCTCGCCGCTGCGGCTCACCGTAGGACAGATGGGAATACCCAGAAGGACTCCCAGCTGGTCCTTGTCCAGTTTGTCCCCCTTGTTTTGCAGTTCGTCATACATATTCAGGGCCATCACCAGCCGGAGGTTCATATCGATGAGCTGCGAGGTAAGGTAGAGGTTTCGCTCGATGTTGGAGGCATCCACTACGTTGATGACTACGTCGGGCATGCTCTCCAGCAAATTTTTGCGTACGTACAATTCTTCGGGGGAGTAGGCCGACAGGGAATACGTGCCCGGCAAGTCTACCAGGGTAATGTCGTAGTCCTTGTAATGGAGGTGTCCCTCCTTGGCGTCTACGGTTACTCCGGAGTAATTGCCCACGTGTTCGTGAGCACCGGAGGCCACATTGAAAAGGGAGGTTTTTCCGCAGTTGGGATTGCCCACCAGGGCCACGCGGATGTGGTGGCGGCTCTCCTCGGCTACGTGGGCCAGGGCGCGGTCCAGTCTTTCCTTTTCTTCCAGGTCTCCGGGAAGAGCCTGCAGGTGTTCATCTGACATCAGGGCCTCGCGCGCTTCCTGCTCCGTCACCACCTCTATCTTACGGGCTTCTTCCCTTCTGAGGGAAATTTTGTATCCCATAATTTCATACTCAATGGGATCCTTAAGTGGAGCGTTCAGCACCACCCGAACTTCTTTTCCATTGATAAAGCCCATCTCGATGAGCCTTTTACGGAAACCGCCGTGGCCGTTCACACGGACAATTGCGGCTTTTTTCCCGGTTTTCAGATCTGAAAGTAACATTGTTTTTATTTTGCGCGATTGCACAAAGTTACGCCGGATTCTTCGCCCCGTCAATCCCTATTTGTGGGGATAGGACAAAAAAACCGCCACCCCTTTGGGGCGGCGGAACCTTGAAAGAGTCTTTTTTCAAAGATTAGATGCTGGCTTTGCGATACTCCTTACCAATCTTTTCGAGGGCGAGGGTAGCTTTGCGGACGCGAGCCTTGGCGGCCTTGTTGTCGATCTTGTCGATGTCCTTCTCGATAGCAGCAATCTGCTCTTTGATCTTGGCGATAATAGCTTCCATTTTGTGTAAGTGATTAAAAGTTGTTGTTAAGTGTTTTGGTTTTCTAACGCAAATATACACAAACCTTGCATTATTCCAAGCTATTCGGGTGCAGATAGTTGAAAAAAATGTAACTTTGAGGTATGAAACGTGTTCAAGCCATCGATATTTTGCGCGGAATGACGCTCGCCTTCATGGTGCTGGTGAACCTTCCCGGGTCCTGGGGAGCCGTCTTTCCCATCCTCCGTCACGCTTCCTGGAACGGAATGACGCCCACGGATTTTATTTTCCCCAACTTTCTGTTTGTAATGGGCGTTTCCATGTTCTTTTCCCTTCGTAAACAGAACTTTAGCCTGAGCTGGAAAATGCTGAAGCGCTTTTTGCTGCTGCTGGGCATCGGACTTCTTATCAATTATATCAGTCACCTGGTATATGGGTCCGAGACGGTGCGCTTTACCGGGGTTCTGCCGCGGTTCGCCCTATGCTTCGGAGCATCGGCCCTTATCATATGTAAGGTGAGCCAGAAGCACCTTCCCTGGGTGGCGGCGGGCCTTCTGGTGGCGTATTCGGCCCTGCTGCTTCTGGGAAACGGCTATGAGTACGGGCCGGACAACATCCTCTCCCGGGTAGACCGGGCGGTGCTGGGCTCTCATATGTACAGTGACAAGGGAATAGATCCCGAGGGAATTTTGTCCACCCTGCCGGCCATTGCGCACACCCTCATCGGTTTCCTGGTGGGAAAGATTCTTTTCAGCGGGGATTTCCGCAAGCTGGATTCCCTGGGAACGGCCCTTCTGGTGGCGGGGTTGCTGCTGCAGTACCTTCTGCCTCTCAATAAAAAGGTGTGGTCTCCTTCCTTCGTGCTGGTGGCGTGCGGCATCGGCACGCTCCTTCTGAGCCTTCTTCACTATATTGTCGACGAGCGGGGCTGGTGGAAACATACGGGCTTTTTCAAGGTTTTCGGCACCAATGCCATATACTGCTATCTGATGAGCGATGTCCTCACATGGGCATATCATCTGACCGGTTTCCAGCGCTGGGCAATGGGCCTTATGGGAGTAAACCAGTGGACATCCCTGGCCTTTGCCGTGTTCTCCGTGGGGGTGGTCTATCTGACAGCCCTGCCCTTGTACCGAAAGGGGATTTTCCTCAAATTGTAAAAAAAGTGTAACTTTGCACTCCAATAAGGTATCGAATCTTAATATTTATGTATATGAAAAAGATGATGGTTCTTGCCGCCGCCCTTCTTCTGGGCTGGCAGGCTAATGCTCAGATTATTGCCAATGTGGGATACGCCCACGGTTTTGAAAATGTGAAGGTTGACGTCTCTTCGAACCTGTCCAACAAGCATTTGGCTCACATGGATGGCTTGTATGCCGGCGCCAACTATTATTATAGCCTGGATAGTGTGCTGGACGGTTTTGCCGTGCTTCCCGGTGCCAACTTCTCTTTCCTTCTCAGCCGTACGGTGCGCGAAGACAGGATTCGTGAAGTGGCCCTGAACATCCCTGTACAGGCCAGCTACACCCACGAAATCAACGATGTTGTCAAGATATTCGGCCAAACCGGTCCCACCTTCCAGGTGGGTCTTATCCACAAGGCCAAGATAACGGAGACCGGAACGTCCTTCTCCCTGTACAACAGCAACAACCAGTACGGTTATGTCCGTAACCGCTTCAACATTTACTGGGGCTTCGCCGGTGGCGTGGAAGTGAGTGATACTTTCCGCGTAGAAGTAGGCTTCGATCTGGGCTTCCTGGATTTGGGCAGAGGCAAAGAGCTCCACATCGGCCGTAACTTCCTGCACTTTGGTCTCGGCTATCTGTTTTAATGGATAAATCAACTTCAACCATATTATTACTATGAAAAAGATTGTAGCAAGCATTTTCGCAGCTTCTATGCTGCTTCTTGGCACCCAGGCTTTTGCCCAGGTTATTCCCGGTGCCGGTTATCTTCACGTGATTGAGCACTCTACGGGTAAAGACGGCAAGGCCGTGGATCCTTCCCATATGGATGGTTTCTATCTGGGCGCCAGCTATAACTTCCGCCTGGGAGATTACTTCGGCGTGGCTCCCGGTTTCTATGTGGACGTCCTTCTTCAGGGCCGCAATACCGCCAACGGTGTTATCATCGGCGGCGTGCCCCTGAATGTGTCTTCCGCTTACCACTATACGGAGGTGGACCTCAACATCCCGGTGAATTTCTCCTTCAAGTATGACTTCAGCGAAAACGGAGCCTTCTTCGTGTACGCCGGCCCCACCTTCCAGTACGGTGTGATGGCCCGCTCCACCTTCAGCTCCAACGTGTCCATCCCTTACATCCACGTCAATGACAAGGGTTCTTACAACCACTATGACAAGGACAACGGTGATACCAAGCCCTTCAACATCCTGCTGGGCGGCGGCATCGGCGTGCAGGTGGGAGACATCCAGTTCCTGGTAGGTTACGACCACACCCTGCTGAATGTGGACAGAGTAGAGGGATTCAATACCGGCCGTCACCAGATCAAGGCAGGTATCAACTTCGAGTTCTAGACTTATTCTATAGAAAAATGAGCCCGGGCATTATTGTCCGGGTTTTTTTTGTGAATACTCGCAGCCGCAGTACAGCTGGTTGTAAAAGTTTTCTTCTTTGATAATCTGGTTTCTCCGCTCCTGCAGGCCGCCCTTTCTCCAGTTCTGGTCCCACCAGGTGACGCCTTGAACCTGGCTGCAGGCCCATCGGCCGGCTTCGTTCACCTGGTCCAGGTTTTTCCAGCGGGAAGAGGCCAGCGTGGTGGTGAGTACCTCAAAGCCGTGGGCCGATGCATACTCCGCCGCCCGCAGAAGGCGGAACTTGAAGCACTGCAGGCATCGGTTTCCGCGCTCGGGCTCGTTCTCCAGGCCTGCGGCGCAGCCTTCCCAGGCGTTGTGGTCGTACTCGTCGCCGACAATCTCCAGGCCCCATTTCTCCGCATACCGAAGGCACTCGTTGAGGCGGTGCTCGTACTCCTGGAGCGGGAAAATGTTGGAATTGGAGTAGAAGATGACGGGCCGGATGCCATTATTCATCAGGCATTCCACGATGGCGCTGGAGCAGGGTGCACAGCACGCGTGCAGCAGCACCCGCGTGGCGCCGCCCGGCACATCGATATGAAGGCCCGGAATCACGAATACTTGCGCGGGAAGCGGAGCAGGATGGACAGCAGGGCCACGATGCCCAGGACAAAGGGATAGTACAGATTGGCGATGATGGCCAGACCCGACACTCCGGCCAGGCCGCTGGCCATCAGCATCTGGGCGCCGTAGGGGATGATGCCCTGCACCAGGCAGGAGAAGGTGTCCAGGATGGAGGCCGTCTTGCGGGGATCCAGGCCGAAGCGGGAAGTGATATCCTTCGCCAGGGGGCCTACGGTAATGATGGCGATGGTATTGTTGGCCGTGCAGAAGTTCACCAGCGAAACCAGGGCGGCGATGGAGAACCCGGCTGCCCTTCGGCCCGCAATGCGGCGGGTGAGCCCGTCGATGATAAACTGCAGGCCGCCGTTGTAGCGGATGACCTCCAGCATACCTCCGGCCAGCAAGGATACGATGATGAGCTCTCCCATTCCGCTGATGCCGCTGCCGATGGAGGCCATCCAGCCCACGAACCCATAGGCGCCGGTGCACCAGCCGATGATGCCGTTCACCACAATCCCGATGGTAAGAACCGTGATGACGTTCACCCCGGCCAGGGCCAGGCCGATGACCAGAAGATAGGGGATGAGGCCCACCCACTGCACGGATGCGGCTGCGGGAGCCGCTTCTACGGAAAGTCCCAGGAACACATAGAGAAGGGCTACCAGAAGGGCCGCGGGAGCTGCGATCCAGATATTCACCTTGAATTTATCCTGCATAGAGCACCCCTGGCTGCTGGTGGCGGCCACGGTGGTGTCCGAGATGAAAGACAGGTTGTCTCCGAAAAAGGCGCCGCCCACGATGATGCCCGTTACGAAGGGAATGGCCATCCCCGTTTCGGCCGCAATGCCCGTTGCAATGGGAACCAGCGCCACAATGGTGCCCACGGAGGTACCGATGGCCATCGACACGAAGCAGGCGGAGAGGAACAGGCCGGCATAGATGAGCTTCCCGGGGAGGATGTGCAGGGTGGCGTTCACCGTGGCGTCGATGGCGCCGATGTCCTTGGCCGTGGAGGCGAAAGCCCCTGCCAGCACAAAGATCCAAATCATCATCAGCACGTTCTTGTTGCCGGCTCCTTCGGAGAAAATGGAGATTTTCTCGTCCGTGGTTTTGACGCCCCGGGTTATGAGCAGGGAATAGGCCGATGCTACAATGAAGGCGGCGGCCACCGGCACTTTGTAAAAATCGTGCGCCACCAGGGAACCGGCCAGATACACGGCCAGGAAGACGAATAGCGGGCTCAGTGCCAGCCAACCGTTCATTTTGCGGGAACTGGACCTCCCGGGTTCTGTCTTTTCTGTGTGAATGGCCATTAATAAAGTTCGTTATACAGATACAAAGATACGCTTTTTTTTAGTACCTTTGCAAGATATGAGAAGTGTACACGAGCGCAACGGGATGAGCCCTGCCATGAGAATGGCGGACCTGTTGGACACGGACTTCTCGCTGCTGGGCGTTGTGAGCCGGATGGGGCTTTCGCTGGGCTTCGGGGAGGAAAGTGTGGAGCAAGTGTGCGAAAAGGCGGGAATAGACGCTGAAACCTTCCTCCTGATCTGCCGGGTCAATTCCATCGAGGGATATCGGCCCACCCGCGAAGCCCTTCAAAATGCCAATCTTCACGACATCCTGGGCTATCTGCGCAAATCCCACAGCTATTACACGCAGGTTATGCTTCCCCTGGTGGAAGAGTCCCTGGAAAAGATGGTGGTCCCGTGTGAGGACAAGCAGAAGCGCGTAATCCGGCGCTTCTTTTTGGATTATAGGGAAGAGCTTCTGGCCCATTTCGCCTACGAGGAAGAAACCGTTTTCCCCTACGTGGAGGAAATGCTTTCCTGCCGGGACAGTTCTCAGTTCACCATCGGTGAGTACGAGCAGAACCACACCAACATAGAGGAAAAGCTGACAGACCTGAAAAACCTGGTGATGATGTATCTTCCTCCCAGGAGCGACCCTCAAGCCGCCCAGCTGGCTCTTTTCTACCTCTACAGCCTGGGAGAAGACCTGACCAAGCACACTATGATAGAGGACGATATCCTGGTTCCTATGGTGGTGAGGATGGAAGAGGTGGTGGCCGCCGCCCGTCCGGAGGGAGAGGAGCTGAGCGCCCGGGAAAAGGAAATCCTGGTAAGCGTTGCCAAGGGAAAACTGAACAAGGAGATTGCCGATGAATACAATATTTCCATCTACACGGTTATCTCCCACCGCAAGAACATTACCCGCAAGACGGGCATCAAAACCGTATCCGGCCTCACCGTCTACGCCCTTTTGAACAACCTGATAGATTTGAATACCGTAGAATAAGCGTTTCCATATGATAGACTACAAATCTTTTGTCAAGTATTATCCGGATTTTCCCATCAAGGGGGTCAACTTTGTGGATATCATCCCCTTCCTGCAGGATAAGAAATTGTTCCAAAACCTCTGTGAAGACCTTGCCGCCATGTGCGAAGCCCCCAATGTGGCGGCTCCCGAAGCCCGTGGTTTCCTCTTTGGGGCCGGTATGCTCTATGCGAACAACCCCATCCAGAATCTTATCCCCCTGAGAAAGAAGGGAAAGCTGCCCTTTACCGAGGGAGACCTGGTGCAGGTGGAGATTATGAAAGAGTACGGCCCGGATCACGTATATTTCCGCCGCTCGGACCTTGCCGCTTCCGTTCCCACCGGAGACACCATCGAGATTTCCTTTTTTGACGATATCCTGGCCACCGGCGGCACTTCCAAGGGCCTGGCCGAAGGCCTGAACGCCCAGAGAATAACCATTGACGGCAAAGAATATAAGGTTAAGGTAAAGGATTTCATTTTCCTGGTAGAGATTGAGGACCTTCCCGGCCGATCCCGCCTGGAGAACATCGCTCCCGTGAAATCCGTTATCCACGTAACGGAAGGTTAATCGATAATCTATTAAAACACTCAGATATGTCCTTTGTAGATGACAGAATTGCGATGGAAGGCCTCACTTTCGACGATGTCCTTCTCATCCCGGCGTATTCCGAGGTGCTGCCCCGCACAGTAGACCTCCACACCCGTTTCTCCCGAAACATTTCCCTGAACATTCCCATTGTGTCGGCCGCTATGGATACCGTGACTGAGGCCCCGATGGCCATCGCCCTGGCCCGTGAAGGCGGAATCGGCGTCATTCACAAGAACATGAGCATCGCCGCCCAGGCTGCCGAGGTGCGCAAGGTGAAGCGTTCCGAGAACGGAATGATCCTGGATCCGGTGACCATCAGCCAGGACCAGACGGTAGAAGACGCCCTGCGCCTGATGAAGGAAAACCACATCGGCGGTATTCCCGTCACTGACGGCACCCGCCGCCTGGTGGGAATTGTCACCAACCGGGATGTCCGCTTCCAGCAGGACCTGTCCGTTTCGGTGAAGGATGTGATGACCTCCGAAGGCCTGGTAACCATTCCGGCCTCCCGTACAGACCGGGACTATGTGAGAACCGTCCTGCAGGAACACAAGGTGGAGAAACTCCCCGTTGTGGACGGGCAGGGGAATATCGTGGGCCTTATCACCTATAAGGATATTATGCAGGAGCGCCGCTATCCGGCCGCCTGTAAGGATGCCCAGGGCCGCCTTCGCGTGGCTGCGGGTATCGGCATCACCCCGGATGCCCTGGACCGCATCGCCGCCCTCAAGGCCGAAGGCGTGGATGCCGTGGTGCTGGATTCCGCCCACGGTCACAGCAAGGGCGTGATGGACCTGCTGAAGAAAGTGAAAGCCGCCTATCCGGAGCTGGATGTGGTGGTGGGCAACGTGGCCACCGAGGAAGGCGCCCGGGATCTGGCGAAAGCCGGAGCTGACGGCGTGAAGGTGGGTATCGGCCCGGGTTCCATCTGCACCACCCGCATTGTGGCCGGCGTGGGTGTTCCCCAGCTCAGTGCCATCTATAATGCTTCCCAGGCCCTGAAAGGCACGGGCGTAACCCTTATAGCCGATGGCGGACTGCGCTATTCCGGAGATGTGGTGAAGGCCCTGGCCGCCGGTGGAGACTGCGTGATGTGCGGCTCTATGTTCGCCGGCACGGAGGAGTCTCCGGGAGAGGCCATCATCTACAACGGCCGTAAATTCAAGGCCTACCGCGGAATGGGTTCCATCGACGCTATGGCCGCCGGTTCCAAGGACCGTTACTTCCAGGACGACAAGGTGGAACTGAACAAGCTGGTTCCGGAAGGAATCGTGGGCCGCGTTCCTTACAAGGGAACCCTGGCAGAAACCGTGTATCAGCTGCTGGGCGGTCTCCGTTCCGGTATGGGGTACTGCGGCGCCGCCAACCTGGAGGCCCTGAAGAAAGCCAAATTTACGCGTGTCACGGCCAGCGGCATGACGGAAAGCCACCCGCACGACATCACCATCACCAAGGAAACGCCCAACTACTCCCGCAACGACTAGAAGGCGTAGATGATGATGTAAAACAGCATCACCGCGGAGCAGATCAGTTTGAGCCCTGTTCCGAAAAGAAAGCCCAGAAAGGCCCCCAGGGCCGATTTAAGAGAGGAATAGGTGTCTTTGCCTGCGAACAGGAGTTCTGCGGCAAAGGCACCTAAAAGCGATCCCACGATCATACCGACCGGGGGATAGATGAGGCCGATGAAGAGGCCCGCAATGGCGCCCCAGCCTCCGTATTTGCTGCCGCCGGTGAGTTTGGTGAAGTATGCCGGAACAATGTAATCCAGCAGGCTTACTACTGCTACGATGGCCAGCCACACCAGGAGAAACTGAGTAGACATCGGGTCTCCGGAGCCGTTGGTTCCGCTTCCCCAGATGTATAGGATGAGCATTCCCAGCCAGCTGAGAGGGGGGCCGGGAAGGGCCGGAGCCACGCTTCCGATGATGCCCAGGATGCCCAGGACAAGGGCGATTATCGCAATCAGGGTTTCCATTCCACAAAAATATTCATTATCTTTGACGAATCAAAACGAACAATACTATGTTTGGAAGAGAAGTTTATGAACGTCGCAGAAAGACGCTCTTGGTTAGAATGCGCGAAGCCGGACAAACAGGCCTGATCCTGTTCATCGGAAACGCCGAAGCCCCCGCCCAGTACAAAGACAATTGCTACAAATGGCGCCAGGACAGTTCCTGGCTCTATTACTGGGGCCTGGACGAACCTCTGATGGCCGCGGTCCTCAGCATAGATTCCGGAGAAGAAATTCTCTTTGCCGATGATGTGGATATGGATGACATCATCTGGATGGGCCCTCAGCCCAGCGTAGAATCCAAGGCCGCCCGGGTGGGTGTCTCCCGCCATCGGCCCTATTCAGAACTCCCCGGCTGGCTTCAGGAGCGCACGAAAGGCCGCCCGGTTCATTTTCTGCCCCCGTCCCGTTATTACAACACCCTGATGCTGGAGAAACTCCTCCCCGGAGCCGCCCCTTCCGAGGCCCTCATCAAGGCTGTCATCTCTATGCGTCTTATCAAGGAGGATATTGAGATTGAGGCTATTGACTACGCCTGCGACTTGGGATACCAGATGCACTCCGTAGCCCGGGATGCTATTGAAGTCGGCCTGGTGGAGCAGGAGATAGTTGGCAGGATGGAGGCCGTCGCCCTCTCCAAGGGCTGGGGCGTATCTTTCCCCACCATTCTCACCCAGCACGGGGAAACCCTGCACAATCACGGCCATGCCGCCGTCATTGAGCCCGGCAAGCTGATGGTGATAGACGCCGGTGTGGAAAGTAACGAACATTACGCCTCGGATTTCACGCGCACGTACCCCACTTCCGGCAAGTTCACGCAGAAACAGAAAGAGGTGTATCAGATTGTCTACGATTGCAACCAACTGGCCTTTTCCCTGGCCCGGCCCGGCATTACCTACCGGGATGTTCACCTGACCACGGCCCGCAAGATGCTGGAGGGCCTCAGCGCCCTGGGTCTTGTGAAAGGAGATCTGGACGAGATGGTGGCGGCAGGCATAGCCGGTCTGTTCCAGCCGCACGGCCTGGGTCACAATATGGGCCTGGACGTACACGATATGGAAGACCTGGGAGAAAATCTGGTGGGTTACGACCCGGACCAGACCCGTGCCAGACAGCTGGGCCTGGGCTCTCTCCGAATGGCCCGTCGGCTGGTTCCCGGCCACGTCATAACGGACGAACCCGGCATCTACTTCATCCCCGCCCTCATTGAGAAATTCAAGAAAGAGGGATTGGGCCGGGACTTTGTCAATTACGCCAAGCTGGAAAGCTATTACGACTTTGGCGGTATCCGGATAGAGGACGATGTCCTCATCACCTCGGAAGGCGCCCGTCGCCTGGGTCAGAAACGTCTCCCTGCCAGTGTGGAGGAGGTAGAAGCTGCGATGCAATGAGATATATCATTCATTACAGGGCGGAAATCCGCTTTGCCCTTGTTCTTGCCTTTCTGGTGGCAATAAGCATCTGGGCTTCGGAATACATCCCCGCAGAGTATTTTGACAGGGTGATTACCCCGGTTCTGATGACCGCGGCCACGGCCGTCTCCCTCACTTTCGCCTGGGCCATTTCCCGCCATACGGACGGGTACCGCCTGCGTCGGGTCTGGGCCTGGACACTGCTTTTGTGGGGCCTTGCCGATGGGACGTATATTTTCTTCTGGTTCATTGTGGGCAAGCCTGTCATGAATATGGGAGCCTATCAGCTTAACATTGTGGATCTTTTGCTGGGCAACCTGCTGGCCTGGTCGCTGCTGCTCTATCCGACAGAAGCGCTTCGCCCCGGCTGGATGAACACCAAACGGGCGCTGGCCCAGATTCTTCCGATGTACGCGGTGGGCGCCCTGGATTATTTCCTTCCGGTGAATCTGCAGCCCATTGTGGCTTTGTATCCGGTGGCCCTGGTGGCTCTTCTGCTCTCCCACGTGAGAAAATACCGGCTCTGGTGTGAGGAGAACTTTTCTTCCCTGGAAGACATAGACGAGAAGTGGATTGTGCGCTATATGGCCATTATGTTTATGATAGGCGTGGTATATATGTATATGTGCCTGACCCACGGTCCGGCGCGCGGGTTCACACAGCAGTGGCTGGTTCTGTTTATGTTCATCTACGGATCGGAGCAGGTTCTCTTCCGCAGGGATCCCTGGGAGGTAGTAAGACTTTCGGAGAACAAGCGGAAGCCCGAAGAGCCGGAGGAGGAGCCGACACCCAACGAGGCCTACCGCAAGGCCCTGGAAGAGTGGATGGAAAAGGAAAAACCTTACCTGAATACGGATTTCAAACTGCTGGATCTGCAGACGGTTCTGCCGATGAACAGAACCTACCTGTCCCAGTTTATCCATTCGGAGTACGATTGCAGTTTTTATTTCTTTGTGAACAGCTACCGGATAGAAGAAGCCAAGCGTCTGATGAAAGAGAACCCCGCAATGAAAATGGCCGATGTGTCGGCCCGCTGCGGCTTCTCCTCGCCTTCCGTCTTCAGCCGGACGTTCACGGCCATCGAAGGGAAATCCCCGCACGATTGGGGGAAGCAAAATTGATTCTCCGTTAATAATTTATCTTCCCTTTGACGCTGCGTTAAAACTTAGCCCCGGCTTCTTGCCGGGGGGTTATTTTTGTAGTACATTGCGATGAAAAATTTTGAAGGACTTAAAAAGACAGCCCAACCCCTGCTTGTTTTGACTATGCGCAAAACCCTTGTCATCCTCTTCTGCCTTGTTGCATTTTCCGTTTTGGGACATGCACAGCAGCAGTCTGCTTTCCAGCCCGAGTGGAGCGTGGAGGGCCAGGCGGGTGGTTCCTATACTCTGGGAGAGGGCTCCTTCGGAAGAATGCTGTCTCCGGCATTTTCCGTCAATGTCGGCTATCGTTTCTCCGAACCCGTGGGGATTCGTCTCGGAATAGGAGGGTTTAGCGGAAAAGGCTATGTGGCCGAACAGGCCGCGTACCATAACTATAATTATATCCGCACCCAGGCCGATGTTATCATCCACTCGTTCGGGAGCGTGAAGAATTTATACACCCTGGCGGGTATCGGCCTCCTGGTGGGGACATCCAACGGGGCCGTTGTTTCCCAGCGTTCGTGGAAAGCGCCCCAAGCCTTTGCGGCAGGCCGCTTCGGCGTGGGGTACCGTTTCCCCGTGGGGCACAATATGGCCGTCACGGCAGAAGCAGTCTATCACCTGCTGCCGGATGCGCTCAATTCCGTGCACAACGGCACTCCTGGCGGAGATGTCCAGGCCCTGGTGGGTTTCCACTATACCTTCGGCCGCAGGAAGGCTGCTGCGCCCCGGGAGGTGGCACCTGCACCGGCTCCTGCCGCTCCGAAGCGTGATTACGCCGCCGAAGCCCGCGCCGCCATAGAGGCCCGCGCTGCTGCCCGGCAGGAGGATCCTATTGAAGAGCCCGTCGAGGAGTCGGCAGAAAAACCCGTAGAAAAGCCGGTTGAGGTTCCCGCTGAAGTTCCTGTAGAGGCCCCTGTAGAGGCCCCTGTAGAGGCCCCTGTAGAGGTTTCCGCTCCTGTTACGGATGAAGCTACCGCCATTGCCATTGCCAAGGCGGTGGCCGAGGCTGCCGGTATTTCGGACGTGAGGGTCTATTTTGACAGCAATTCCTGGACGGTCAAGTCCCAGTATGAACCGATACTGATGAAGGTGGCCGATTTCCTGAATGAGAACCCGGGATATCTGGTTAAGCTTACCGCGTATTGCGACAAGCGTTACGGCACGCCGGAGTATAACCAGGAAGTGAGTGAGCGCCGTGCGAATGCCGTGGCCCGGTTCCTCAAGCGAAACGGAGTCCCGGACTCCCGGATTCTGACCAGCCCTGCAGGCGGAACGGATACCTTCGGTTCCAATAGTGTAAAGCAAAATCGTTTTGTTGTTTGTGAGATTGTGAAAGAGCTCTAGTTGGTTAATGTATAGTAATCCCTCTCGGGCCGGGGATAGTTTCTCTTCCACACCCATACGACTGGCCCGTTAGCAGCACCTGCGCCGTGTGGCGCGGGTGCTTTGTTTTAGGAAATGCCGTAGGTATTTGCTATCTTTGTAGTCTTATATCAAAGCGATTATGGCCAGTCATATCAAAGATATCAACTTATGGGAAAGCGGAGAGCTCAAACTGAGCTGGGTGCGTTCCCATATGCCTCTGTTGGAAGGGATTCAGAAGGACTTTGAAAAGTCCAGGCCGTTCCAGGGCCTGAAGGTGGCTCTCAGCGTGCATCTGGAAGCCAAAACCGCCCATCTGTGCGAAGTCCTGGCCGCCGGCGGAGCAGAAATGTACATCACCGGCTCCAATCCCCTGAGCACCCAGGACGACGTGGCCGCAGCGCTGGTGCACGAAGGCCTTAATGTCTTCGCCATCCACGGCTGCAGTGAGAAAGAGTATTTCGACGACATTAGAAAAGTGCTGGAAGTGGGCCCCAACGTGATCATAGACGACGGCGGAGACCTGGTCACCACCCTGCACAAGGAGTTCCCGCAGTTGCTGCCGAACGTCATCGGCGGCTGCGAGGAAACCACCACCGGCATCCTGCGCCTCCGGGCGATGGATGCGGCCGGCAAGCTCACCTTCCCGATGATGCTGGTCAACGACGCAGACTGCAAGCACCTGTTCGACAACCGCTACGGCACGGGCCAGAGCGTGTGGGACGGTATCAACCGCACCACCAACCTCATTGTAGCCGGGAAGAATGTGGTGGTGGCCGGATACGGCTGGTGCGGCAAGGGCGTGTCTATGCGCGCCAAAGGGCTGGGGGCAGAGGTCATCGTCACGGAGGTAGATCCCGTGAAGGCGATGGAGGCCGTGATGGACGGCTTCAAGGTGATGCCGATGCGGCAGGCCGCCGCCCTGGGAGATATTTTCGTCACCGTGACGGGCTGCGAAGACGTCATCGGCCCCGAGGATTTCCTCTGTATGAAAGACGGCGCCATCTGCTGCAATGCCGGGCACTTTGACGTGGAGGTGGCCGTAGCCAAGCTCAAGGCGATGGCCGTAAGCCACCGGCCCGCCCGAAACAACATAGAAGCCTATACCCTGGAAAACGGAAAAACCATTTACATCATTGCCGAAGGCCGGTTGGTGAACCTGGCTGCAGGAGACGGGCATCCGGCAGAGATTATGGACATGTCCTTCGCCATCCAGGCTTTGAGCGCGCAGTACCTGGTTCAGAACCGGGGAAAGCTCACGCAGAAACTGAACAATGTTCCCGCGCAGGTAGACCGCGAGGTGGCCCTTCGCAAACTGAAAGACTGGGGAGTGCAGATAGATACGCTCACCCCGGCCCAGCACAAGTATATTTTCGGATAATAGATAACAATGGCACTTATTCCCATTTACTGGTGGAACAAGGAAGTCCGCAACTTCCGCATTTCACAAAGCAGCTTCAGAAAGCAGCCCTGGGCCAACGGAGTTATTCTGCTGGCTTGCGTGGCCGTCGCTATGCTGCTGGCAAACCTTCCCTTTACCAAGGATATTTATCACAGTTTCCTGCACACGGAGCTAACCATCCACATCGCGTCTCCGGACGGGTATGTAGACTGGTTCCTGCCCCGGGATATGACGATGGAGAAGTTCATCAACGACATCCTGATGGTGATTTTCTTCTTCACGGTGGGCCTGGAAATCAAGCGGGAAGTAGTCTGCGGAGAGCTTTCTTCCTTCAAGAAGGCCATCCTTCCCGTCATCGCCGCCTTTGGCGGTGTGGTGGTGCCCGCCCTCATCTTCACTCTGGTAAACCACGGCACGGAGGCTTCCTCCGGCTGGGGTATTCCCACGGCTACGGATATTGCCTTCGCGGTGGGTATCCTTTCCATCCTGGGAGACAAGGTGCCCATCTCGCTCAAGGTGTTCCTTACTGCCCTCGCCATTGCCGATGACCTCATCGCCATCCTGGTGGTGGCCCTGTTCTATGGCGGCAACATCAATTTGCCTCTTCTGGCGGTGGCCGTGGTGGTCATTATGTTCGTGGCCCTGATGAAGAAACTGGGAGAAAAACGCATCGGCTACTATATGATTCCGGCCGTCATTGTGTGGTTCCTGTTCTACTACAGCGGCATCCACGCCACCATGACGGGCGTTGTGATTGCCATGCTCATTCCTATGGAGGCCCGCTACAACAAGGCCAAGTTCCACCGCCGCGCCAAGATTCTCTGGGACGGTCTGCTGGATGCAGAGCAGGTGCACACTTCCGAAGACTTCCCCAATGGTCCGGAGCGCTATCACCTGCGCCGGATGAGCAGCCTTGCGAAAAAGACCATTCCGCCGTCCTATCGGCTGGAACACAGGCTCAATCCCATCGTGAACTTTGCCATTATGCCCATTTTTGCCCTGGCCAACGCCGGCGTGGAAATTACGGATCCGTCCTATTTCAACATCTTCAAGGCGATAGATCCGGTACTGGGCAGCGTGGGCCTGGGTATCTTTCTGGGTCTGGTACTGGGTAAGCCTCTGGGCATCACCCTGGCCTCCTGGCTGGCCATCAAGTTCAAGGTGGGTGCCATGCCTTCCCGTGCCACCTGGCCGATGCTCTTCGCCGTGGCCTGCCTGGGCGGTATCGGCTTCACCATGAGCATTTTTGTGGATACCCTGTCCTTCGCCGGACCGGACATAGACCCGGCCGTCACGCAGCACCTGAGGGATGCCGGCAAGATTGCCATCCTCCTGGGTTCCCTGGTGGCGGGTGCCCTGGGTTCCCTTCTGATTACGATTGTAGCAAAAATTCAAAACCGACACAGATAAAATGGGACTTTTAGACGGAAAAGTAGCGCTCATTACGGGCGCCGCACGCGGAATCGGCAAGGCCATTGCCCTCAAATTTGCCGCTGAAGGGGCGGATGTCGCCTTCACAGACCTGGTCATCAACGAAGCGGCCGAAGAGACGGTGGCACAGATTGCCGCTTTCGGTCACAAGGTGAAGGCCTATGCCTCCAACGCCGCCAACTTCGAGGAAACGCAGACCGTGGTGGCCGAGATTGAGAAGGAGTTCGGCCACATCGATATCCTGGTCAATAACGCCGGTATCACCAAGGACGGCCTGGTGATGCGGATGGCAGAATCCCAGTGGGACGCCGTTATAGCCGTGAATATGAAATCGGCCTTCAACTTCCTGCACGCCGTGGTGCCCATTATGGCCCGTCAGAAAAGCGGCAGCATCATCAATATGGCTTCCATCGCCGGCCAGACCGGGAATCCCGGTCAGGTGAACTATTCGGCCTCCAAGGCCGGTCTTATCGCCATGGCAAAGTCCGTAGCCAAGGAGATGGGCCCGCGCGGCATCCGCGCCAATGCCATCGCTCCCGGCTACGTCATTACGGAAATGACGGAGGTCCTGCCCCAGGCCGTGAAGGATGAATTCATCAAGCTCATTCCCCTCAAGAGAGGCGCCACCGTTGAGGAAATTGCCAATACGGCCCTCTACCTGGGCTCAGACCTCTCTTCCTATGTCTCCGGTCAGGTTATAGCCGTCAATGGCGGCATGTATTGCTAAGTTATGAAACGTTTGCTTTTTATCTTCCTGCTGGCTTTCTCTTTCTGCGCGGTCTCTGCCCAGGAAACCTATCCTTTTGTCCAGAGGGATACCACCCAGCTGTATCTGGATATTTTCCGTCCGGCCGAGGGCTCGGAAACCACTTTTCAGGGAATTGAGAAACCCACCATCATCCACGTGTTCGGTGGGGGCTTCCTTATAGGCACCAGAAGTGGCGGTTATTTCCAAGACTGGATCAACCTTCTGAACCAGGAGGGGTATACGGTTGTTACCATAGACTACCGCCTGGGAATGAAGGGATATAAGGTGGGGAAGGGACTCGCCGGTGCCTTCAATGCGTCCGGTCAGTTCGAGATTTCCCAGAATATGGGCGTGGAGGATCTGTTTTCGGCCGTTGCCTATCTGTCCCAGAACCAGGAGCAGCTGGGCATCGATCCTTCCAATATAGTGGTGGCCGGCAGTTCGGCCGGAGCCATTATCACCCTTGCGGCCGTCCGGGACATTGCCAACGGTAACACCCGGGATCTTCCGGAGGGTTTCCGCTTCAAGGGAGCCATGTCCTTTGCCGGAGCCATCATCAGCACCAAAGGTGCCCCCAAGTTTGAATCGGCTCCTTGCCCGGTGCTTCTGATGCACGGGACGGAGGACAAGGCGGTTGCCTATAACCACCTGGATTTTTTGGGCCGCGGCATCTGGGGAAGCAGCTACCTGGCCAAAAAGTTCAAGAAACGGGGTTATCCCTGCTGCATCTACCGCATCAAGGACCGTACCCACGATGTGGCGGCATACCATTCGGTGCTCTGGGAGCTGGAAAAGCAATTCCTGCAGGAGAATGTCATGCAGGGCCACGTCCGCTCCGTGGACGCCCTGGTTAGCGATGAGGCCCTGCCGCAGTGGTCTACAATTTCGATGGACGACATTTACGTTGAAAATATACATTTACCTTTGTAGAAAGACTGTAAGTATGGAGAATGTAGATCTTGAAATCTGGTGGTCCTCCCTTCCCGTGACCGAGAAGGAGCGTATTGCCCGCAAGGGACTTGCTAAGGCCGGTGATCCGGACCAGTCCAAGGCCTGTTACCCCGCCTGCACCGCCTGGTGGAACACGCTGGAGGCCGAGCGCAAGGAATACATCTACAACCACTGTGTGGCCGCCCACGGAGACGAGCTCCACGAATGGAAAGAACAGAATCCTTACGGGGACTAGTCCTTGCTTCCGGGAGGGCCCTGGCCGATTTGGCTATGCCGCGCACCTGTCTGGTGTGTGGAAACCCTTTGGGTGCAGAGGAAAAGCATTTGTGCATTTGGTGTGAGGCAGAAGTGCCTCTTACCTATACCTGGGAGCAGAAACACAATCCGATGGCAGACGAGTTCAACGCTGTGCTGGAGCAACTGCGCGGAGAGAATGAATCGCTGGAGTATGCTTTTGCCGCCTCTCTTCTGTATTATCATCACGAGAATCCATATAAAGTTATCCCGCAGGGGTTGAAGTATCATCGCAACCTCCCGGCGGGAAGGTTTTTTTCTGCGTGGCTGGGACGGTTGATGGCCACCCAGGCGCACTGGGCCGATGTGGATGTGGTTATCCCGGTGCCGCTTCACTGGCTTCGAAGGTGGCGCCGTGGCTACAATCAGGCCGCCGTCATCGCCAGGGAGCTCGCGCGTGAATTGGGGGCCGCCGTTCGAACCGATGTTTTGAAGCGTGTTCGCCGAACCCGCAGCCAGACCTCCCTTTCGGCCGAAGAACGCCTTCACAATGTTTCCTCTGTCTTTCAGGTCCGTCGGCCCATAGAAGCAAAGCATATTCTTCTGGTGGACGACACGTTCACTACCGGGGCGACGCTGGCAGCCTGCCACAAAGCTGTCCGTTCCGTACTGGGACCCTCTGTTCGCATATCCATTGCCACCTTGGCTCGTGTAGATATGTAAATAATCCTTATCTTTACACGGATAAACTCGAAAAGGCACTATGAATTGTCTGAAAATAACCAATATACTTCTGGGAGGAGCCCTGCTGCTGGGAGGGTGCGCCCGGACGGCGGGCGATACGGATGCGAAGCGGGACGAGGCTCTGATGAGGGACTGGATCAAGACCCTTGCGGCCGATGAGTTTGGCGGCCGGAAGCCGATGACAGATTATGAAGACCTTACGGTGAAGTACCTCTCCGAGGAACTGAATAAGATGGGTCTGGAACCGGCCTTTGACGGCAGCTGGTACCAGCCTTTCCAGCTGATTGCCGTAACGGCCTCGCCGAAGGACAACCAGCTGAGTGTCAGCGGAAAGACGGGTCAGATTCTGCAGTATCCGGACGACGTCGTGATTTGGACGGCCCGTGCTACGGACCAGCTGGAAATTCCCCAGGCCGAATACGTGTTCTGCGGCTTTGGCATCACGGCGCCGGAATACGGCTGGGACGACTACAAGGATATAGACGTGCGGGGCAAGATTGTGATAGCCCTGGTGAACGACCCTGGCTTTTACGATGCTTCCCTTTTCCGGGGCCGCAATATGACCTATTACGGCCGATGGCTGTACAAGTTTGAGGAGGCCCTCCGGCACGGCGCGGCCGGTTGCCTGGTGGTGCACAACACGGAGGCCGCCAGCTACGGCTGGCACGTTTGCGTGAACGGCCATCTGACAGACAACCTGGCCCTCTACAATCCGGAAACCGGAAATATGGACAAGCTGGGCATCAAGGGCTGGATTCACGAGGAAGGCACCCGCAAACTCTTCACCGCCGCCGGAATGAATATGGATAAAGCCATTTCCGAGGCCAAAAAACCCGGCTTCCGCTCCTTCTCCCTCCAGGTAAGGGGAGACGTAAAGATGAGTGTCCGGTACACCCTCCGGGAAACCCGCAATGTAGGAGGAATCCTCCGCGGCGGCGACGATAAGGAAGAACTGCTGGTTCTCAGTGCCCACTGGGACCATCTGGGTATCGGCAATCCGGACGAAAGCGGAGATAATATCTACAACGGTGCGGCAGACAACGCCTCCGGTATGGCCGGAGCCCTTCTCTGCGCCCGCCGGTTCACCCGGCTTCCGGAGCGCCCCAAGCGTTCCATACTCTTCTTCTTCCCCTCTTCTGAGGAAAGCGGCCTCTTCGGCTCCGAATACTACTGCGCCCATCCTGTGGTCCCGATGGAGAAAACGGTGGCCGATATCAACTTTGAAAGCATCGGACCGGCCGAACTGACCCGGGAACTGTCGGTGCTGGGCGGCGAAGGCAGCCCCCTCTCGCCCTATTTTGAGAAAGCTGCGTCGGCACAGGGACGCACCATCTTCTACAATAATGACAATTCCAACGGCTGGTTCTTCCGCTCGGACCACTACAATTTCGTGAAAAAAGGCGTACCGGCCGTGGTGTGGGAGAACGGCCGCACCCCCGTGGATTCCGGCAAGCCCAACAAATACCCTATGCCTGTCTGGTACCACAAGCCCTGCGATGAATATCACGAGGACTGGGACCTCAGTGGCACCCTGGCCAATGTGAACCTGGTGTACGATGTGAGTCTTGCCCTTGCCAACGACTGAAGATGGAACTTTTTTACGCATACGAGGTTAGCGGCCGATTTTGTCGCCTGGATGCCGAGGAAAGCAGCCACTGTGTGCGGGTTCTGCGGCATCGCGCCGGAGACGAAGTGGACGTGATTGACGGGCAAGGTACGCTTTACCACTGCCGCCTCACGCAGGACAGCCCCAAAGGGGCCGAAGCCGAGATTCTCTCGCAGCAGGCCGATTGGGGCTCCCATCCCTACCGGCTCACCTTGGGATGCTGCCCCACCAAGAACAACGACCGCTTTGAATGGTTTGTGGAAAAGGCCACGGAACTGGGGGTAGACCGCATTGTGCCGCTCATCGGAGAGCATTCGGAGAGGAAGGTGTACAAGACGGAGCGTGCCCAGCGCATCGCCCTTTCCGCCACCAAGCAGTCCCTCAAGGCCCGCATCCCGGAGATAGCGGAGCCCCTCTCCGTGAAAGACTTCCTCTGTCATTCTGAGCGCAGCGAAGAATCTCTGCAGCTCATCGCGTACTGTTTTGAGGACGAAATCCATCCCCGGCAGAGCATCCGGCAGATTCTGGAAGCCTCTTCTGCCAGGGACATCACCATCCTCATCGGCCCGGAAGGAGATTTTTCTCCCGAGGAGGCGCAGCTGGCCCTCGGCCGGGGATATGTTCCCGTTCACCTGGGAGCCTCGCGCCTTCGCACGGAGACAGCCGCTGTCACGGCCGTAGAAGCTGTTTATTTACACTTTATGCAATAGCCTTATGAGAAGAAACATCCCCGCTCTGTTTTTTGTCATCATTACCCTGGCCAACTGGGCCGGGCACTACCTTGGAAACGCCGCCCTGGCATCGGCCACCAAACCGGCCATCCTGCCTCTTCTGGCCGCCAGCGTGCTGGTATATGCCTTGAACCACAGGCTGGACGGTCGCAAACTGGCTCTGCTGGTGTGTGCAGAACTCTTCGGCTTCGCCGGAGACATCCTGCTTCTGAGCAGTGATTTTCCCCTGTTCGCGGGAGGCATTGCCGCCTTCCTTTTCGGCCATCTCTGCTATCTGGGCATTTTCGGAGGGGAGGCCTGGAAAAAGATGTCCTGGCCGGGCTGGCTGGTCGGCTTGCTGGCCATTGCCGGCGCGGTCTTCGGCCTGGTGAAACTGCTCCGGGTAAGCGGCTCCCTGATGCCCCCTATGGCCGTTTACGGTTTTGTGCTCCTGCTCCTTGTCTTCAGCACCTTCTGCGGCCTGGTCCGGCTCAAGAATAAAGGCACCTGGGCCCTTCTGCTGCTGGGTTCCGTACTCTTTGCCTTCTCGGACTGCCTCATTGCCGCCGGTACCTTCGAAACCATCACCTTCCCGATGCAGGACCTGGTGATCATGACCACCTACGTGGTGGCCCAGGTGCTGCTGGCCGTTGGTGCACTGAAGCTGGCAAGGAAGTAATTTTGCAACCCGGTTGCACGGGATACGCTGTACCTTTGCACCAGTTAATCAGGTACAGTTATGGAAAAGCACGAACACGAACATGAGCACGAACATGAACATCATCACCATCATCATGGTGAAGAGGAAGAAGGACGCGGAAGGCTTATCAAAGTTATCGTAGCCGCCGTCCTTCTGGTTGTCGCCGTTATCATTGAAAAGAAGACCGACTGGGCCACCTGGCAGTATCTGCTGCTATTCCTGGTGCCCTATCTGGTTGTGGGCTGGGATACGCTGAAGGAAGCGGCCGAGGGACTCTTCCACGGAGAGGCCCTGAGCGAGGATTTCCTGATGAGCATCGCTACCCTGGGCGCCCTGGGCATCGGCTTTATGCCGGGAGCCGAGACGCAGTTCCCGGAGGCGGTCTTCGTAATGCTGTTCTTCCAGGTGGGAGAGCTCTTTGAGGAGGTGGCCGAAGGGCGCAGCCGCAAGAGCATTTCGCACCTGATGGATATCCGGCCGGACAGCGCCCACGTGGAACGGGAGGGAAAACTGGAAACGGTGAAACCCGAGGAGGTGGCCGTAGGAGAAATCATCCTCATCCAGCCCGGCGAGAAAGTGCCGATGGATGGCGTGGTGGTGGAAGGCCGTTCCAGCCTGGATACTGTGGCCCTTACCGGCGAGAGCGTTCCCCGCAGCGCCGGCGAGGGGGATGAAATCCTCTCCGGCTGCGTGAACCTGAGCGGCGTTCTTCGCGTACGCACCACCAGGGCCTTCGGAGAGTCTACCGCCGCCAGGATCCTGGATCTGGTGGAGAATGCCGCATCGGCTAAATCCAAGAGCGAGAGCTTCATTACCAAGTTCGCCCGCATCTATACACCCATTGTGGTGGCCCTGGCCGTTCTGGTAGCCATTGTTCCCAGCCTTATTACCGGCGAATGGGCCACCTGGATCTACAGAGGACTTATGTTTCTTGTAGTCTCCTGCCCCTGCGCCCTGGTCATCTCTGTCCCGCTCACCTTCTTTGGAGGCCTTGGAGGGGCATCTCGCAAGGGTATTCTGGTGAAGGGCTCCAATCTTCTGGACACCCTTTCCCAGGTGAAGACCGTGGTCTTTGACAAGACCGGAACCCTTACCGAAGGTGTGTTTGAAGTAACGGCCGTGCATCCGGAGGTTATGGATCAGAAGGAGCTGTTGCATATGGCCGCCCACGTAGAGCGTCACTCCACCCACCCCATCGCCATGGCTCTCAAAAACGCCTATCCCGACGAGCAGGACAGCTGCACGGTGGAGGGCATCGAAGAAACCGCCGGTCATGGTGTGGTGGCACAGGTGAACGGCAAACGGGTAGCCGTCGGCAACAGCAAGCTGATGGAGGCAGAAGGCGCCGACTGGCACCCCTGCGAGCAGGAAGGAACCATCATCCACGTGGCTATGGACGGCAAGTACCTAGGCCACATCGTCATCAGCGATCGCATCAAAGCCGATTCGGCCGAAGGCATCCACGCCCTCAAGGCCGCCGGCATTGCCAGGACCGTGATGCTCACCGGAGACCAGGAAGCCGTTGCTGCCTCCGTTGCCGGAGCCCTTGGGATAGACGAATACCACGCCCAGTTGCTGCCGGCCGATAAGGTGAGCCAGGTGGAAAAACTCCTGAAAGAAGGCACCCTGGCCTTCGTGGGAGACGGTATCAACGATGCACCCGTGCTCACCCGGGCCGATGTGGGCATCGCTATGGGAGCCCTGGGTTCCGACGCCGCCATCGAGGCCGCCGACGTGGTCCTGATGGACGACCAGCCGTCCAAGATTGCCACCGCCATCCGCATCGCCCGCCGCACCATCCGCATCGCCAAGGAGAACATCGGCTTTGCCATCGGCATCAAAGTGCTGGTGCTGGTGCTGGCTGCCCTTGGTATTGCCACTATGTGGATGGCTGTCTTCGCCGATGTAGGAGTAACCGTGCTGGCCGTCCTGAACGCGATGCGCGCGCTCCGGGCCTGACCCGACGTCCGCGGGTTGCATCCTTTTTTCGGGGATGTTTCAAAAATTGTAATAATGCACGTATTTGGCAAAAGACCGAATACGTGCATCTGTTTTTACGCGTTTTTACACGCGTGCGCGTAATTAATATTATATTAGCGTTGCAAAATAGCAACCAATGGATAGGAAAATCCTAATAGTACTTGGCGCACTCCTTGCGATGACCGCCTGCGGCCGGGCTCCGAAGACCCCTGCCCGCATTCCCCAGGCGTCTGATTCGCTGTACACCGCCCAGGCGGCTATGAGGGTCTACGGAACGCAGCCGGAGCGGGCACTCGAAATTATAGATTCGGCCCTTGTGGTGGGGAGCGTAAGTCCCTTCAGGGCAGATTTTGTCCGCGCGATGGTGTATGCCAACTCGCTGGAAAGACCTCAGCTGAACAAGGCCATAGACCTTTGTGAATCCCTCCTGAAGCAGGATTCCACCCAGGTGGTGGACACGCCCACCTACAAAAATCGCAACAATGTGCTGGGTGTGATGATGGACGCCTGCCGTAAAAAAGAAGACGATGAGAACTGGCTTCGTTATGCCATCGAGAGGGCCGAATTAAACCGCAGCCACGGGATGGAAACCGAAGCCCTGAGGATGGAGGCCGAAATTGGAGCGGCCCTCACACGGGTGGGACGAAGGGACGAAGGCCTGATCAAGCTGGAGCAGGTTATCCGCGCTCTGGACCAGGGCGCTCTCAGTGTAGACCGGATGGATGCCGGGATTGTGGCCCGCAAGCGACGGATCCTCGTTCTTGAACAGATGGGCCGCTTCCAGGAAATGATTCCGGAGGCCCAGGCCATAATCCGGAAACTGGAAGATTATCAGAAGCATTCTTCGGACTATGCCCACGACAGCTTCCGCCTCCCCGACCGGGACCGGATGGACAATTACTGCGATTTCTACAAGGCCCAGGCCTGGGCCTACCTCGCCCGTGCGTATTCCCAGATGACGCCGCCGGATAAGGCCGAGGTTGCAAGGAATGTCCGGATGTTCGAGGCGTCAGCCTATGGGCAAACCTACAGTGGCCGCACGATGATTGCTCCGGCCTGGAAAACCTTGGGAGAATGGGACAAACTCCTGGCCATCGATGCGGAAGTGGAATCCCGGATGGGTGCAGATACCCTGAATGCCACTTATGCCGGCATCCTGAAAGACAGGGCCGATGAGGCTTCGGCCCGGGGACGCTATCTCCAGGCCCTCTCCTATATGGAGCGCTATGTGGACGTCGGAACGAAATATAGCGAAAAGCGCATAGCGTCTGAGGCTCAGGAATATGCCGCCCGTTACCACGCTATGGAGCAGGATCAGCAGCTTCGGGAGACGGAAATAGCGTCTAACCGCAAGGATGCCATCATTGTCGTCATTGTCATTATCCTGATTATGCTTGCCGCCTTTACCCTCCACGAGGTGCGGCAGCGGCACGCCATCGGCCAGAAGAACCGCGTGCTGGCCAGGATGATTAACGAACGCTCGGAAGCTCACGGCAGTATCCCGTCCGATGCTCCCAAGCCGGACCGGAGGCTGTTCGACCTGATTGACGGAACCATCCGGAGAGAAAGACTCTATACGAATGTCAATCTCCAGCGGCAGGATATCGTGGACCGTTTCGACATAAGCCGCCACACCCTGAACGACTTGTTTTCGGCCTATGCCGACGGCCAGTCTTTCACCAGCTATATCAACACGATGCGTATGCAGGACGCCATCCGTATGATGCGGAAAGAGCCAGATACGCCTGTTGGAGTCATTGCCGAAGCCGTGGGCTTCACCCCCGCCAATTTCCGGGAGCAGTTTAAAAAGGAGTTCGGGATGACCCCGACGGAATATCGCCAGAATTTATAAAACAACCACAATATGAAAACCAAGATGAAAGAAAACTATGTAGTTCCTCAGACTGAAGAGATGGAACTGATTTCTGAGAATTTGATCTGCGACAGCCAAATCACAGGAATAGATAGCGACCGTATCGACTATGGTAATCCAGAGAACCTTACTTGGTAATTTGCTGGCTTGTGCCATTCTCTTCTCCTGTGCCAAGGAGATGCCGCTTCCCGAACAACCCGTTCAGGAAGCCGGAACGTATACCCTTACCGTGGAGGCGAGCAAGGGCCAGAGGCCGGATACGAAGGCTTTAGGTTTTGTAGAAACCACGTTGAAGGCTTTTTGGCTCCAGGGCGAGGAAGTCTCCGTTTACAAGGCCGATGCCCTTTTGGGTACGCTTACAGCCCAAAATGACGGGAGCAGCACCACGCTC
>JAEEGL014882357.1_pt1 | contig 27955 bp, 21 predicted proteins | sample 9134231 | NCBI WGS metagenome assembly JAEEGL01 (sample SAMN16246548, study PRJNA631951) | gut metagenome | biome: gut microbiome; feature: rumen; material: fiber-attached | host: Bos | place: Iran: Karaj | collected 2018-10
GAGCCTGCCTGCTCACTTGCACTTCGCTTAATGAGAAATGAGTGAAGTATCGCAAGTTCTTTCACACCATGGATTTAGCTCTACGCACAGGGTTATGCAAGTGATTCCTAAAGTCTCTTTATATTCTATTAAGTTATTTCAATAAGATTCCTTACTTTTTACACATCATATCTCCAATTCATCTCCAATTCATCTCCAATTCTATAATTAGAGATATAGTAGAGATAAAGTAGAGTAGAACTTAGCATAAATATAAGAATCTCTATGGCAAAACAAAAGGGGGACATAGGGTGTTATGTACTGAAGCCCGTTTGTTGTTTGATATGCCATTGCATCCTTATTGAAAGCAAAAAAACATAAATAATACGTAAGGAGTGATGATTTTATGCTGCTTTTTCCAGAAAAAGTCGTATCTTTGCAACAAAATTAAAATAAATAGCTCTCATCAATGTTAATGAGAAGAAACATGCTATGGATGCTTGCCGCCATCCTCGTTTGCGGCTCATCAGTGCTCTCTTCGTGTACATCGGATAACGATGACAATCCAGTAAATACGGAACAGGCTGAATATAAGGGTGTACCACTCGTGATACTTGACACGGATATCGGTTCCTCTACCGATGACCTCTTCGCCTTGGAGATGCTCTATCGCTACGAAGACGAAGGGCGCTGTAAACTGCTCGGCATCGTGGTGGATCGCGAAGGTGAAGACAATGCCGTTTTGGCTGACGTGATGAACACGTATTTCGGTCATGGCAACGTACCTATTGGATTGGAACGCAACGGCATCAATAATCCAATGAGATTCATCGATTACAGGAATCTCTGCAATCATAAGACCGATAATGATGAACTGATGTTTAAGAGAACCGTTAGCGACTATTCGAAACTGCCCAATGGATGGCAACTCTATAGAAAGTTGCTGGCCGCACAGCCCGACCATTCGGTGAGCATCTGCTCGACAGGCTTTGTAAGCAGTTTGGTTCAGCTGCTGCAATCGGAGCCTGACGACCTCTCGCAGCTCTCGGGTGTAGAACTGGTGCGTAAGAAGGTGAAATGCCTTTACCTCATGGCTGGTATATTCGCGTTGTCGGACGAGCCCGACTTTAATTTCCTTCAGGGACCGACATACGCTAAGCAACTCTTTGAACTGTGGCCTCGTGAAGTAGATGTCTTATACTCACCCATGGAAGTTGGTAACGAAATTGAATACACACCAGAGACCGTAATCAGCGACATCGACTGGACGGACATTCACCCCATCAAGCAGGTCTATATGACATATAACTGCAACACAGGACAGAAGATGTGGGATCCGATGGTTGTGATTCATGCCGTAGAGGGCGATGCTATGTTCACGCTTTCTGAGCGTGGCGTCGTCAATCTCACCGAGAAGATCGTAACCAGTTTCATCCCTTTGTCCACAGGCAACAACCGCTATCAGAAACCAGGCTCTAAGGCTTGGTGTGACGAGATGTTGGGTATAATCAGGAAATATACGAAGATGAAGTAGTCAGAGATGACAGAGGCATCGTCCTCATGTCATTTGTTGAATACTCTCATAGGGGCGGAAATAGTACAGGCGGAGGTGTATGCCTCCGCCTGTTGTGTTGTCGTCGGTGATTATCCGTTTAGAAGCGGAAGTCCAATTGGGCATCGACGAGGTTGTAGTTGTGCTTATCGGGATTGGCGATGGTGCGATCGTTCACGCGACCATATTCGAGATTTAGTTGAAGATTCTTGGTGAAGTAGTAGTTGACGCCTATTTCGTACATGGTCTTTGCCCGATTCCATTCCTTGTTGTCTCGATAGGTCTGATAGCGGGCTTTGGCGTGTAGCTTGCTCTTGATGACTGGTACAATGCCGAATACGTACCAACCATCGGCTTGGTTGCCCAAAGCTGCGTTGGCTCCCATGCCTTGGCTGTGCAGATATTCGGTACGGAAGGTGTACTCGTCCTTGTCGTATTCGGCAGAGAGGGCATAGCGGTTCTTCTCGCCGATGCCGTCACGACTGCCTGTCCATCCGAAGGCACCTATGCGCAAACCTTCGATAGGCATTACCCACAGACCTCCGATGATATCCTTGCGGTTGTCTTTGTCCTTGGTGTTGATGCCTTCACCATTATAGACACCTACCTGATAGTGGAGCAGGTTGCGACCTGATATGTTCTTGAGCAAATCGCCTTGAATCTGTAAGCCGATGTCGCGTCCGCCACTCGACTTCTCGCCTGTGCGGTCGCCAAAACCCGACAGGTTGTTGATGACCATCGCATAGGAGTACCATCCTTGGGTGATGGGGTTTGTGGGGTTCTCGAAGGTGAATGCACGTTTGAACTGTCCGACACGAATCTTGAACTCAGGATATTTACGCCATTCGGTATAGAGGTCGACCAGTTGCACGGTCGGTTCGCCTGGACCTTTTGCATTTGTTGCCTGAATCTGTGCACGCCAATCGAAGTCGCCAATCTTACCATCGAGGATGAAGCGTCCCAGTCGTAGGTTGAACTCATTGTGTTTACCGCCTTCCTTGTCTTCGAATTGATACTGCAGCATGCTATAGCCGCTGAACTTAATGTTGTCATACCACTTGGTGGTTTTCTCCTGTGCATTGGCTGTCAGAGTGACTACAGCCATCATCAATGCCATAAAAGTCTTTTTCATTTCTCTCTTTTATTTGTTTATAATTGTGTATGATATTACTCTTCCAATAGCAGCATGGGGATGGAACGATAGGCTGTTGTTGGCTTTGGAGCGCATGAATAGCAAAACAATGTGTCTTGCAATTTTGTTGCAAAGATACAAAATAAATTAGAGATAGCAGAATAATTTGCCAAAAAACTTGCTCTCAGCCTTACAACAGGGTGTCAGGGGAGGTGTATAGGAAATGTGTATAGGAAATGTAACAGAATCGTAACACGATTTATTTCGCCATCTCGTAGATTGTTTGTATCTTTGCATCGTCTTAAGAGAATTAAGGCAAATAAAAGAGTAAAAACTAATAAACAATAAACCCAATATGATTGGATTATTAGATTGGATGGATGAAGGCACGCGCCAGATGGTGACCGTGTCCTTCACCTTGCTTGGTTCGCTCGCTTTGTTGGTCTTTGGTATGAAGATGATGAGTGAAACGCTACAGAAGATGGCAGGTCCTCAGTTGCGCCATGTTTTGGGGCGAATGACCACGAACCGCTTTACTGGCATGCTGACTGGCATTGTTGTGACAAGTGCTGTGCAGAGTTCGACTGCGACGACGGTGATGACGGTGTCGTTTGTGAATGCAGGATTGCTGACGTTGGCTCAGGCCATCAGCGTCATCATGGGTGCGAACATCGGCACGACACTAACTGCATGGATTATGTCGGCGGGTTTTCTCTCGTTCAATGTGACCGACTTTGTTTGGCCGGCATTCGTCATTGCGTTGATTTTGATTTACAGGAAAAGTCAGGCAAACTTCGGTAATTTCCTTTTCGGTATTGCGTTCATGTTTCTTGGCTTAGGCACCTTGCGACAGACGGGCGTGGATATGAAACTTGGTGAGCAGCAGGCTGTGTTGGATTTCTTTGCCTCGTTCGACCCACAGAGTTTCGTCACCACCTTATTGTTCTTATTAATAGGTGGCATACTGACCATGTGCGTGCAGTCGTCGGCTGCTGTGATGGCCATCACGATGATTCTATGTTCGAGTGGAGCACTGCCTATCTATCAGGGTATTGCGTTGGTGATGGGTGAGAATATCGGAACGACTGTCACTTCGAATCTCGCAGCGCTGACGGCATCCACCCAAGCGCGACGTGCAGCATTTGCCCACATGTTTTTCAACTTGTTTGGTGTGTGCTGGATGCTCCTTGTGTTCCATCCGTTTATTGATATGGTTTGCAATATGGTTGGATATGACACGGAACTGACACGTGAGGCTGGTGAGGATGCTTTCTTGGCAAACGCCGCCAAACTGAGTGTGGTGCTCGCTGCTTTCCATTCGTGTTTCAATGTGGCGAATACATTCATACTCATTTGGTTCATCCCCCAGATTGAGAAGATTGTATGTAAGGTCATCAAGCCCAAGAAGTCAGAGAAGAAAGCTTCGTCCGACGCAGGTATCGGTTTGCAGTATATCGATGGTGGTATTATCCAGACACCTGAAATTGCAGTGTTGCAAGCACAAAAGGAGGTGGTGCTGTTTGCCGAACGTACGTCAAAAATGTTTGGAATGGTGAAATCAATGCTTGAGGAGCACGACGAACGCAAATTCGAACAGACATACGATCGTGTTGAGAAGTACGAGGGCATCTCTGACCGCATGGAGATAGAGATTGCCTCTTATCTGGAAAAAGTAAGTGCAGAGCGACTTAGCGACGAAACGAAAGGAAAGGTGCGCATGATGATGCGTCAGATAGGTGAAATCGAGAGCATTGGCGACTCGTGCTTTAACCTGGCACGAACTTTGAACCGTCTGCGCCAACAGAAGGAAGAGTTCACGATTCAGCAACTCGGACATATTCACGGCATGATGGCTATCACTGAAGAAGCGCTTGATCAGATGAATATGGTACTGAAGGGACGTCGCGAAGACTATAGTGTGGAAGAGTCTTATCGCATAGAGAACGACATCAACCTGATGCGTACAACACTCAAGTCTGATAACATCAAGGCAGTCAATGACCATCAATACGATTATGCGCTTGGAATCCTCTTTTCCGACTTCATCAGCGAATGTGAGCGTCTTGGTGATTATATTGTGAACGTAGTTGAGGCAAGATTTGGGAAATAATGTACATCTTAGCAATCTAAATGCTCGGTTATTAAAAAATAATGTGTATCTTTGCATCGGCAAAGATACTTTTTTTTTATTGACATGAGCAAACAACGCATACTGATAGTTGACGACGAGCAAGACCTCTGTGACATCCTGCGTTTCAACCTTGAAACGGCAGGCTATGAGGTGGCTGTTGCGTACACAGCAGAAGAGGCTCTGAAATTGAATCTGATTTCTTTCCACCTCCTGCTACTCGATGTCATGATGCCAGGCATGTCGGGTTTCGAATTGGCAACTAAACTCAAAACCGATAGTCGTACGGCATCCATTCCTATCATCTTTCTGACTGCCAAAGATGCAGAAGAGGATACTCTCTATGGTTTCCGTATTGGTGCAGACGATTATGTGGCAAAACCTTTCTCGGTGCGCGAAGTGCTCGCAAGAGTGAAGGCGGTGTTGGGACGTTCTCCGCAAATCAACAATGAACTGACGTATCGAACAATGACGATGAACCTTACCTCGAAACAACTGACCATTGATGCCGAAACGATTGCCTTGACGAAGACGGAGTTTGAACTGCTGGCTCTGTTGCTCACACATCATGGGCAGGTGTTCTCTCGTCAGGAACTAATCAAGCGTGTGTGGCCGTCGGATGTAATCGTGACTGACCGAACCGTGGATGTCAATATAGCGCGTTTGCGTAAGAAACTGGGCGAGTATGCCCTTTGTATTGGCAATAAGTTAGGTTATGGATACTATTTCGAATCATGAATAAAACTTTCAGGCTATGAGAAAACGACTGTCCGAAGGTAGCAAGATGTTTTGGGGCGTGATGGCACTCTTTGTTATCTATGCTGTGTGTTTCCTCGTCTTCGAGGACTACGACCGCAGCCACCTACAACCCTTTGAGGAGGCAAGTGACTGGCACCTGCTCGTGTTCTCCATCATTGTGATGGGGGTGCTTGCCTGGCAACTTCGCCGTTATTCTCGGCGTATGGACGAACGTATCGAGCGTGAACAGACAGAAAAAGAAGGCAAGATGCGTCGTGAACTGACTCACAACATCTCCCACGAACTGAAGACACCTGTCGCAAGTATATTGGGTTATACCGAAACCCTGCTTGAGAATCCAGACATCTCGCCCGAAACCCAACACCAGTTTATTCAACGCACCCATCTTCAAGCACAGCGCCTCACTGCTTTGCTGAAAGACGTGTCGATGCTCAACCGCTTGGATTATGCAACTGATCAGTTGGAGTTTATGCGCGTGAACATCTCCGACCTCGTATCGGATATCGTGCAAGAGGTTTCCATTCAGCTCTCCGACCGTCACATGACCTTGAAAAACTACATGAAGGAGGATATTGTCATTCACGGCAATCCGATGTTGCTCTATAGCATCTTCCGCAATTTGTTCGACAATGCCTTGAACTACGCAGGCGAAGGAACTACCATTCAAATCTTCTGCGAACAACAATCGGATTGTTGGAAGTTCAGTTTTTCCGATAATGGGAAAGGAATCGCCCAGGAACATCTGCCACGTATCTTCGAGCGGTTCTACCGCATTGACCAAGGACGTAGTCGCACACTTGGAGGCACAGGTCTGGGGCTTGCTATCGTCAAGAATGCTGTCAATCTGCATGGAGGAACTATAACCGCACGAGAAGCCCAAGGTGGTGGATTGGAATTTGTTTTCACCTTAAATAAATAGGTTGAGGGCCAATTGTGAGATTGTTCTATGGCATTATTGATAAAAAAACAACTGAGTATGATAAATCTTACTCAGTTGCTTTTCTGTTTTAATACTCTAACTTTATTTACGATTGTTCAACCACTTCTCAAGTGTGGCGAGCATTTCTGCACGGTAGGCAAACCATTGTCCGAATCCGTAGCCGTGACCACCATTAGGGTAAATGAATAAGGCGCATTCGTTACCAGCCTGCTTCATAGCGGTGTAGTAGGCTACTGCGTTAGTAACAGGCGGAACGAGATTGTCATCGCTCGAGAGGACGAGGAATGCAGGTGGTGTCTCGCGTGGTTTCACTTGGAGGTTCGTAGAGTACTCGCGAACAAGATTGGCATCTTTCTTCCCTTCCATGCCGAGGAAGTTCTCGCATGAGTTTTGGTGCGAAATCTTCTCATCCATTGAAATGACGGGGTAGAACAAGATGGAGAAGTTGGGGCGTACAGCTGGTGCAGATTTTGTTGAGATGACGCTTGCCAGATGTCCACCTGCAGAGAATCCCATGATGCCTACCATCTGTGGATTGATGCCCCAAGCGGTAGCTGAGTCACGCACGATGGTGAATCCCTTCTCTACATCACTAATTGGAATGGTGCGGTCGCCCTGAGGCAGGCGGTAGTTCACAACGAAGTAAGCGATGCCGTGCTCATTCATCCAACCTGATGCAAGTGTACCTTCATGGGAGTTCGACAACATGGCGTAGCCTCCGCCAGGAATTCCTACGACAGCTTTGCCGTTGGGTTCCTTTGGCAGGTAGCAAATCATTTGTGCTTTGCCATCGGGTGTGAGGTTTAAGGTAAATTGACGTGCAGTAGCTTCGCTCTGTTGTTGTTGCTGTGGCCTGTTCATTCCGAACATGCCAAATCCTTGTGCCTTTGCTGCTGTTGCGAGCATGAGCAGCATAGCTGATAAGGTGATGAATTTTAAAGGTCTCATAATGTTGTTTGTTTGATTTAATATTATTTTTTTAGTCTGTATCTTCTTCTGTTTCCTCTACTGGCTTACTTTCCTGATTTGGTTCCTGCCCCTCTTCGTCGTTCGTTTCGGTTTCCTCATCGGGTTTGTCAGCGATAGCTTCTTGTATGGTGGTTCCGTAAGTAGTGCGGAGTACACGGAATTCTGTACGGCGGTTGATAGCGTTACAAATCTCCTGCTCGTCATCCTTCAACTTGAGGATGTAGTCCTCGGTGAGCGTGTCACCTTCGTTGAGGAACGAGTGGGTGTCTGCCAGACGTTTCCTGACAACCTTCGGGCGGCTTTCTCCATAGCCTACCGGGCTGAGACGGTCGGCTTTGATGCCGTGTGCGATAAGATAATTGACAACTGATTCTGCACGTCGTTGTGACAGGCGTTGATTGTAGGCATCCTCTCCCTTGTAGTCACAATGGGCTGCCAGCTCGATGGTGATGCTGGGGTTTTCGTTCATCATGATGACGAGGCTGTCGAGCGCATCGGTCGATGCTTCAGTCAGTGTGGCTTTATCGAACTCGTAGAAGATGTTGTTGATGAGCACTGGCACATTAATTGGTGGCAGAGGAAACTGCATCACATACTCTTCGCTTTCTGTTGATGGCTCAACAAAGATTTCCTGTTTGATGTTCAGGTAGCCTTTGCAGGTTCCAAGGAATACATATTCAACATTGGGTTTGAGAACCATCGTGAAAGAACCGTCACCTCGCACGCTGAGTTTCTCGTTTGTTCCATCGTTACCCACTACATACACAAGTGCTTCGGGGAGTTCATAACCGTCCTTCTCATAGAGCCATCCTGTAACGGTCTGTACAATCTCAGGCAGTTCGAAGCTGTAGATATTCTCCCAACCCTTATTGGCATCTCCACGACTTGAGCAGAAGTAGCCACGATTGTAGATGCCTTCGAAGGTCATGCCGAAATCGTCGGAGCTGCTGTTGAGTGGATATTGCTGATTCTCGACAATCCATCCTTTCACACTGTCGCTTACAGCTTTGAAGATGTCGAGTCCTCCCATGCCTGGATGACCATCGGACGAGAAGTAGAGGTCACCATTCGGACGGAACGAAGGAAACATTTCGTTTCCAGGTGTGTTGATGGGGCGTCCGAGGTTTTCTACGCCACCAAATCCTTCTTTCGTGATACGTGTACGCCAGATATCATATCCTCCTTGTCCTCCTGGCATATCGCTAACGAAGTAGAGCCAATCGCCATCAGGACTGACGGCTGGGTGGGCATAGGAAGAAAGAGTGTCTTTGCTGATTTCGCATTTCGTGGGTTTTGCCCAAGCTGCATCGGAGCGTGCTGAGCGATAAATTTCCGCATAGCGAGGATAAGAGGGGTCGGTGCTGCAACGTGTGAAATAAAGGGTCTTGCCGTCGGGCGAGATGCAACTGACTCCTTCATCGTATTCAGAGTTGATTTCTGACTCTATTGATTCCGGTTGCTTCCATTTCTTGTTTTCGTCCTTCTTAACATAGAACATATCTGCACATTTCACTCCGCTGATACCGCTGAGGTCATCACCTGAGGCATCTTTGCGTGTAGATGTAAACAACATTTGGTCGGAATCGTCACCGAAGAGCATAGGTGAGTAGTCTGAACGTGAAGAGTTGAACAAGGCCTCTTTCTTTACCTGATAGAGGTTTGGATTGGCTTTCCACTGGGGTGCTAAATCACACGACTGCATTCCTGCTATAGCCAGTTCGTTGGTCTCATCGAGATTGAGGTAGGCAGCAAAACTCTCTTGTGCTCCTTTGTAGTTTGCAAGCTTCAGTTGTTGTTTGCCTAGATAGAGTAGGGCGGTAGAGTCGGAATAATGGTAGCGTACCGCATTTTGGAATGCCTGCATCGCCTTCTGCGGATTGTTGATGTGTTGGTAACAGAGTCCCATGCGGAAAGCTCGATCGGCACGTTTGTCCTTCTCCTTTGTTGGAATGCGTTGGTACGACTTTTTATATTGTTGGGCAGCTTGGTAGTATTCACCCATTGCATAGAATTGTTCACCCTTCTTGAAGCTGATATTCTCGTTGCTGCAAGAAAGGAAACTCAAAACTATCAATCCACTCAGGACTATGTAATCAATCTTCCGCATATTACTCTAAACGTAAAAACTTAGTTTTTATTGTGATAGGCACCAACAAAAAGTTGCCCGGACCGAAGTTCAGGCAACTTTACTGTTTGATAATCAGACCTATTGGGCTAAAAAGGCTTTTCGGTCGTTGGGCAACTTACTTCACCAAGATCTTCTTACCATTGATGATGTTAACACCCTTCTGAGGAGCAGCGAGTTTCTGACCAACGAGGTTGTAGATGCCGTTTGCAGCATTGTTGTTAACCATAATGTCGTTGATGCCCTCTGCGACTGCAGGTCCGTAATAGATGAGGTGAATATAGTTGATGTTGATGTAGTCGTTGGTTACAGTTCTTGGTTTGTCGATACCGAGTTTCAACTTGCCATCTTCAGGAACGATGATCTCGATGCTGGTCTTGTAATAACCTTCTGCGAACCATGCTACGTATGCACCAGTGTTGTATGGAACATACAGACTCTTACCGTCAACTGTTACAGTCTGTGCACCTGAACCGCCGAGATTCTCTTCGAGAGCGTACTCAGTGTTACGATGCAGATAACCGATAACAGTAGTGTCGGAAGTGGTACCGAATACATATGCGTTCTTGTCACCCTCTGGATCTGCTGCATAGCGGCTTGCATCGCCTGCGCAATCACCTGCACGATATGCACCCTGTGCTTCGATGACATACTTACCTGCAGGCAGACCTGCTAATGTCTGATAGAGGTGTGATTCTCCACCGAATGCGCTGAATGTGTTCTGCTTGTAACCGTTGCATGAACCGCGATCCCATCCAGGAACGTTCTTGTCAGAGTTTCCAGTATCTTGATCGAGGTCTGGGTTAACCATTACGCAAGAGTAGTCGATTGGGTTCTCCTCGCTTGCTTCGCCTTCTGGCAACTTGAAGCTTGTAACGGAACGACCAGCTGCTGTGATGAGTGATTGACACTGAGCGTCAGTCTCACATCCTGTCATCTCAACTGACTGCATGTCAGCTAACAGTTGCTGAGCTTCTTTCAGTTTGTCCTGAGTAGCTGTGGCCTCGAATTCAAGGATAGCGCTGTTGAGCGATTCGATAGCTGCTTCGAGTTCTTCCTGCAACTTGGCTGAAGCCTTTGCATTTTCGATTGACTCAAAGAATGCACCGATGCAACCCATCAGTTCATCATCGCTTGCCTTCTTGATGGCATCGATAGCGTTGGCCATATTGTCACGAGCCTCTTTTGACATGATGACGCCATCGAGTTCGTCTGCAGCTTCCTGCAACTTATCTGTTACCATAGCTACTGCTTCAGGATCAACACCTGCATAGTAGAGGTGGAAGTTGTCGAATGTTGAGTAGCAAGCATCACGAGGAGCAGATGGTTCGCGAACACCGAAGGTCAGCTTACCGTCGTCCATTACATATCCGTAAACGGTGTTGAGGTAGAGCTCTTTCTTGTCGCCGAATGCCTTTGCTATGTCACCACTGCTGGCTGGTGCCCACTTACCTTCTTCGAACTGATAAGAACCGCTACTGAGTTCCTGATCGTAGTAGTCGTCAAATGCGTTCAACAGAGGACGTGCGATGTTGTTTACGTAAACCTCAGCGCAGATGTCACCGATATTACCTGCTACATACTCAGAGTATGCATCGCTCTCGCTAGCTGTACGATAGTAACCTTGGACAGTCAGTTTGTAGATACCAGGCTTCAAACCAGAGATGGTCTGATAGCAATCGTAAGTGGTGTGATAAGCAGTAACAACGGGGTTGTTTGTGTTCATAGCCTTTACGTCAGCACTATTCTTTGGGTTCCAAGTCCAACCTTCATTACCCTTGTTGAAGTCTGGGTTGAAGATGAGGGCAGTAACTTCGTCACCTTGTTTCTCGTTTTCTGCGATATACTGTGCCACCTTGTCATAAATCTGGCTTCCGATATTTTCACAGTATTCTGTGTCGGCAGTACCGTCTTCGTATGCACCTTCCATATTCATGAGGTCGTCACCGAGGTTCTGTGCCAAGTCTGGGAATGAGCCTGCAAGTGCCTCCTGATATCCCTTCACGTCTTCGATGGCTGTTGCCAATTTCTCATAGTCTTTCACAGAAGCGACAAGTGCATTGTAAGCAGCTTTCAGAGTAGCTATTTGCTCTTCAAATCCTTCTGCTGTTGCTTTTGAGTTGTTCATTTCCTGCTCGAAGGTTTCCTTCACTTCGTTGTTTGCAAATACATCATCGAGGTCAGGATATTCACCTTCATACTGCTCTACCAAGCCTTCCAATACTGGCTGGTTAGGATCAGATACTTCTCCGTAGTAGGTGAGTTTGAAGTTATCGGCTGCTATCCAGCTTGCTGTGGTTGATTCTGCGAGGAATCCGAGTTCGATATCTGCTTGTGAATCAAGTGCGAATGTGATTTCGTAGTGCTGAGGCATCTGGTCTTCTGTTGCAACCTCTCGGCGTACGTTGACTTTCTCACCGCTTTTCACATACATGTAAACACCTGATACTGCTGGAGCGCCAGCTTTCTGGAATACTGCAATTGCATCAGCACCTAGTTTGTACTTACCTGCAGGCATCGTCTTAACTATGGTGTAGATCTTACCGTCACCTAGTTTGTTTGCATCTACGTTATAGGTTGGACGCCAAGCTTGGATGAAGTTGCTGATGGTTACTTCTCCGTTTGTATAGCTGTCACCCTGATAGCCACTAGCTGAGGTTGAACCTACATCAACTGTCCATCCGTCAGCATTACCTGTTTCAAAGTCTGGGTTCGTCATGAACGAGGTAGCATCCTTCGGATCAGAATTGGTCGCACCGACAAGTTCTGTGCCGATACGATAGTTATACACATCTTCCTGCAATTGTTTGTTAGCAGCATCGAGTTGTTCTGCTGACGAACCAGTATTGTTGTATATAGTTTCTGCTGCACCTACATTTACTTCTGGATAGGTCTCTTTTACAAATGTGATATACTCGTTCAGTTTCATTGCTGCGTTGTAGTTTGCAACAGCAGTCTGGTATGCATCGTAGGTTGCTTCTGGGATGAATGCCCATGTGATGCATGCATTCGGGATGGCTTCGTCTGACAGTACGTCAATCATAGGTGTGAGGGCCTTACGATTGTCCTGTACGAAGTCTTCGTCATAGATGTCGAATCCCCAGAACGACACATCCTTCAACGCTGTCATTTCTGCGGTGAATGGTGCATTGTTACCATCTGACACCTTGAATTTGTAGATGTTGCCTTCCTCCTTTATCATTTCCCATGCAGGGTAAGCATCTGCCTGGTCGGCATAGTCAACATACATGTTGCGCTCGTTTACGGCAAACACCTTCTGCCATTTGCTGTCGTGCCAGTTGATGATGTAGTATGACTTACCGTCCCAAGCTTCATCATTGATTGCATACTTTGCTACGAACAGTTTATGACCAGTCGTGTTGAGGACAGCATGTGTGTTCCAAGTCTGACCAGTATGGTTGTCAGCCCTACCATTGGTCAGGAAGCCGTCACCTTCAATATTATAAAGGTAATAAATAGTTGTGTCGCCTACTGCTTCTGACGACAGTTTTACCTCAGCATAGTCTGCCGAAGTAATCTTTGGAGCTACCCATCCTTGTGCAAACATCATCGTTGCCAAGAATGACATTACTCCTAACAAATAGAATTTCTTGTTCATAATTGCTTGGATTTTAATTAGGTTACTATTAAGTTAAGTATTAATGTTTTGGTCTTTTTGACAGGCAAAGATATGCAAAAAACTTTAGATAGCAAGCGAAAAACATGTTTTTTTATTAAAAAACATTAAAAAAAGTCGCAAAACACGACATTCTGTTATGTAATTATTCCTAAAAATGAACAAAAAGATGCGGCATGAACGCCACATCTTTTTGCTTTGTATGATAGGAGTTTGGAGATTATGCTTGCTTTACAATCTCAAGTGTATCTGTTGCAATCATCAGTTCCTCATCTGTAGGGATGACACAAACAGTTACCTTGCTGTCAGGAGCGCTGATGATGTCTTCTGTGGCACGAACTGAGTGGTTCTTGTCTCTATCGATCTTCACTCCAAGGAATTCCAACCCATTTGTGGCGCCTTCACGCACCTCCCACTGGTTCTCGCCTGCTCCTCCTGTGAAGAGGATGATGTCCACTCCGCCCATCGAGGCAGCATACTGACCGATGTATTTCTTAATGCGGTAGGTGTACATTTCTTTTGCCAGACGAGCCTTATCGTTTCCTGCTTCAATTGCTGCCAGAATATCGCGGAAGTCGCTCGACGCTTCGCTCACACCAGCCAAACCAGATTTCTTGTTCAGCAGGTTGCTGATGCCTGCTGTGTCGAGTCCCAACTTGTCCATGAGGAATGTGACTGCTCCTGCATCGATATCACCGCTACGAGTACCCATGATAAGTCCCTCGAGTGGTGTCAGACCCATTGAGGTATCGACGCATCTGCCGTCTTTTACTGCAGCGATTGATGCTCCGTTTCCGATGTGGCAAGTGATTATCTTTTTGCCTTCAGGTTTCACTCCAAGGAACTCGCAGACACGCTGACTGACATATCTGTGACTTGTTCCGTGGAAACCGTAACGGCGCACTCCGTATTTGGTGTACAACTCGTAGGGAAGGGCATACATATATGCGTAGTCGGGCATTGTCTGATGGAAAGCGGTATCGAATACTCCAACTTGTGGCACGTTGGGCAGACAGGCTTTCACTGCGTTCACTCCCTTGATGTTGGCTGGATTGTGAAGTGGTGCAAGGTCGTTGCAACTTGCAAATACCTCCATCACTTCATCGTTGAGTAGTACACTCTTGTTGAATTTCTCTCCTCCGTGTACCATTCGATGGCCTACAGCATCGATTTCGCTCAGCGATTTCAGCACTGCAGTCTTTCCTTCTGTCAGGCATTTGAAGATGAGTTGAACACCGGCTGTATGTTCAGCAATCGGCTGATTGATTTGAATCTTCTCTCCATTCAACTTCACTTTGATAAATGAGTCAGGCAGGCCTATCTTTTCTATACCTCCTGACGTGATGACCGACTTGTCAGTCATGTCGTACAATGCATATTTGATGGAACTGCTACCACAGTTCAAAACTAATATTTTCATATCTTTTTCTCGTTTCGTTTTTCATTATTATTTTGCATCCATCGCTTGGCAGGCAGTGATAGCAACCATCTTATAGATGTCGTCAACCGAACAGCCACGACTCAGGTCGTTTACAGGACGTGCAATACCTTGAAGGATAGGGCCTATCGCATCTGCGTTACCCAGTCGCTGTACTAGTTTGTAGGCAATATTTCCTACCTCCAAACTAGGAACAACCAGCACATTTGCCTTTCCAGCAATCTCGCTACCTGGTGCTTTTTTCTGTCCTACGCTTGGTACGAGGGCTGCATCTGCCTGCAGTTCTCCGTCGATTTTTAGGTTGGGAGCCATCTCCTGAGCCAGACGTGTAGCTTCTACCACTTTGTCAACTACCTCGTGCGATGCGCTTCCCTTTGTTGAGAAACTCAGCATTGCTACGCGTGGATCGGCAAATCCTGCCACACTCTTTGCTGTCTGAGCTGTGCACACAGCAATTTGTGCCAACTGACCTGCATCTGGCATAGGAGTGACTGCTACGTCACCTATTACCAACACACCCTCTTCGCCATATTGTGGGGTTTGGGTAATCATCAGCATCGCACCGCTCACACATGTGATGCCTGGAGCACACTTGATAATCTGAAGGGCAGGACGCAGGGTGTCACCTGTAGTCGATAGTGCTCCAGATATCTGTCCGTCGGCATCACCGCTTTTGATGATGAGACAGCCGAAGTAAAGAGGGTTAAGTACTTGCTCACGCGCTTTCTCGATGGTCATACCTTTCTTCTGACGCAATTGGAATAGCAGTTGTGCATACGCTTCTGTCTTTTCTGATGTTGCAGGGTCTATGATAGTAGCTTTGTCAATATGCTTCAATCCCAGTTTACCTGCGTACGATTTGATTTCATCGGGGTTCCCAATGAGGATAATGTCGGCGATATCGTCGGCTAGCACGCGGTCGGCAGCCGTAATGGTGCGTTCTTCCATACTCTCAGGAAGCACAATACGCTGCTTGTTCGACTTCGCGCGTTCAATGATAGATTCAATAAGAGACATATTTTTGATTTACAATTTAATGATTTACAATTTACAATTGGTTGCTAGTTGCTTGCTAAGCGTGAAGTTCGGGATAGGCCGTTTGGCAATTATTAAAGCCCTGTCTTGAAAACTCGAATCACAGCCGAGTTGAATCCTGCATGATCCATCTCGTTCAAGCCCTTGATGGTATAGCCTCCAGGAGTGGTCACACGGTCAATTGCCTGTTCAGGATGTTCGCCTGTCTCATGCAACAATTCGGCAGCTCCCTTCATTGTCTGGATAGCAATCTTCAGCGCATCAGGTGGATAGAATCCCATCTCTACGCCTGCCTCGGTCTGTACTCGGAGGAATCGCATTACATAAGCAATGCCACACGAAGCCATCAGCATACCTGGTGCAATCAGTTTCTCCTGACACACGAATGTGTCGCCCACAATCTTAAACAGATTCTCCACCTTATTTATTATTGAAGCATCAACTCCCTCAGCAGCGCTGATAAAAGTCATACTCTCGCAGAACTCTGCAGCGATGTTAGGAATAACATAGAAGACTGAAGGAATCTCGCACCCATTGTTGTGCAACATGTCGTTAATCTGCTCCAGCGTGATGCCCGCAGCAAGCGAAATCAACGTCTGAGATGCTTTCAGGTTGCTCTTGATGTCTTTTATCACAGTCTCCACTTGCCAAGGTTTTACCGCAATGACAATCATGTCGGCATCCTTTGCTGCCACATTATCGTCAGTCGTGATGTCGATATTAGGGCAGTCGTCCTTGATTCTGTTCAATTTCTCTATGTGTACGCCAGAAACCGTGATGTTCATGTCCTTACCACGCTTGCTCCAGCCTCTGACCAAAGCACCTCCGATATTTCCAGCACCGATAACCGATATGTTCATAACTTGTCCGTTTTTAGAAATTTCCAACAAAGGTACAAAATAATTCATAATTCATAATTCATAATTCATAATAAAGTACGTTTTTCTGTGGAAACTGATGAAAAAACAAGGATTTTGGCACATAATTATAGATAATGCATTGTGCATTATGAATTATTTTACTATCTTTGCACCCGCAAAGAGTTAGATATCAATTTAAAAGAAGAGAATTATGGCTTATGTAATTACAGACGACTGCGTAATGTGTGGAACATGCGCAGGTGAGTGCCCATCAGAGGCAATCTCTGAAGGTGACGGCAAGTATGTTATCGATCCTAATGCATGTGTTGACTGCGGTACTTGTGCAGACGCATGTCCAACAGGTGCAATCACACCAGGAGAATAACACTCTCACAATCTAAAAACAAGGCACCATTAGTCATTACGACTGGTGGTGTTTTTTTTTGTTTACCCCTAGGGGAAAAAAGTGTTACCCTTAAGGGAAAATTTTGTTACCCCTAGGGGCTGCAAAAAAATCATGCAAAACTCATTATCTTTTTACTGAGTAGTTGTTCGTGTTTTTTTAAGTTGTAAACAATAAAACGAGACAATATACGTTTATTGTAATATGAAGCTTCAAAATGTGAAACATTTGATAAGGTATTTGCTGACTATGGTGACTGTCTGCATGGCATGGGTCGCCCCTGTGTGTTTGTTAACTGATGGTGGTGCTATCAGTGCTCAGCCACGCAAGGTGATGAACCGTCCGTATATTGATCAGCGTCCTTTCCACTATGGTTTCCATGCAGGATTGCATGTGCAGGATATTGAGTTTACAAACAATGGTTTTATCGATGCAAACGGGAATCAGTGGTTTGCCGATGTGCCAAACTACGACCCAGGATTCACTGTGGGTATATTAGGAGAACTGAAGTTGCATAACAACATCGCCCTACGTGTAATTCCTACAATGCATTTCGGAGAGAAAAACACTTGGTTTTACAATCAGACAACAGGTGAGCACCAGATTCAGAACATGAAGTCGACCTTCATCTCTATTCCGATTGATTTGAAGTTCTCCGCAGATCGTTTTAACAACTACCGTCCTTATGTGATGTGTGGTGTGAATCCTATGTATGACCTCACGGTGAAGAAGCAGCGTAACTTGTTGTTACGTCCGTTCGATTGTTTCTTAGAGGTGGGACTTGGGTGTGACTTCTACTTGCCTTATTTCAAGTTTATCCCTGAGATTAAGTTTTGCTTTGGTTTGCTGGATATTATCAACAGCAAGCGAAAGGATTTGACAGATCCTGCTCTGATGAACTTTACGCAAAGTGTGGATAGGGGTCAAAACAAAATGATTGTTTTCACATTTTATATTGAATAGGTCTTATGGGACCCATGGGTCTTATGAGTCTTATGAGTCTTATGGGCCTCATGGGTCTCATGGGTCTTATGAGTTATATGGGCCCTATGAGTCCCAAAACCTTATGGTTGCCTTATTGTAAATATTTGCTGAAATCAACAACGCGGATTTCGGAAGATTTCTTTTCCTTCTTTGGCTTCTCCTCCTTCTCCTTAACCGGTTTCTCTGTTTTCACCTTCTCTGGCTTCGTCGCCTTTACTTTCGGGTTTTTTGTAGTCTTGCTCTTCTTTGTGACTGTAGTTGCTACAGATGTACCAGCGAAGTGCTGACGTACAGCAGCTATGACTTCTTGGCGTGAGGGCAGTGAGGTAATGGCTGATACTTCCTGTATGGGTGCGCTCTCATTGCCGAATCGGTCAGTAGCAGTTACGGCATAGAAACTTTTGGTGAGGGCGCGTCCTGCTATCTGATAGCTGGTGGTAGGAATGCGTTGTGCGAGTAGGTTCTCTGCTTTGGTCACATCGACAGGATAGATGTTGCTTCCGTAGATGTTGAAATAGACAGTTTGCCAACGACCTTCGTTCATCGGCTCACTGAAGTTCCAGCGTATGATGCCGTCCTTGTAAACGAGGTTGGAGGGTTGTGAGGGGGCAAGGGTATCGGACGACCAAGTCATGCGTGTAGTGAGTGCAGGGTAGGGAAAGAATTCCTCACAGGTTGCATCGTAAATGCCTTTAAGGTTGCGTGTGAGGTAGTCACTGCGATAGAATGCGATGCCTCCCATACCTGAGTTGCGAGCGGTGTGCATCTCTGCACGTACTTCGTTGAGCTGCCAACGTCCTTCTTTGGGGTCAAGAAAGTAAATGCCGAGTCCTGCTGCGATGGGATGTCCGTAGTTGTGCTCTGCCCAGTCATAGACGAAAGGATAGAAGTGGTCCCCTTGAAAGTACATCATTGGGAAGAGCATGTCTTGGATGTTGTCGCGCAACCAAGCTTGTGGGTCTTGGAAGACGCCATCGTAGCAGTCCCACCCTCCTGAGCGATAACGTGTGAGGCTGCGATATTTCCCGATGGGACTACTGCTGAGTTTCACCCAAGGTTTGACGGCTTTCACTTCATCGTGTACACGGCGGACAATGCGTGTGATATTGTCGCGTCTCCAATCGGCTTTTGACATACCCGAAGAGGCTTTGTAGAGGTTATCATCGCTAAAGCGATACATACTTTCTGGATAGCGGATATAGTCGAGGTTGATGCCATCGACATCATAGCGTTCGACGATTTCACGAGCGATGCTTGCTATGTAGTCAGCTGTTCCTGGTTGACCTGGTATCATAAACACTTCTCCACCTACAGTCTTGGTGAGGTTTGCGTGATGGCGTGTAACAGACATGTTGCCATAGGATCTTTGACGCTGAGCTGTTCCTAAGGGAATGCTGACGAGCCATGTGTGTAGTTCCATGCCGCGACGATGACATTCTTCGATAGCAAAGGCAAGAGGGTCGTAGCTTGGAGCTCGACCAGCATGACCTGTGATGGTTTCGTCCCAGGTCTCAATGTCGGATGGATAGATGACACTTCCGCGTATACGAGTTTGGAGGATGACAACGTTGATGTTGGCTCGTTGCAGTTTGTCGAGGATGGCAATCAGTTCCTGTTTCTGGCGTTCGGTGCTTGAAGCATCGGTTGCTTTGGTGCGTGGCCAGTCGATTCCTCCGATGGTGGCCAACCACACTGCTCGCTCTTCACGCTTCGGATAACTGACATCGAAAATGTTTTGTGCTGACGCAACTGCCGAAAGCACGAAAAGTACCAATAATAATATGTTGTTTGCAATCTTTTGCATTGGATTCTATAATTTTGGTGCAAAGTTACAAAAAAGTTTAGAGTTTCGTGTTGAGTGTTTGGAGTTTTTTCGTATCTTTGCACAAATTCTGATGATTTGACATGAAGAAATCCATTTGGTTACCTATACTCCTCTTTTGTGCGGGTGCAGTTGTCTATATCTACTCGGGTATTGATTATAATGCGTGGAAGGAGAACCTTCCCTTGATAATTGCCGATTTGGCAATAGTGGTGTTGCTCCATTTCATGTTGAAGAAGAAAGAGGCGTACGAAGATGAACGTAAGGGAAAATCGTAATAAAATAGATAGATTATGAAGAAATTATTATTGGCAGTGTTGCTCACAGTGGCAACCACAAGTGCTTTTGCACAATTCACAAAAGGAACGAAGTATGTAGGTGCATCACTTACAGGTTTGAATTTGGCAATCAACGATCGTCAGCATTTGTCTTTCGGCCTTGATGCAAAGGCCGGCTACTTCATCAAAAACTACTGGATGGTCGAGGGTACCTTCGGTTGGCATACCTCAAGGACACATCTGGATCGTTGTCAGATTGGAGCGAAACTTCGCTACACACAGGTTGAGAACGGATTGTATTATGCTTGCGGATTGAAGTATGTGCACGAACGTAAGAGTTTCAACGACCTACAACTTACTCCAGAGTTGGGCTATTGCTATTACCTTAACCATTATATCTCTGTAGAGCCTGCTTTGTACTACGACATGAGCTTTACGAACTTTTCGAATAAGAGCGAAGTAGGCCTGAAAGTTGGCATAGGTATTTACTTCTAGTTTTAGCCAACCCATCAGGATGGTGATAGTCAACTGCAAAAACAAATGAGGATGCAAGCGCATCCTCATTCTTTTTATTTGACGGTTCCGGTGTAGAAGTCGGTAATCTGTATGATGGCTCGTGTGCAGACAGGACAGAAATCCTCAACCTCATTGACGTTCATTCGGCACAACTCAGCTGGACGATAAGCTCCACGAGCCATATAGCCAGCTCCCTCGAACACTCCAACGCGCTTGGTTTTTGCATTCAGATCCTCACGTGTTCCTCCTTGCTGTGTATTGGTAGGACGTGAAGTCTGTTGATTATTGTTAGTGGTGGTAGGGATGGGTGTGCCTGGGGCGATGAGGTCTTTCCACTTCTTATTGAAATCCTTCAACGTCGTGATATTCGGTTCCCATGGTTCTGTATCAGCCGGATACCACTCTACATGGTTGTCACCATAGTTGTATTCATCAGCGAGGCCTGCATAAGAGTGTCCGAATTCGTGTACCAGCACCTGCTTGAAGGTAGCATGGTCGCTCGATGAGCACATCCACTGATTGTAGATACCTCCACCTCCATAACGAGATGTATTGATGAGAACGATGATATGTTCAAATGGTACTCCACTCAATAGGTCGAACAGCTTGTGGACAGCCGAAGTTGTCAGATAGCGGTCACTATAGAATGTGTCGTAGTGTGAACGAAGCACTGTGTCGTGCCAAATGCCCTTTCCTGGTTCAGATGGCCCGCTTTCGTTCGAAACACTTCCAACGGCTACTACATTGAAACGGTTCTTCATTGATTTGAATGGTTCGTGTGAGAAGATGGCATCAGCGGCTCGTTGACAGTCTTTGTAGAACTTATCCATTTCGTTGGCAGTATATCCTTCTGCTACGATGGCGAGATCGACGCACTGGCTGATGTCACCGCTGCGGACAATATACTTGAAAGGAATCCCGTTATCGCCTACAGGACGGATGAGAATGTCCTTTGGATCGACGCTGTGTGTCATGACGGCTGTCACCTTATTATGATTATCTGTAAGTGTCACCCGTATATTGATAGGACGCTTCGGGAATGGAATGTTGTAGCTGGCTTCAAAGGCGCGCTTCATTTTCGTCGCCTCTGTCTCGTTTAGCCACTCTTGGAACAGAGTGGAGAAGGTGTGAACGTAAATGAGTTTTCCTGATGCTTGGTCGAACACGTTGATTTGTGCATTACCGAGTAGGAAGGTTTCTGCCAAACGTGCTCTGCGACCTGCCCATCTTGGTTGCTTGTAGAGTTGACAGAGTTGGATGTACTGTGATGCACTGTCGCCTCCGAAGATATAATCGAGGCGGAGTGTGTTGTCTTCAAAATAGTCGTCGAAGTTTTGAGCGTTGGCCGATGTTGCCAGAGCAATTAAAAATGATAAGATAATTTGTTTCATATTGTTAATTGTTTTATGGGGTTTTGAGGTGTTCTTGGCCTTTTGGGTCCTATAAGTCTCATGAGTCCTATAGGTTTTATTATTCCTATGTCTTAGAGCTTGGAAGATAGGCTTTCAGGGCTTGGCCTGTATAGCTTTCGGGGCATTGCGCCACGATTTCTGGAGTATCAGCACAGACGAGGTAACCTCCTTCGGCTCCACCTTCTGGTCCTAAGTCAATGATATGGTCGGCACTTTTGATGATTTCCATGTTGTGCTCGATGATGAGGATGGAGTGTCCTCTTGTGATGAGCGACTGGAATGCAGAGAGCAATTTCTTGATATCGTGGAAATGAAGCCCTGTGGTTGGTTCGTCGAAGATGAACATCGTAGGTTTTGTCTTCTCCTGCGAGAGGTAGTAGGCGAGTTTTACACGCTGGTTTTCTCCTCCAGAAAGGGTTGAAGATGTCTGCCCAAGTTTAATGTATCCCAGCCCTACATCCTGCAGCGGTTTTAGCTTGCTGACAATTTTCTTCTGTCCATGTTCACCGAAGAACTCGACTGCCATATTGACGGTAAGGTTGAGTATATCGTGAATGTCCTTTCCGTGAAATTTAACTTCGAGGATGTCATTCTTGAATCGTTTTCCGTGACACGACTCACATTCCAGCACCAGGTCATTCATGAACTGCATCTCGACCGTGACAGTTCCTTCTCCCTTACATTCTTCGCATCGGCCACCCTCGGTGTTGAACGAGAAGTATTGTGGGGTGAAGCCCATCTGTTTGGCGAGTTGTTGACTGGCCATCAACTTACGAATCTCATCGTAGGCTCCGATATAGGTCACCGGGTTACTGCGTGTGGAAGTGCCAATAGGATTTTGGTCGACAAACTCAATGCTTTCAACCATACTGACATCTCCCTCAAGGGCTACAAACTGTCCAGGACGATCACAAACACGATCCATTTGGCGCATCATTGCACGATAGAAGATGTCGCGTACCAATGTGGATTTCCCACTTCCACTCACACCTGTAACAACCGTCATCACGTTAAGTGGAATCTTCACATCGATACCTTTGAGGTTGTTCTCACGTGCACAGCGTATGAGGATGTAGTTGTTCCATGGTCGACGACTAAATGGAACTTCGATGGTTTCACGATGGGTGAGGAAGTCGATGGTGTGGGATGGGATATCCTTAATACTTTTAGTTGGCAAACTGCCAATCACGTCGCTTGCATTACCTTTCCATACAACCTGTCCCCCCAGACGTCCGGCATCGGGACCGATATCTATGATGTAGTCAGCAGCACGGATGATTTCCTCATCATGCTCAACAACCACAACCGTATTGCCGATATCGCGCAACTCCTTCAATACGGTGATGAGACGTTGTGTGTCGCGACTGTGAAGTCCAATGCTTGGTTCGTCGAGTATGTAAAGGCTACCGACCAAACTGCTGCCCAAACTGGTAGCAAGGTTGATACGTTGGCTTTCTCCACCCGAGAGTGTGTTGCTCAGACGATTGAGCGTCAGATAGGAGAGCCCTACATCCATTAAGAACTGCAGGCGGTTATTGATCTCAACTAGTAGCCGCTTAGCGATAGTATAGTCGTGCTCAGAGAGGTGGAGGTTTTTGAAAAAATCGTAGAGGTCTGCTATAGGCATCTCTACCAATTCGGTGATGCTGCGTCCACCGACCTTCACATAGTTTGCCTCGCGCTTCAAACGTGTTCCGTGGCAGGTCGGACATATCTCCTTTCCACGATAGCGGGAAAGCATGACACGATATTGAATCTTGTATTGGTTTTCGCGTAGCATGTCGAAGAATCGATCGATGCAAGGAATGTCGGCTGTGGAATGCCCCATCGCATCAGTGACTCCATGCCACAAGAAGTCTTTCTGCTCTTGTGTGAGATTGTAATAAGGCTCAAAAATAGGGAAGTCGTATGAGGTGGCAATGCGGCAGAACTCAGTCTTCCAGGCACTCATCTTTTCTCCTCGCCAGCAAAAAACAGCTCCTTCGTACACACTCATTTCCTGATTTGGAATCACGAGCGATTCATCGATTCCCATTATTTTCCCGAACCCCTCACATGTTGGACAAGCTCCGATAGGAGAGTTAAATGAGAACATGTGCTCGGTAGGTTCCTCAAATTTCATCCCATCAGCTTCGAATGCCAAGGAAAAGAAGTGAATGGTTTCCTTCCCATCGCAGAGGAACTTCAAAATACATTGTCCTTCTCCTTCGTAGATGGCGGTTTCGCATGAATCGACTAAGTGACTGATGTTTGCTTTGTCATCACGTACAGTCATACGTGAGATAATCAGACAAGTTTTGCCATCAATCGTGTCAGTGAGCGAAAGACCTTGTTTGTCATACAGCGCAATCTGTTCTGCTTCTGACCTTCCGTTACGACATATCAATGGACAGAGCACCATGAACCGAGTGCCTTCTGGGTAGCAATTCATGCAGTTGATAATATCCTCTTGCGAATGTTTTTTTACTTCCTGTCCGCTGATAGGCGAGAACGTGTGTCCTGCTCTTGCAAAAAGCATGCGAAGATAGTCATAAATCTCTGTCGATGTGCCAACCGTACTCCGAGGATTACGACTGATTACCTTTTGCTCGATAGCGATAGCGGGAGGTATTCCCTCGATAAAATCGCTTTCGGGTTTCCCCATCCTTCCCATGAACTGGCGTGCATACGTGCTGAGACTCTCTACATATCTGCGTTGTCCTTCTGCATAGAGAGTGTCGAAAGCCAGGGAAGACTTTCCTGAACCACTCACACCTGTGATGACGACGAGTTGGTTGCGAGGAATCTCCACACTGATATTCTTCAAATTATTGACACGAGCACCCTTGATTTTGATTGAGTCCATAGTGATGGTCTTTTTAGCTTATTAGTCCTATTTGTCTCATTAGTCCCACGAGTCCCTTAGGTCCTATTCTTTTAATAGTGCTGCCATTTGCTGTTGCACTTCCTTTGCTTTCTCTGCAGCAACCTCAGCAAAACGCTCGGTGTTGTCGGCATAAATGATAGCACGTGATGAGTTGACGATGAGTCCGCAGTCCTTTGTCATCCCATACTTACACACCTCTTCCAAGCTTCCTCCTTGGGCACCAATACCTGGTACCAAAAGGAAATGGTTGGGAACCACTTTGCGGATGTCCTCGAACATCTTACCTTGTGTGGCACCCACAACATACATCATTCTGTCAGCATCAGCCCATTGCTGGCTCTTCTTTAGTACTATCTCAAACAGACGTTCGCCCTCAGAGTCCTTTGTGAGTTGGAAGTCCTGACTACCTTTGTTGCTTGTCAAAGCCAATACGATGACCCACTTACCAGGATATTCAAGGAATGGAGTCACACTATCTTCACCCATATATGGTGCAACAGTCAGAGCATCGACACCCATCTCTTCAAAGAAACAGCGTGCATACATCTTTGAGGTATTGCCGATATCTCCTCGTTTCGCATCAGCTATGATGAAATGGTGGGGGTAGTTTGTCTGTAGATAACGGATTGTTTTATCGAGGCTTTTCCATCCGTCGAGCCCTCCGCACTCATAGAATGCGAGATTGGGTTTGTAAGCGATACAATAGGGGGCGGTAGCATCGATGATGGCTTTATTAAAAGTATAGACGGGGTCATCGCTGCTTAGCAGATGCTGAGGAATCTTCTTGATGTCTGTATCCAGTCCTACGCACAGAAATGAGCGTTTCTCTTTAATCTGTGAAATGAGTTCTTGTCTGTCCATGATTGAGCGTTAAAACATTTTGTTTGAATGATTGTGCAAAGTTACTAAAAAGTTTTTTCTTGACGTATGTCATGACTCTGTTTTTTGTCTGAATTCTATAAAAAAAGATTGCTTATCTCACGATAGGCAACCTCATACTAACCTTAAAATAAATCTAATACCATGAAAAACACGATGCAAAGTTACGATTAAATCTTTATAACTACAAAGAAAAAATAAGTAAAAATGCATGTTTTATGTTGTCAAACATAATTTGAGCTACTTTATTCTACATAAACTACCAGTCCTTTGAGATAATCCCCTTCTGGATGGAAGATGTTAATGGGATGATCGGCTGGTTGATGAAGTTGGTGCAGAATCCTGACATTACGTTTTGCTTGTGCAGCAGCGGTGAAGACTGCTGTGCGGAAATTGTCTTTCGTCACAACCTGCGAACAACTGAATGTAAAGAGAATGCCGCCTGGTTGTATTTTTTCTAACGCTTTCTGGTTCAGACGTGAGTAGCCCTTAAGCGCATTACGCAGCGCGTCCTTATGTTTTGCAAATGCAGGAGGGTCAAGGATGATGAGGTCGTAGGGTGTCGACATGTTGTCGAGAAACTTAAATGCATCCTCAGCAAATGCTTTGTGACGTGGGTCGTTGGGATAGTTGAGTGCAACGTTGGCATTGGTCAGGTCGATTGCTTTCTGTGAAGAATCTACAGAATGGACAAGCTTTGCGCCTCCTCGCATTGCATAGAACGAGAAACCACCTGTGTAGCAGAACATGTTGAGCACATTGCGTCCTTTGGCATATTGCTCCAGCAGACTGCGATTCTCGCGTTGGTCAACGAAGAACCCGGTTTTCTGACCTTTGAGCCAATCTACATGAAACTTGAGTCCATTCTCGATTGCGATGTCTTCCGAACTGCCTCCAAACAGAAATCCGTTTTCCTGGCCTAAATCTGCCTTGAACGGTAGGGTGGTCTCTGATTTATAAAAGATATTCTCTATTGTTGTGCCCATCACAGCTTTCAATGCTTCAGCGATGGTTGTTCGGTCAACGTGCATACCAACAGAATGTGCCTGCATTACTGCTGTCTTCCCATAGATGTCGATGACAAGTCCAGGTAGATTATCACCCTCTCCATGTACCAGACGATAGGTGTTGTTGGAAGGACTTCCTACGACTCCGATACATTTCCTGACATCGTAGGCGGTAGTCAGACGTTTTGCATAAAAATACTGATCAATGGGTTCCTGCTGGAATGAGAGTACACGAACCATGATGGAACCGATTTGGTAGTGGCCTGTGGCAATGAATTCTTTGTTGTTTGTGTACACTTCCACCACTTCGCCCTCTTCAGGTTCTTGGTCAAAATAACTGATTGCTCCTGAGAATACCCACGGATGGAATCGTTGTAGGGACTCTTCCTTTCCTCGTTTAAGATAGATTTTCTTCATGTTCTTCTTCGCTTGCGGCTGTATTGTCAGCCTGAGTTTCTGATTCGTTTTCGCTTTTCGTTATAATGAAATGATAATCCTTACTTGTTTCAAGTCGCTGGAGTTCTTCGTGAATGCGGATACACGCCCATGCATCCAAAGCTGCGTAAGCTTTTTGTGCATCGGTAAGGAAATCGGCTTCCCAGTTGCTAAGTTGCTGTTTTTTGCTAATCATCTTGCCAAATAAGTTTGCATAGATCTTTTGAAGGCTGCAATCTTTGATACCGATTTGTGTTATCTCATTCTGCACATCGATGAACGTACCAGGCTGGAACATACGACGTTGACGCAATCCGTGAATATCGTCTTTCCACGACAGGGCTATCTTGACAATGGTTTTGTCTTCTAATAGACGTACTATCGAGGTAGGCAGTCCGATGTGGTTGAGACGGAACAGGAAACAGGTATCGTAGGTTGCTACTTGTAGCAAGGCAACTTTATGACTCACATAACGCTGAAAGACAGGGCGTGTCTCTGTATCGAATCCAAGGATGGATTGAGTCATGAGATAATTCACGGCCTTCTCTGCGTCGCGCTCTGTGGTGATGGTGTAGATGCGTCCTGTGAACACTTCTTTTGGCAGCGTACTGATTCGCTGTTTGTCGTATTTGTCGTATATTGTCTTAGTCATCAATATTTGTCTTTTCCTGATTTTAGTTGACAGTTTTTTGTTTGTTTCCTGATGTGGTTGACAGCCGTTTTACTGAACAGGTTGACAGTCATCCTGATAACGTTGACAGCGTTCCTAATTTCGTTGACATTTTCCTGAAAGTGTTGA
>JAEEGL016363767.1_pt1 | contig 27955 bp, 21 predicted proteins | sample 9134231 | NCBI WGS metagenome assembly JAEEGL01 (sample SAMN16246548, study PRJNA631951) | gut metagenome | biome: gut microbiome; feature: rumen; material: fiber-attached | host: Bos | place: Iran: Karaj | collected 2018-10
TTACCAGTATTGGAGCCAGTTGAAGATGTCACTGTAACTGTCGGAGAACAAGCTGAAATGAAAGTTGTAGAAAAGACTCCAGGACAACCTCCAGTATACAATTATGAATGGCAAGTAAGTCTTGATGGTGGTACTACATGGAATAAGCTTACTGTAGGTAAAGGTATGGATACCGATACTTATACAATTCCACCAGCACAACTTGTAATGAATGGATATTTATATAGATGTAAAGTATATAATGAAGCAGGTGCTGTATATACAGAAAAAACTGATGGAAAACCTATTAGATTAAATGTTCTAGAAGAATACAATGCAGGTGATCAAAGACCAACCGTAAGAATTGTATTCCCAGGTGGTAAGAATGTTCATTATGAGGATGTAAACGATTTAGAAAGTCCAAAATTTGTTAACATGCAAATTGTTATTAAGTCTTTGGAAAGATTGAATAATATTAAATTCTTATATGGAACAGTTAGTGGTGATTTATTAATTCCTGGTGAAATATCAAGAGATACAAGAACTTCATCAGATACGAAGTATGTACTAAATGGTAGTGATACACCAAAAGAATTAATAACAAGCAATGGATTAACAGAGTATACTTATACATATAACTTAACTTCATATACAAATGGTATTGTTACAATTCAAGCTATAGATAAGGCTGGAAGAGAAGGTAGAGCTTCACTTGCAAATGATGCTATATTTGACGTAAAAGTTGAACATACAAATTCTGTTCTTTCAAGTGCAAATAGTGATTTAGTAATTACGTTCTTTGCAAATAAGCAGGTAATTCCTGTAATGCCAAGAATAAATGGTAATTCAGTTGATCTTCAAAGCTTGGATAATTCATCAACGTATTCATATAGATGGATTTTGAAACCAACGACTGCAATTAATTCAAATACAACGTTCTTGTTCGAAGACGAATATGGTAATAGAGCAGAAGATGTTGTAAGTGCAGTAAGAAGAGTTAAGTATAAGAATATTAAATTCACAAGCGACCTTACAAATGAAGATATTAGTGACCTAACTGTTGTTGAAGCATATAACGTTGCTAAGAACTTAGAAAACGAAACAGAGGTTACAGATAACTTAAGTGTTCAATCTAAGTATGGTGTTAACAAAGTTCAAGCAGATATGTTTATGGCTAGAGCAAGAGACGTGGGTGCGGCAGATATGCTTTCAAGCGCTTCAAGTTCTAAGGCTTATGATGGTAAGAATGTAAATGATATTTCTGCAACGCAAATAAATGATGCGGTATATGATTACAAACCAAGTCAAGGCAACAATTACATTTCTGCTGTTGCAAGTGATAGTGAGAACGAGTTCGATTCTGAGACAAAGAACCATGTCGATGTTATTGGAAAAGATGCTTCACTATATAAAGGTGCAGATATTTCGAACTTCAACTTTGGAAATAAAACAAGTCCATACATGTATGAAGATACTAGTGGTAAAGCAGTTAATATTAAGAATGAGGTATATGATGCATCATTCAGAGCTGTAATTATTGGAAATTAAGGGAGGGATAGACCATGAACTTAATTAAAAACATTAATAAAGTTTTAGAGGCTTCTAATATAGAAGCCCCTAGGACTAACAAAAAGGGTATATCTCTATTATCCCTTATTATTACAATTATAATTATTGTAATTTTAGCTGGAGTTATCATTTCAACATTTTTGGGAACCACACAAGATAAAGCGACTAGTGCAAGAGTATTAAATGAATTTATTGAAGTTGAAAATGCTGTTTCCCAAAGAGGAAAAGAACACAAATTAGATTCTGCTGTTTATCCTTATATAGGAATACCTCTTGATGAAAGTACTGGTATTACAATTCAAGATAAACTTTACGGTCCGGGATTTTATTTGTTAGAGCAACAGCATTTATCAAAATTGGGTATTACGGGTTCTGTTAAAAACTACATAGTTAATTATGAAACGGGAGAAGTTCTTTTAGAAGAGCCATACATAATTGCTCAAAGAACAATTTATCGTAAGCATGAATTAATTGATGAAGAAACCGACAACTCAGTTACTGGTGCTGCAGATTATAATGAAGAAAAAGGAGTAAACAAACCAGTTCTATTTACTGGTATGGTTCCAGTTAAATATGTTAGTGGTGCATGGGTTGTTACTGATGTCGACGATCCAGAATGGTATGATTATGCTATCACTGGAAGCGGTCCAATTAGATATGCTAATGTAATGTTACTAGATGACCTTAAATTACGTGAAGGAAATAGTGATTACTCAAACACAACAGTAAGAGGAATGAGCCTTAATGCTATGAAAGGCATGACAGTAACTAGCGAAGGCAGTATGTTCATTTGGATTCCAAGATATACATATAAAAAGGATGGGGATAGTACAGAAATTGTTTATAGTAGATTATATAACGATTATACGCTAAATGGTTTCGTTAGATCACCAGCTTTCTATAATGGTGAATATGTTGGAGCTTCTGCTACTGACAGTAATGATGGTTATGTGGCAGGAGGAAGGGAGCTTTCAGGTATTTGGATTTCTAAATATGAAGCAAGCTATGGACAATAATTAAAATATAAAAATACAACCTTTCTATATAATAGAAGGGTTGTATTTTTTATAATCTGTATATATATATAGTAGGAAATTATTTAGATTTCTTTTTAGCTTCTTTTTTAACTTCTCTTAAGAATTTTGGAAGTACCATCATACGACCTATCCTAGAAGGCTGTTTTATTAGTCTCCAGCTCCATTCCATATGAAGTTTAATAAAGATTTTTGGGGCTCTTTTTACGGTTCCAGATAGAACATCAATGCTTCCACCACAGCCAATTCCTATTTTAAAAATCTTATTTGGAAGAAGCTCATTTATCAACAATTCTTGCCTTGGAGAACCTATCCCAACTAGCAGTATGTCGGGTTTTAATTCTGTAATTTTATTGATTATTTCTATTTTTTTATTGTCATCAAAATAACCATCATCAGCGCCCAAAATCTTGATATCTGGGTATTTTTCTTCCATTTTTTGTTTGGCTATTTCGGCAATTTTTGGAGCACTTCCCCAAAAATAAAATGATTTTGAGCCATCTTTATATTTTTCTAATAAATTGCATATTAAATCATATCCTGCAACGCGCTCTTTTAGAGGTGTACCAAGGATTTTAGCTCCTTTTATTATTCCAATTCCGTCTGGGATTACTAGCGAAGCATTATTAATTATTTCTTTGTGAACTTCATTGTCTCTAGCCTTCATGACGATTTCTGGATTTGGGGTAACTATGAGGTTGGAACCATCCTCATTAAGCATTTTTTCACATCTTTCAACAGCTTCTGCCATTGTTACATTGTCAAATCCAATACCGAGAACATCTATTCTATCCATAATATGCCTCCTTTTTGGGAGATTATACCATTTATATAGGTGTTTTTCAATCGAAAGCGAGCCAAAGTTATGTAAATTTCGTATTGAAAAATTTGACATATTGTGTTATAAATATAAGCACGAAAAAAAGGCATGAATAAATAAAATATAATAATTTGGAGGTCATTATGATAGCGATTGGATCTGATCATGGTGGGTTTGAATTAAAAAAGAAAATAATGGAAAAGCTTGGAGAAGACAAGTTTACAGATTATGGTACTTTTTCTACTTCTTCTTGCGATTATCCTGATGTTGCATTCGACCTTGCTAAAGACGTTAGTAGAGGCGTTTGTGATAAGGGAATACTAATTTGTAGAAGTGGAGTTGGCATGGATATTTGTGCAAACAAAGTACAAGGCATAAGATGTGCACTTTGTTTTAGTAAAAAGGTGGCAGAAATGTGTAAAAGACATGAAGATGCCAATATAATAGCAATTCCAGCCGATTATATTACTGAAGAAGAGGCTTTCGAAATAATTGATATATGGTTGTCATCAATGTTTGAAGGTGGAAGGCACCAAAGAAGACTAGATAAAATTAAAGTTTTCGAGGAAGGCTAGGTGTTTTAGATGTCATCAAACGATTGGCTAAATATGCTTATGGCATTCGTGATATCATGTGTTGCCACAGTTATACTTACACCGTTTTCTATAAGATTGGCTTATAAAATAGGCGCGGTTGATGTTCCAAAAGATGAGAGAAGAGCGCATTCAAAACCTATGCCTAGAATTGGTGGAACGGCGTTTATTTGCGGATTTTTTGTTTCAACATTAATTATGTTTTTACTATGTAATATTGATAGAACTGTTAACTTCACAGATATAAATCTTTGGGGGATTTATTTAGGAGCAGTAATCATTTCTATAGTTGGATTTGTAGACGATGTAAATGTTGCACATGAAGGCATTAGACCTATTGTTAAACTTGGTGGTCAATTGATGGCCGCATTTTGCGTAGTATTAAGTGGCGCAAGAATCATGTATATTAACATTCCGTTTTTTGAAATGACAATACTAAATGAAATTCTTTCTATAATCATTACAGTTGGATGGGTTATAGGTGTTACAAATGCTATCAATTTAATTGATGGCTTAGACGGTTTGGCAAGTGGAGTTTCAGCAATTGCAGTAATGTCTTTGACAGTAATTTTTGTTTTAAATGGTACGGTTGGCATTCCACTTATTATGGTTGCTGCTTTATTTGGTGGATTAATTGGATTTTTACCATACAACTTTAACCCAGCAAAAACATTTATGGGTGATGTTGGCTCAAACTTTTTAGGATATACATTGGCTGCTGTATCAATGCTTGGTATGGCAAAGACTTATACATTAATGGCTATTATTCTTCCTGTTATAGTTCTTGCGCTTCCAATATTCGACACGCTATTTGCAATAGTTAGAAGAATTATTTCTGGAAGATCTATTATGGAAGCAGATAGAGGTCACTTACATCATAGATTAGTAGATTTAGGACTTTCACAAAGACAAGCTGTTCTTGTTCTTTATGCTATTGCTGCTATTTTTGGAATATTTGCTATAGTTTTAATGCAAAGCTCAATTTGGAAAGCAATTGCATTTATTGTAATAGTATGCTTACTTGCTTTATTAGAAACAAGAAATATTCAAATTAAAAAGAGAAAGCAACTCCCAAATGCAAAAGTTAAAAACTTTTCAGATGGTGGAAAACTTAGAGTAATGCTTGTTTTTGGTACTAGACCAGAAGCTATTAAGATGTGTCCTTTAATTCTTGAACTTAAGAAAAGAGAAGACATAGTAACTATAGTTTGTGTTACAGCACAACATAGAGAAATGTTAGATCAAGTATTAGAGGCATTTAACATTAAACCAGATTATGATTTAAATATTATGAAGAGTAAACAAAGTCTTACTCATATTACAAGCTCCGTTTTAAATGGAGTATATGATGTAATTCAAGTTGAAAGACCGGATATCGTACTTGTACATGGAGATACAACAACTACTTTAGCCGCTGCTGAAGCAGCTTTTGATGCAAAAGTTAAAGTTGGACACGTTGAGGCTGGCCTTCGTACATACGATAAATATTCACCGTTTCCAGAAGAAATGAATAGAAAAATTGTAACTCAAATTGCAGATTTATTCTTTGCTCCAACACAAAATAATAAAGATAATTTATTAAAAGAAAATATAAATGAAGACGAAATATATATTACTGGAAACACAGTAATTGATGCACTTAAGACTACTGTCAAAGATAATTTTGAGTTTGATCATCCAGTCTTAAAAGAAATAGATTTTAGCAAAAAAGTTATTTTTATGACGGCACATAGACGTGAAAATTTAGGAGAGCCACTAAAGAATATTTGTGAAGCGGTAAAAGAAATTGCACAAACACATGATGATGTTGAAGTTATTTATCCGGTGCACTTAAATCCAGTGGTTCAGCAAACTGCACATGAAATTTTAGATAACATTCCAAATGTTCATTTAATTGAACCTCTAGAGGTTGTTACTACTCACAACTTAATTAATAAGAGTTATATGGTTATGACTGATTCTGGTGGTATTCAAGAAGAAGCTCCATCGCTAGGAAAACCAGTACTTGTATTAAGAACAGAAACAGAAAGACCGGAAGCAGTTAAAGCAGGAACTGTTAAAGTTGTTGGTGTAGATAAAAATGTTATTATTCAAGAAGCGAATAAATTGTTAGAAGATTCTTATGCTTATGAAAAAATGAGTAAAGCAGCAAATCCTTATGGGGACGGCAATAGCTGTGACAGAATCATAGAGGCAATTAGATATTATTTTGGAATTACTAAAAAGAGAGTTAAAGATTTGAAGTAAAAGGAGATGAAATAGTGCAGAGTGCAAGAGAAGTTGCTTTAAATACGTTATATAAAATTGACGTAGGAGAAGGCTATTCAAATTTAACATTAGATAAAGAGTTAAATAAATCTGAATTATCTGCACTTGACAAAGCCCTTGTATCTCAAGTGGTTTATGGTGTTCTTACATGGAAATTGTCACTAGATGAAATTATAAAAAGATATTCATCAATTAAACTTAAAAAAATATCTCCGTGGATTTTAAATATTTTAAGAATGGGAATTTATCAAATTGCTTTTTTAGATAAGATTCCTGAAAGTGCTGCGGTAAATGAAAGCGTTAAACTTGCAAAAAAATATGGGCATGAAGCATCGGCAAAATTTACTAATGCAATACTTAGAAAAATATCAAAAAATGAATATGCAAAGCTTACAGATTATATTAGTAAAAGCACTTATACCGAAGAAGAGTGCATGTCAATTTTGACATCACATCCTGTTTGGATGATTGAAAAATTACTAAAAGACTATGATAAAAAGTTTGTAATGGAACTTTTAAATGCAAATAATGTTAAACCAGATATTACAATTAGAGTTAATACTTTAGTAAATAGCAAAGAAGATTTAAAGAAACTGTTTTATCTTAAACAAATTGAGTGCAAAGATGGAAACTTACAAGATAGTTTAGTTTTAAAACGACTTAATCAGTTCGATGAACAACTATATATAGTTCAAGATGAAGCGGCTCAATTAGCTTGTCTTAAGCTAGATCCACAAATTGATGATATAGTATTAGATGCATGTAGTAGTCCTGGTGGCAAAACAACATATCTTTCTGCACTTATGCATAATTCTGGGCAAATTGATGCGTGGGATATACATGAACATAGAGTTGAACTTGTAAAACAGGCAGCTCATAAACTTGGAGCAAAAAATATTGTATGCACAGTTCTTGATTCTACAGAATATCATGTAGCACTTAAAGATAGGTATGATAGAGTATTGCTTGATGTGCCTTGCTCTGGACTTGGAGTAATTAGAAAAAAACCAGATATTAAATGGTCAAGAAAAGAAGAAGATACAGAAAGCATTTTGACGGTTCAAAGACAGATTCTAGATAATGGTGCAGAGTACTTAAAACGCGGTGGTACAATGATATACAGCACTTGTACCGTTCTTAAAGATGAAAACGAAAGACAAATCACGAAGTTTTTAGCAAAACATCCAAACTTTAAGTTAGAAGAGGAAATAAAACTATTTCCAAACATAGATAATACAGATGGATTTTATATAGCTAAACTAAAGAAGGAGTAATAGATGAAAAATATTAGAGATTTTACACTTTCTGAATTAGAAGAAGAATTAGTAAATATTGGCGAAAAGAAGTATAGAGCTAAGCAAATTTTTGCTTGGCTTTTTAGAAATGTACAAGATTTTGATGAGATGACAGACCTTTCAAAGGAGCTAATCTCTAAGCTTAAAGAGAATTACTATATTAAAAATTTAGAAGTTGCAAATTCTTTAAAATCAAAAGATGGAACTGTAAAATTTTTGTTTAGACTAAACGATGGCAATTGCATTGAGAGTGTACTTATGAAATATAAATATGGAAATGCGGCTTGTGTATCTAATCAAGTGGGCTGCAAGATGGGATGTAAATTTTGCGCATCAGCTGGCATAGGTTTTGTTAGGAGCCTAACTACTGGCGAAATTGTTTCGCAAATTTTAGAACTAGAAAATCAAACGGGCGAGAAAGTTTCAAACATAGTGTTTATGGGGATTGGCGAGCCTTTGGACAATTATGAAAATGTTTTAAAGGCTATTACAATTATTAATGATCCTAAAGGATTAAACATTGGTGCAAGACATATTAGTATTTCAACTTGTGGAATTGTTCCTAAGATAATTCAACTTGCAGACGAAAATAAATTGCAGTGTAACCTTTGTATTTCCCTTCATTCTAGTAGAAACGAAGTAAGATCAAGCATGATGCCGATTAATAATAAATATAAAATAGAAGAAGTTATTGAGGCTTGCAAGTATTATATTGAAAAAACAAATCGAAGAGTTACATTTGAGTATGCTCTAGTTGATGGTGTTAATGATAGTTTAAGCGATGCCGATCATTTGGCAAAATTGTTACACGGAATGTTATGTCATGTAAATTTAATTCCAATTAATAAAATAAAAGATGGCATCTATGAAAAAAGTTCAACAGAAAAGATCCTAAAGTTTAGAGATAGGCTAAATGACAAGGGAATCGTTGCTACTGTTAGACGAGAATTGGGCTCAGATATTAGTGCGGCCTGCGGACAATTAGTTAGACAATCTCAAAAAGATTAAAACTTTGACACAAAAAAATAAAAAATATATAATGTCTTTGTAACATTTTTGTTGTATTTTAAGTCAAATTATAAAATGCAGTATTGACTTGAAACAGAGGTGATATAAATATGCGTTTTTGTGGCTTGACAGACATAGGACTTAAGCGAGAACGAAATGAAGATTTCGTTTATGTACCAGCCGATGATGAAAGCATCAAAATATTCATTTTGGCAGATGGCATGGGTGGTGCAAATGCTGGTGAAGTTGCGAGTTCTACAGCTGTTAAAACAGTTAAAAATTATATAAAAAAGAATTTTATAAAAATAGAACGAACTAAGGAAGAATTAGAAAAACTTATTTACGATTCTATGATAGAAGCAAATCGTGTTGTATACAACTTAGCTAGTACTAACGAAGAGTACAAAGGCATGGGTACAACATTGATTGTTATGCTTATTTATAGAGGTCGTATTTATATAGGTCACATCGGCGACAGTAGAGTGTACCGCATTAGACAAAATATATTTAGGCAACTAACTAAAGATCATACTTACGTTCAGTCGTTGGTTAAACAAGGAGCGATTAGCCTTGAAGAAGCCAAAATACATCCCCAAAAGAATGTGCTTGTTAAAGTTTTGGGTTGCGAGAAAAAGATTGAGCCCGATATAATTACTAAGGGAATCACGAAAGAAGATATTCTTTTGATATGTTCAGATGGATTATACAATATGCTAGATGACAAATATATTTTTGAAACTATTATGAAGAATATTTTTGATGTTAATGTAGCTTGTAAAAAGCTTATAGAAAAAGCCAACCATAATGGTGGCCTTGATAATATCAGTGCTATTATTATTTCAAACTAACATTTGGAGGGAATATACATGGACTTGAAAGGTAAGGTTTTGGGAAATAGATACGAGGTGCTCGAACAGATAGGTACTGGAGGAATGGCATCTGTATACAAAGCAATAGATAAAACATTGAATAGAAACGTTGCTATAAAAGTTTTAAAAGATGAGTTCGCAAATGATTTAGAGTTTATAAAAAGATTTCAAATCGAAGCACAAAGTGCGGCAGCACTTTCTCATCCTAATATTGTTTCTATATATGATGTCGCAAATGAAGACGGAATTAATTATATAGTTATGGAATTAATCGTTGGAAAAACGCTTAAGGAAGTAATTGAGGAAGAAGGAAAGCTAGATTGGAAAAGAAGCTGTGAAATCGCTTCTCAGATAGCTTCTGGACTTTATACAGCGCATAAAAATCACATCATTCATAGAGATATAAAACCACATAATATAATTCTTACTAAAGATAATTTAGTCAAGATTACAGATTTTGGAATTGCAAAAGCTGCTTCTTCTAATACAATTAATGCTAGTTCTTCTGCGATGGGAAGTGTACATTATTTCTCACCAGAACATGCTAGAGGTGGATATACAGATGAAAAATCCGACATATATTCTTTGGGAGTAGTGCTTTATGAGATGGTTACAGGCAAGCTTCCTTTTGATGGGGATACTCCAGTTAGTATTGCTATGAAACATCTTAAAGATGAACCTGTTCCACCAATCAAACTTAATTCAGATATTCCACAAGGATTAAATGATATAGTTCTTAAGGCAATGCAAAAAGAAGTTGGAAGCAGATATGTAAATGCTCAAGAAATGTATACAGAACTTCAAAAGTTACTTAAAAATCCTGACATTACAAATATTGGTATTACCAAGAACCAGTCTGATGAATTTGCTACACAAAAAGTACCAGTTATTAATTCGTCGGCAACTAGACAGTATGTTAGAGAAGGAGTAAATACAAGAAGTAATATGCAAAATTCAAATGATAAAAGAATTAAATCTAAAAATAAAAAACGTCGTCCTAATCCAGTAGCGGTTATTTTAGTTAGGTTACTACTTATTATTTTAATTGTTGTTGGAGCAGGATTTGGTGCTTATACATTTATGAATGAGATTTCAAAAGATGTTGAAGAAATTGAAGTTCCGAATGTAGTTGGAGTTAGCAAAGAAACAGCTAGACTTAAATTAGAAGAAAAAGGATTCACTATGGAAATTAATAAAGAACTTCCTAGTGCACTTCCAAAAGATTATATAGTTACACAAGAGATGGCTGGACAAAAAGTTGCAAAAGGAAAAGTAATCAGAGTTACTGTTAGCACAGGTCCTCAAAAGATATTAGTTCCAGATGTTACAGCTTATTCTAGTACGGCGGCAAGTACTGCAATTAAGAATAGAGATTTAAAAGTTGAAATTGTTGAAGAAGCAAGTGAAGATGTTGAAAATGACAGAGTAATTAGACAAGAACCACTTCCAAACACTGAAGTATATGAAGGCGATGTTGTTATTATTTATGTTAGTACAGGATTACCTGATGACGTAAATGAAGTGCCTGATGTATCTGAAGATACCGAGATGGGGGCAAAAGAGAAAATCGAAGCCATGGGATTTGAAGCAATCTTCACTTATGTTCAAGACGACACTAAAGAAGATGGAGTAATTCTAGATCAAACTCCAGAGGCAAATGCAAAAGCTCAAAAAGGAAGTAGAGTTATTGTTGTAGTTAATAAACTTGTAAAAGATGAGCCTGTTATCACTCCTCAAAATCCAACGGAAAACAATCCAGAGAATAACAAACCGGCAGATAATACGAACGTAGAGCAAACAACACCAACTACTCCTACAAAACCTGCAGAGAATGTTCCACCAAAGAAATTAGATATCAATTTATCAAATAAAGGAAATAAAGATAAATTTGAAGTTAGAGTTGAAATAAACGGAGATTATTTAGGTAGAACAGAAGTATATAGAGGCACACATTCTAGATCAGACGGATTAATTCAGGTTGAATATCCTGGAGATGCAACAGGTATGCTTAAAGTATATATTGATGGCGAGTTCGATTCAGAACAAGTAATAAGATAATTTTTTGGCGACCTTCGGGTCGCCTTTTTTCATTTTTGGGACACTCTTGTCAGAGAAAAAATTGCGACCGTTTTTGCATTTTGGGGACACTCTTGACAGAGAAAAAATTGCAGTGAGAAGAGTGTCCCCAAAATTTAGAGAAAAAATTGCAGTGAGAAGAGTGCCCTCAAAATGAAAAAAATTTGCAATGAGAAGAGTGTCCCCAAAATTTATCCCCAAAATTTAAAATGAAAAAAATTTGCAGTGAGAAGAGTGTCCCCAAAATTATTTGCAGTGAGAAGAGTGTCCCCAAAATTTAAAAAGTTCTCTTATGGGTGATTTCGTGTGTATTGCTTTTTAAAACGTTAATGTTATACTAATTATTAAGGGGTGAGGAAGATTAAAGGTGTAGTAATTAAAGTCAATTCTGACTTATATAAAGTTGATACAGGACTTGACATAAAGGATTATAAAGCAAAAGGTGCTTTTAAGTTTAGAAAAACTAATATAGTAGTTGGAGATAATGTTGAAGTTAGCGGGGAAGTTATCGAAAAGGTATATCCTCGTAAAAATGAATTTATTCGCCCTCCAATTGCCAATATAGATCAACTTATTATAGTTGTTGCTACAACCAATCCTAATCCAGACTTAGAGCTTTTAGATAAACAGCTTATAATGGCCGAAAAAAATGGTGTAACCCCTATTATTTGTGTAAATAAAATAGATTTGTCGAATGATTATGATTCAATTATTAAAACATACGAAAAAATAGGTTATCAGGTTGTTACTACTGATGCAAAAAATGGAATTGGTATCGATAAATTAGCAGTATTTTTACAAAACAAAATTACTGCTTTTACTGGTAACTCAGGAGTTGGAAAATCAGCACTTACAAACAATATTTTTGGTACTCAGATGTCCGAAGAAGGAGAAACTTCTTCAAAACTTGAAAAAGGCAAGCATACAACCAAATTTGTAGAATTATTCAAGGTTGCCAACAATACTTACATCGCTGATACACCTGGTTTTTCAACATATGAGATGAAAAATATCTCGTACAATGACCTTGATAAATTATATATAGAATTTCTTCCTTTTATTCCGTCTTGCGAGTTTAGAGGATGTTCACATATAAAAGAAAAAAATTGTGCTGTTAAAACTGCAGTAGAAGACAGAAAAATTGACGTGGGAAGATATGGTAGATATTGCAAATTTTATCAAAAACTAAAAGACGAGAAAAAGTGGTAATTTTGGTGGTGATGTAATTTTGGAAAATGAAAAGAAACGAGAAATTAAGCTTTCTGCCTCTATTCTGAGTTTAAAACCCTTAGAAGTTCATAGTAGGTTAGTGGAGCTTAATGGTCTTTTAGATTATGTTCATATTGATGTTATGGATGGTGTTTTTGTTCCAAACAAAACGGAGGCTCTAGAATGGTTTAAAAATGCCTTAAGAACCGAAAAAACGCCTTTAGATGTTCATCTTATGGTTGCTAGACCACAAGAGGTTATAATGGACTATAAAGGGGCAGAAATAATCACATTTCATTTAGAAACGATTATAAATCCTCGAACTATGGCAGTGGATATGGATAGATTTTATGCATTAGCTTCCGCAATTAGGTCTATTGGAGCAAAAGTGGGAGTAGCTATTAAGCCAAATACTACAGTTAGTCTTCTTAGAAATATTCTAAAAAAAGTTGATTTAGTGCTTGTTATGACAGTTGAACCGGGATATGGCGGTCAAAAGCTGATACCTCAAACTATGGAAAAGATTGAGAAAATTCGAGAAATGGGCTATGAAGGCTATTTAGAGGTAGATGGGGGAATTACTACAGAAAACGCAAAAGAGCTGGTAAATTATGGCGCAGATGTGATAGTTGCTGGTACAGCGCTGTTTACGGCGGATGATTCATATGATGCAGCATGGACAATTAAACAAAAATAATTATGGCGACCAATGGTCGCCATTTTGTTGACATAAAAAAGCTGTAGTGGTATAATTTTCGCGTTAAATTGGGAAGGTGTCCACTATAAAAAAGGAGGAAAAATGGATAAATTTATTAAGCTTTTGGGCCTAATGTTAATAATGTTTGTAGTCACAGCATGTAGCCGTCAAAATGTTGATACAGAAAAGCTTAATGTTGTTACTTCTTTTTATCCTATGTATGTTGCAACTTCAAACATTGTGGATGGTGCCAAAGATATTGAACTTAACAATCTTACAAGCCAAACAACAGGCTGTTTGCATGATTATCAAATTACTACAAACGATATGATTAAACTTAGTAAAGCTGATATATTGGTAATTAATGGTGATGGCATGGAAAGTTTTATAGATAAAGCAATATCTCTTTATAAAGACTTAGAAATAGTAAATGCAAGTGAAGGTATAAAAGAAAACCATGAAGAGCTTCTTGTAGGTGAACATGAAGAACATGACGACAACGAAGAAGGCCATGCTGGACATGACCATGGTGATAATAATCACTACTGGGTTAGTATTTCACTATATATAGAGCAAGTTAAAAATATTAAAAATGGGCTTATTAAATTAAATCCTGAAAATGCTGAAATTTACGAAAAAAATGCAAATAATTATATTGAAAAACTTGAAATTTTAAAAGAAAAAATGCACTCAGAATTAGCAAAATTTAAAGGCTCAAATATTATTACTTTCCACGAAGCATTTGAATATTTTGCAGAGGAATTTGAACTAAATATTGCAGAAGTAATCCAAAGGGAACCAGGCACTTATCCTAGTAGTAAAGAGGTTGCAGACACAATTAGACTAATAAAAAACTCTAACGTAAAAGCAATTTTTGTTGAACCTCAATATTCAAGAACTGCTGCAGATACAATTGCTAGAGAAACAAATGTTGATGTATTTACTTTAGATCCAATAGTGACAGGTGACTTAGATAAAGATGCATATATTAACCTTATGGAGCAAAATTTAGAAACACTAAAAGAAGCTTTAAAATAAATTTTTGGAGGGAATCGAATGTCAAAAAGTTGTGGCGAATGCTGTACTAAAATGAATAACATATCTTTCAAAGCCGGCAAACAAGTGATTTTAGAAGATGTTAATCTTCATATTCACTGTGGAACGATAACTGCTTTAATCGGAAAAAATGGTGCAGGAAAGTCTACACTTATTCGTGCTATTTTAGGCGAAATAAAGCATGGTGGAGAGATAGTTTTCAAAAATAAAGCAAACGATAGAGATAAAATAAAAATAGGATATGTCCCTCAAAAAATTAATGTTGAGAATTCTCCAATGACCGTTTACGATATGGCAGAAGGATTTTGTTTTGGTACACCAGTATTTATTGCAAAAAATGATAAACATTATAACGAAATTAAAGAGCATCTTAAAGAATTTGGCGCTGAGGAACTTATAGATAGCAAAGTTTCACGACTTTCGGGCGGAGAACTTCAAAGAGTTATGATGGGAATTGCTACTATTCCTTATCCAGATTTATTAATTTTAGATGAACCAATTTCTGGAATGGACAAAAATGGTAAAGAGCAATTTTATAGTAGTATTGGCAAAATAAAAGAAGATCATGATTTGGCGGTATTAATAGTTTCTCACGATTTTGCATATGTTAAAAAATATGCAGATAAAGTTGTTATGATAGATAAAACTGTTGTGGCAGAAGGAACTCCTGAAGAAGTATTTAAATCAAAAGTATTTATAGATACTTTTGGAGAAGTCTAAAAAGAAAAGGTGGGATAAAAATGCTTGATTTTGAATTTATGCGAAATGCTTTGCTGGCAATATTAATAATTACTCCACTTTTTGGAATAATAGGAACTATGATTGTGAATAATAAGATGGCATTTTTCTCAGATGCCTTAGGACATAGTGCTTATACAGGAATAGCTATTGGAATGCTTCTTGGAGTTTCAAATAACACAATTTCTATGATAATTTTTGCGATTATTTTTGCACTTTTATTAAATAAAATAAATGCTTCAAGAATTGCATCAAAAGATACGATAATTAGTGTTTTTTCTTCAACTGCAATAGCTTTAGGACTTGTAATACTTACAAAAAATGGAAATTATACTTCAATTTCCAATTATTTAATTGGAGATATTTTAAATATTTTTCCAGAAGAAATTTGGATTTTATTTGCGATTGCAATAATTGTTTTAATTTTCTGGTTTAAATATTTTAATCAATTATTAGCAATTTCGGTTAATACAAGCTTGGCAAAAAGCAAAGGAATTAAAACTGGAATTATAGAAAATATTTTTGTTGTATTAGTTGCAATTATAGTTACAGTATCTATTAAGTGGGTTGGAATATTAATTATTAATTCACTTTTAATACTTCCAGCAGCTTCTAGTAGAAATATTTCAAAAAATATGAGACAATATCATTTCTGGTCAGTTCTATTTTCTGTAGTTTCTGGCATTTTGGGGCTTGTAATTTCATATTTTGCTGGCGTTTCAACAGGACCGATGATAGTTCTAGTTGCTAGTATTATATATTTTGTAACATTTGGATTAAGAAGATTTTCTATAGATTAATTGTTTATATTAGGTTCAATATGGTATAATTATTAAAATGCTTAAAAGGGGATTTTAATGAATAAGAAAGTTATAGCTTTTATTATAGTTTTTATTGCTATATGTATTTTATTTGCTATGATAGGCTATTATAATCACGATAAAATAAATGAATTATTGGATGAAGATTTATGGATTACAAAAGAAGTAGTTGCGTCAAGTACGACACAAGATGTTGTTGATGTGTCTGCTGGGAATTACTTAGCTTTATATACTAGCGATGGACTTAGATTTTATAATAGTGAAGGTAAATTTTCTACAACGGAAAGTTTTTCTTCTACAAAGGCTAAAGTCGTTTGTAAAGATGATTACACTGCAGTTTTTGCCGAAGATACTAGTATGTTATACTTTTATAAAGAAAAAGATAAACTTTGGCAAAATAAGATTTCTAATCAAGTTCAAAATATCAGCGTAAATAAAAAAGGATATGTACTTATTTGCTTTACTCCTAACGGATATAAGAGCGGAATTTCGGTTTATAATTCAAATGGCAATGCAATTCTTAATAAATATCTAGCAAATAATTATGCAACATGTTCATGCTTGTCTAACAATAATAAACAATTATTTGTTGGTGAGGTTAATCTATTAGGAATTAAGCCACAGTCCTATGTTAGTATAATAGAATTATCTAAATCTGATACAAATGCAAAAGAACTTGATAAAATCGAAGTCGCTACTGACGAAATTATTACAGATTTATCTATGACGAGTGACGGAAGGCTACTCATTCTTACGGACAAATCGATTTATTCATTGGTAAATGACAATTTAGAAAAGCTAATTACTTTTAATGAAAACAATACTTTATTTGCATCAATCACTGATGTTAACGCAGCTTGTGTCATTGAACAATCACAGTCTTCAACAGTTTCAAACAATGCATTACTTAAAAGGATTGGTTTAGAAGAACTTCATGAAAAAGAATTGGAAGGAATACCTCAATGTATTTGTACTTCAAATGATAAAATCGCAGTAAGCATTGGCGATGAAGTTTTTGTATATAATTCAAACGCAAAACCAGTTGCTAAATGTAGTATTAGCGATAATGTTATTGCTTTGGAATTTATCAAAAATGGAAGCACGTTAGCATTAATTTATAGAAACAAAATTGAATTTATTAAGCTTTAATTGGAGGAACAATGTTTAATCTTATTGATTTTATAGTACTTGCCATTATTTTGTTAAGTGGTTTCATAGGATATAAATTAGGATTTGTAAAATCAATTATTAGTCTTGTATCATTTTTTGTGGCAATTGCAATTGCTTTATTATTTTACAAGCCACTTGCGGTTATTCTTACAGAGAAGACAAGTGTTGATGAGTGGATCGTTGATAAAGTCATGAATACTCATATGACTGAATCAGGCGAGATTATTAGCATGGATGCTGATATGGTAAAAGAAAATCCTACTCTTGTTGCTGAAACTAAAGAAGAAGAAAAAAATGTTGTTAAAGGAATCTTAGAAGAACTACCTGAGACAGTTCTTTCTAGCATTGACATTTCAACAATAAAAGATAATGCTAAACAAGAACTAGCAAATAAGTTATCGGAACTTATTATGAAGTTGCTCAGTCTAATACTTATCTTTGTGGTTATAAAAGTTACACTTCTTATTGCTACATTTATAGTTGACGGAGTTATGAAATTGCCTGTTTTGAAACAGGTTAATGAAATTTTAGGATTAGTGTTTGGTATTGTTTTAGCATTTGCTGAATTATATATTGCATTTGCAATTATTACACTTATTTCATCAATTGTAGACATTTCATTTGTAGTAGATGCTATTAAATCATCAGCATTTGCAAGCATTGTTTTTGAAAACAATTTGATTATTAAGTTGCTATCATAGTCATTGATCATACATGTTTTGGAGGACAAAATGAAAAAGTTTTTAAAAGTCTTGCTTAGAATATTAATAGTGCTCGTAGTTATTTTTTGCTTATTAGCAGCAGTAGGATTTGGATATTTTTATTATACGAGATGGGCAAAGGATAAAGATGAGATAATTTCTTATAGCGGAGACAAAAAGATTATAACAAGTAAAAAAATAGAATTAGAACCATCCGTTACGTGTTTATTTATGGGTGTAAATGGGGCTTTAACAGACTTTATCATGCTTGGAAAATATGATCCTAATACAAGAGAAGTAAATTTAATTTCTATCCCTAGAGATACCTATGTTGAAGGTACAATGGATCACAAGATTAATTCGGCATATGCTAAAGGATTAAAACCAGAAAATACAATAAAAGAAGTCGAGGGACTTACAGGTATTGATATAGATTATTATGTTCTATTTAAGACAAAAGTTTTAAGAGAACTAGTTGATGCGGTAGATGGTGTTACCGTCACAGTGCCATTTAACATGAACTATGATGATCCATATCAAAACTTGTATATTCACCTTAAGAAAGGTACTCAGAAGCTTAATGGTAAGCAAGCAGAACATTTTGTAAGATATCGTTCTGGATATGCCGAAGGTGATGTAGGTAGAATCAAAACACAGCAAGTGTTTATTAAAGCTATGATTTCAAGATGCCTAGAGCCTCAAAACTTACTTAGAGTTGGAACTTTAGTAAATATTGCTCTTGAAAATACAGATACAAATATTACTCAAGAAATTGCATCTAAATATGTTGATGATGCCGTAGCATTCAAAACAGACAGAGTTAGAATTGAGACACTTCCTGGTGTTGGAAAATATATTGGCAAGATTTCATACTTTGTACATGACGAAAAAGAGACTAAAGCATTAATCGACGAAATGTTTAATAAAATAACAACTGTTGAGGAAGTTGAAGCTCTTATGGAAGAAGAAAGTAGTTCCGCTGAGCAACAAACACCTCTTAGAACAGACTTTAGTGGTGATGCTATAACGATTGAAGTGTTAAATAATGGCGCATCTGTAAAAGTATTTAATGAAGTAGTGGAAAAATTAAATGCAACTGGATATAACGTAGTTAGGGTTGGAAATATTTCTGAAACTTCTACTCTTTCTAGTATTAAGTCACATGTGGCCAATGAAGCAGCATTAGAAGCAATGGTTACATTATCTAAAGTTGTTGGTATTAGCAAATTAGAATATGATTACTATACAGAATCAGAAGTGGATTTTACAGTTATTTTAGGGCCAAAATATGAGCTTTAAATTGACATTTTTAGAAAAAGTAGTATAATTATTTATGATTTTTGCGAAGAAGATATCTACAGTAGTAAATCAAAAACCTTATTTAGAGAGTGAGGTCACCGGCTGAAAGCCTCAAAAGAAGCTTGATTTATGAATTTCAAATATCGGAGCAAAACGTATTTGGTGCGTTAAATCAATTAATGAGAGCCATTTAGTTCAAAACCTAGGTGGAATTTGGGTGGTACCGCGAAATAAAGTCTATTCGTCCCAAGTGTGCAATTTTGCATACTTGGGACTTTTTTATAACGTCAAAGAGGGAATGATTTTTTGTACAATAGAGGAGTGATAATTACATCTACAGAGCCACTGCGCAGTGATGAAATAATTCTTTCCGAGCAGCGAGGAGGAAAGAATTGCATTTCATCACGACGAGCTGTGGCGAAAAGAAGGACGAGCACACTCCGATAAAAGTAAAGAAAGAAGGAGAAAAAGAAATGGACGAAAAATTAAAACAAATCAAAGAGGAACTTGCTAAGAAATTTGAAGAAATTAAGAACATGCAAGAATTAAATGACTTAAGAGTTGCTTATCAAGGTAAGAAGGGAATTATTACAGAACTTGCAGCAGGCATTAAAGATGTTGCTGTTGAACAAAAAAAAGAATTTGGAATGCAAATGAATGAATTAAAAAATGCATTCAATGAAAAGTTTGAAATGGCAAGAGCAAAGTTTGAAGAAGAAAGAATAAATCAAAAATTAAAAGAAGACACAATAGATATTTCGCTTCCTTCAGAAAAAATACAAACTGGTTCTAAACATCCATTTAATAGAATAATCGAGGAAGTTGAAGATTTGTTTGTATCAATGGGATACGATGTTGTTGATGGCCCAGAGCTAGAAGATGATGAGCATTGCTTCAGACTTTTAAATTACTATGTTGGACATCCTGCTCGTGATGCACAAGATACATTCTATATTGATGAAGAATACTTGCTTCGTACTCAAACTTCTAGTGCTCAATCTAGAATAATGCAAAATAATAAGGAAAAGTCTCCGATTAGAGTAATATGCCCAGGAAAAACTTATAGAAGAGATGATGATGCAACTCACTCACATCAATTTGGACAAGTTGAAGGACTAGTTATAGATAAAGATATCTCTCTAGCAGATTTAAAAGGAACACTTGAAATATTTGCAAGAAGATTATTAGGCGACGAAACAAAAGTTAGATTTAGACCAAGCTATTTCCCATTTACTTCACCTTCTTGCGAAGTAGATGTTAGCTGTTTTAAATGTGGCGGAAAAGGATGTTCACTTTGTAAAGGTACAGGATGGATAGAACTTTTAGGTGCTGGTATGGTTCATCCAAACGTTCTTCGTATGGGTGGATACGATCCTGATAAATATACCGGATTTGCTTTTGGAACAGGCCTTGATAGATTGGCAATGTTTAGATACAACATTCCAGATATTAGGTTAATATATGGTAATGATATAAGATTTTTAAAACAATTTGATGAAGCAGAATAAGTTCGTAGGGGAGACCATTGGTCGCCCAACAAATAAACATTTAATAAGGAGATTAAAAATGAAAAAAATACTAATTCCATTAATGTTAGTTGTTTTGATTTTATCAGGATGTAATGAAAAAGAAAAAGAACCTGAAGTGGTTGAAAACAATGTTGTTATTGAAGAACAGAACATTGTAGAAGAAACTAATATAGAAAAATATGTAGAAGACAAGAACTATTTTTATCTTGTAGATAATGAACTATTCTTCACAATGAAAAATGGAAAGATTCAAAATTCAGAAGATAGTATTTTAACGCTAGAAGATATTTTAAACAATAAAGAGTTTATAAATTTTAAAGATATCTTTTCTGGCAATGCTAGAGAAAAAACATATGAAATTCATGTTGCAAAATACAATTATATGGATGGCTCTTCAAAGAAAAAAGAAGTTTCAAATGAGGAATTGTATAATGATGTTGTTTCTAGTATAAACAGTGGCGATTTCGTTAGAGAAGAAAAAGATATTAGTGATAATTGGTATGATACAAGGGATGAGAATGTGTACAGAATTCCTGCTAAAATGGGTTCAAATCAGACCATAGACGCAAAAGATAAACTCGGCTCATATGGAAGCACTATACGATTTGATTATGGTTTTGTAACGAATGATGAAAATTTATTGTTTGTGGATTATATAGAACCAACTAATAATCTTTCAGAAAAAGCATTAGAATATGTAAATAATTATATTACAGCAAACAAACTAAAGGTATCAGATTATGAGACTGTATGTTATGCGATTGATTTAAATAATGATGACAAAGATGAAAATGTATATCTTATAGAAAGTAAAATTGCACGTACGGAAAATGGTTATATAAGTAATCCAAAAAAGTTCGAGCAAAATAATATGATTTCTTTGTTGCTTGTGGAAGATGATGGAAAGATAGAATCTTTATATTCAAATCACACACCTTTGGAAACAGCTGAAAAATCTGTGTATAGCTCTGACACAGGTGTGTATATCAATGATACCAATATTTGTTTTTCAGATTTTAACAATGATGGAAATATCGAAATGATTTTTGCTGGAAAAGCATTAGATTATGAACCATATAGAATCAATTATTTATATGAATTCCGCGATGGAAATTTTGAGAGAATTGCTACGTGTGAAGGACCAAATCATTAATTTGTACTATGAGGAGAATAAAATGAAAAATATATTTTTGATTTCAACAATATTAGTAACAATGCTTTTGATAGGGTGTAATAATAAAGAGGAGCCTAAACAAATTATAGAAGAAGAGCCTAGTTCTATAGTTGAAGAAATAAAGACTGTTTCAGATAATACTACCCAGAAGTTTTCTATAGATAATTTGATGATAGACAAAGCATGGGATGAAAATAAAGTCGTAAAATATGATATTAATTATGAAAAAGAAGTGTTGAGACTAATAAAAGAACATAATAATGCACCTTTTGATTTTTCTAATGATGAAAGGTATGAACTTCCAGTCTTAGAAATAGTTGAAAATGGGGTAAAGTATATATACGCATATAGTGGAGATAAAATGGTTGAAACGCAAGAAAATGCTAAAGATGATGCTCTCTATTATCATGAATACATTGTGCAAAACATTGAAGATGGAATAAAGGATTACGAGAAAGTCATTAATGAATATAAAAGTATTGGCGATTTAGACTTCAAGACATATATGGAAAATAGATATGGAAGTAATAAGAATTATGGATTAAAAACAGTTGAATCTTTAGATGGTAAAACAGAAGAAATGATCAAAGGATATTTGAGAGAAGATAATAGACTTGGAGTTAAGATGAAAAAGGAGTGGGATGACTTCCAAGGATATATCGATGTTATTGTAGACGGCATAGAAGGCGAGATTACATCAGTTGTTTATTGTGGAAGAGATGATAGTGTTTATGACCTTCATGCATATATTCTTACTATGGATGGCGATGTTTATGATGCAATTCTAAATCGTGAACTATTTCAAGTGAAAGATCCAAATCCAAAAGATGGTGATGTTTTTTATGCAAAAAAGATAGAGGAAATAAAAAATGCTTTTGCAATAGACTATGTTCTTAGTTATCCTTATATGTATGAGGGAGTTGGAGAATCACGTGATGGTTGGTATAGTGCTTTAACATACGAAGGAAGAATATTTGATTTGTTAGTGCATAAACAATTAGACATGTAGAATAATTATCGACTACAAAACGTTATAGTTACAATTTGAGAGGAGAAATATAAAAAATGAAATTAAGTTTAAATTTCTTAAAAGAATATATAGATATCCCAACTGATGTTGATTGTATAAAACTTGGCGAAGATATGACAAATATAGGTAATGAATATGATGAAGCTGGTAAACTAATAAAAGTTAGTGGACTAACTATTGGACAAATATTAGATTGTCAGATGCATCCAGATTCAGACCATCTACACATTTGCAAAGTTGATGTAGGAAGCGAAGAACCACTTCAAATAGTTTGTGGAGCACCAAATGCGAGAACTGGTATAAAAGTTATTGTTGCGATGATAGGTGCAAAACTTCCTGGTGGCGAAATCAAAAAAGGAAAACTTCGTGGAGTAGAATCTTGTGGTATGCTATGTTCAATTGAAGAGTTAGGATTAGAACACAAATTCTTAAAACCAGCAGATATTGAAGGTATCGCAGAACTAGGTGAAGACGCAGTCGTTGGACAAGACCCAATTAAATATCTTGGATTAGATGACGAAGTAATAGACTTTGAACTTACTGCAAATAGAGGAGATTTACTTTCAATTCTTGGTATGGCATATGAAGTTGGTGCTTTATATGGCAATAAAGTTAAAGATATAGATTTATCTCATAATGATACTTCAGATGATTTTGCAAATGAGTTTAATCTAGATATTCAAACTGAAAATTGCTCGCTATTCTATGCTAAAAAAGTAACTAATGTAGTAATTAAGGAAAGTCCTACTTGGATGAAAAATAGACTTATTGCATCAGGGATAAGACCAATCAATAATGTTGTAGATATTTCAAATTACATTATGCTAGAAGTAGGACAACCACTTCATTATTATGATGCTGATAGATTAGGCAATAAATTGGTTGTAAGAATGGCTCAAAACGGCGAAAAGCTAACTACTCTAGATGAGCAAGAAAGAGAACTTTCTGAAAATGATATTGTAATCGCAGACAGTGAAAAAGCAATAGGCTTGGCTGGAGTTATGGGTGGTCTTTCTACTGAAGTAGAACAAGATACAAAAAATATTGTTATAGAATCGGCTATTTTTGATAACGTAAAAATTCGTTTAACATCTAAAAAGATTTTACGTTCAGAAGCATCAAACAGATTTGAAAAAGGTTTGGATCCTAAACGTACATTAATGGCCATAGAGCGTTCTTGTAATTTGTTAGAAAAATATGCTGATGCAACTGTAATTGGTGGTATGTGTGTTTATGATAAAAACAACAAACAAGACACTGTAATTGATGTTCCATATGCTAAAGTAAAACAAGTTTTAGGTATGGATATTCCAAACGAAAAAGTTAAAGATATTCTTTCTAGAGAAGCTTTAGATTTTGTAGAAGAAGGCGATACTTTAAAAGTTACTGTTCCTACAAGAAGACTTGATTTACAAATTAAAGAAGATATTATTCATGATATTGGAAGATTTTATGGAATGGATAATATGGAAGGCAAGAAAATGGTTCTTCCAGTAATTCCAGGACATTACGATAAGTTTAAGAGAAATGCCAGAAATAAGATGGTTGCTTTAGGACTAAATGAAACACTTTCTTATGCATTAATTCCAGAAGCTGAAGTGCAAAAATTCTCTACAGAAAAATTTGAAACAGTTAAGATTTTAGACCCAATGACAGAGGAGAGAAATGCTCTTAGAAATAGTCTTCTTCCTTCACTTTTAATGGTTTATGATTACAACAAAAATAGAGGAATGAAAGATGTTTCAATCTTCGAAATTGGAAAGAGTTTCCACAAAATTGATGGAACATATGGTGAGCATTTATCTTTATCTGCATTAATGACTGGAAATTATAGACTAGGTCTTGAAAAGAAAAATGTAGATTTCTATGTTATTAAAGGTGTAATGGAAGACTTGTTAAATTATCTTGGCTTTGAAGGAAGATATGAATTAAGAGTTGAAGATTTACCAAAAGAACTTCATCCAGGGCAAGCAGGAAGCATATATGTTGATGGTCACAAAGTTGGTATTATTGGAAAATTACATCCTTTAGTAACAAAAGATAACATTTATGTTATGGAATTAAATCTTGAGAAACTTTCTACATATACTCATGATGTTACTAAGTATAAAGAAATTTCTAAATTCCCAGGCATTGAAAAAGATGTTGCGTTTGTTGTAAACAATGATGTTAAATCTGAAACAATCGAAAAAGTAATTCAAAATGCTGGCGGAAAGATGCTTAAACATATTGAAGTCTTTGACGTTTATACAGGAGATAATTTAGAAAAAGGTAAAAAATCTTATGCGTATAATTTAAAATTTGAAAATCCTGAAAGAACACTTTCTGATGAAGAGGTTACAACAGTATTTGAGAAAATTATGGAAAAAGTTTGTTCAGAAATAGGCGCAGAAATAAGAAAATAAAAATATAAAAAGGCTCAGTGTCAATAGAAGACACTGAGCCTTTCTTTTATGAATTAATATACTTTTGTAATAGCATCCTTACATCAATCAAATCCACTATTTTATTACCATCCATATCCATCATATATAATTGATCTCGATCCCAAGCTGTTTCATGTGTTGAATTAATATAGTTTTGAAGAAGTATTTTTACATCAATGATTGTTATTTGGTTATCTTTATCTAAATCACCTTTCATAAATTCGGGAGTCGTTACATTTACTGTCCATTTAGCAATGTTTCCTCCATCTAGAGGGGATAGCACTACTTTAAATGTATAACTACCTGGTTGATTAAATGTAAAATCTTCATTTATTAATTCGTGTGTAAGGTATTTATATATTAAACATCTTTCATCATAAAAATCGATTGTATCAAAAAGCTCGTCATATTCTGAATATAAGTTGATTAATCCACCATCTAAATCAAGCTTTTCACCCACATAGTAATCATGTTTTGTTGGTTCTTGAGCAATTTCTAGTGATCCATAAAGCGGATAAACTACAACGTCAAAGCCAACACTATTTTCATAATATTCTATAGTTATAGTATAAGTTCCGGGTACATTAGGACTAAAGTCTCCGGCATTAACATTAAATCTATTTGAAGTCATATCCCATATTATTTCTTGATCATCCGAATATACGATTTTTACTTGCCCGTCTGATAAATCTAATACATAATCCGTATAGGCAAATGTATATTTTTGATTAGGGAAAGAATATATTTCAAGATTTTTAACGTCATTTCTTATAGTAATATCAAATGTTGTAGTTGAATTTTTATAGTAAACTGTAATTGGAATTGTACCAACTTTGGTGTTGGAAGGTGTATAACCGCTAAAGAAAACACTCTCATCTTTCATATCTATTATTGTTTTACTATCATCATTAAGTGTTACTTCTAGCTTTCCTCCAGTTAAATCTATTTGTTCTTCTGGCAAATAAGATAATTTATTTGGTAATGTTTTTATTTCAATTTTTTTAACGGTTTCGTTTTCTATGCGTGCTAATTCTTCCTCTTTTACAGTTATTACAGATAAATCTATGTTACCACTGAATGCAGAATAGTTTTTGGTAATAGTATTGTTGCTAAATTTAGTCTTAACATCATTTGAAGTATAATATTTTATTGGAGTTGAGTCGTCATATTCAAAAATAAGTAAAAATTTTTCTCCGGTAATTTTTTTTGGTTCATTTAAAGTAAAGTAAATTCCAGGATAACGATAGTCTGCAACATTTGGTTTAACTGTTCCTAACAATTCATATGTTTGTCCGTCCCAACTCGTATCATATGAAGCATAATAAATTGTCACGTTGCTTGCTTGCCCTAGAAAGATATTAGTAAGATATTCGTCATTATTTCTTTTATCAAATTCTTGATATAGGAACACTTTTGAACTCGATGTAAAATTTTGTAATTTATTGTTTCCCATTTCTAGATTAGAATATATTTCTCTTTCATATTGTGGAATTACATCACGCAAAGCCATATATGTTAGGTCGGTTGAATCATATGATAAATAGAATAGTCCATTATTATTTCCGGTAATCGCCCCAAGAGTTTAAGCAAATCCATGCTCCATCATGATTTGGATGATCTCCCTCATAAGAACTAAACTTTTCTTTTGATACACTATCATTCCAACCTATTATTGTTATGGCATGTGAACCTTGCAAAAGCTTAGAATTGTTATAATAATAACTATTTGTTCCATCAGAAATTGTACCAAAATCGTTCCAAGGTGTAGCAACATAAACGGCACCATAATCCATAATATGTGCTTTTAATAATTCCTTAAGAATATCCTCGTTTTTATTAATTTTAAATGTGCTTACGAAATTAACTGTAGATGTAGGGTACATTACTTTTTCGCTGTTTATGATATCTTCATATTCGCTTGGCGAATATCCGACATCTTCTTTATACGGTATTTCGTCTTCTGTAGTAACACCTTCTATTTCTGCAAGTTTAAAATAGATTCCTCCGTCGCCGCCTTCGCCAATTTCTCTGTTATAATAAAAGTCTTTAGAAGCTAGGTAATCCATTTGTCTTTCAGACAAATCATACATTTGACCATATTTTTTTGCATATGTTGTTTCTAAAACGTTTGAAGATGCAAAATCCCAACATAAACCTAAATTTCCTTGTTGTTCATTTTTTATTGTAAAGTAATCTCTTAAATTGTAATGCTCTGGAAATACTCTGTTATTTATATTATAGAATGGCTCGTTTAACTTATATTTTGCGTAAAACATGTCTCTTTCACTTAAATAATAGTTTTTATTATTTGTAGTATTCCAATTTGATATATTATCTTTATCTAATTCAATCATATCTGAAGCTATAGAATAATTATAATCGTCATCTTCGTTTTCTAAATAATAAAACCAAACTTTGTCTCCTAATATTTCACTATATATATGGGATTCATCATATAACATTTCTGAGTAACTTCCATCTTCAAATTGTAGTAAAAATGTTAAATCGGAGAAATCGTAATATATCCCTTCTGTAGAAATATTGCCACATGCCAACATATCTGTAACAAGATTTTCATTTTCATTTTCTTTAAA
>JAEEGL017283352.1_pt1 | contig 27955 bp, 25 predicted proteins | sample 9134231 | NCBI WGS metagenome assembly JAEEGL01 (sample SAMN16246548, study PRJNA631951) | gut metagenome | biome: gut microbiome; feature: rumen; material: fiber-attached | host: Bos | place: Iran: Karaj | collected 2018-10
CAGCGACCGCATCGTCTTCGGTTACGAAAAAGGCGGGCAATTCGTTGAGCTCGGTATGATAGGCAGCGCCGGCGACGGTTTCTATGTTATACCGAATCCGAAAAAGGCCGACTTTTGGGCCAAGTGCGGTTTAACCCTTTTGGAAAAAAGCGGTGTAAAACTGGATATGACCGCCGCGGTACGTGCCGGCAGCAAACATCGCCAATTACTCAGTTCCATCGGTATTCGCAGTAAAGCATACGGCGCCAAAATTTTCGGCCATTATGATGCCAAACAGCATTACGGCAACTTGGGCGCACGCGCTTGGTACGATTTGCGTCGCGGTTGGAAAACGGTTGCCGAAACGGTAATCACGCAAGACCGCGACTTATCGGTACGCGCCGGTGTCGGCAAAGGCGGAGTGCAGTTTTCGGTAGAGTGCAGCAAACCGCGCGGCCAAAACCCGAGCGTTAACCTGACGGTGGCGGCAAACTTAGCGCGCTCGTACCTTATAAGCGGCCATAAATAACCGCCAATCTTAAACACATAAACAGGGAGAAACCGCGCCATCAACAAGGTGGCGCGGTGTTTTATTTATTTTTCGATGGTCAGTTTGCCGTTTTCTATGGTGGCGGTGCCGCCGAGCGGAATGGTGATAATCGGCGTCGAGTGGCCGTAATCGACATTGGCCAGCACCGGAATATCCTTCAGTTCCGGCTTATTGTTGATAATAAATTCCAGCATTTCGCGCGACATTTTCGAGCCCTTTTGAAAACGCCCGATAACCAAACCCTTAACATTTTTGAAATCCGGCTGATGACACAGTGCCTGCAGGTTGCGGTCAAACACCACATCGCTGGTATCGCAGGCATCTTCAATCATCAGAATCGTATTTAAAGGAAATTCCGGACGGTACGACGTGCCCAACAGCAGATTGAACGTGCATAAATTACCGCCGACAATCGTGCCCTTAGCGCTGCCGTTATGAATATTCCAATAACCCTCGTTTTTGATAAATTCGCGCTTTTCCTGGTCCAAAAACCATAAATCGTCACTCCATTCGGCCGACGGTTTAACTTCAACCGGAGCATCGCCGAACAGCATTTTTTGCAAGTAGTCAAGCGTATATTCGCAGCCTTTTTTCATACCGATGGAGCTGAAATGCGGTCCGTAATAGGTTTGCAAACCGGTGCGGGCGGTAATGGCATCAAGCAACGCGGTAATATCGGAAAAGCCGCAAATAATCTTCGGATTAGCTTTAATGACTTCATAATCCAAATGCGCCAAAATCTGGTTGGAGTTAAACCCGCCGATAACCGTAAAAATAGCCTTAACCGATTTATCTTTGAATGCGGTCATAATATCGGCGGCGCGTTGTTCGATTGTGCCGCAACCCTGCATGTTCCAGTTTTCGTCGGTGGTATTCGGGGCAAATTCTACCGTCAACCCCATATCATTAAAGCGTTTGACGGCAATTTCACGGCAATCCTGACCGATGAGTTTTAAGCCGCGCGACGGTGCCACCACCATAATTTTATCGCCTTTTTGCAATTTTTGCGGAATAATTTTTTGCATTTGTTTTTCTCCTGTTTTGGTTGTCTGCGGCTTGCAACCGCAATAAATTTGATTATATAAATTCAATTCTTTGATAAGGGCGGCGCGTAATTCCTGCATACCGTGTTTGCGCCCCTCGATTTCCACATAAGGCACACCGGCAGCAACGCTTGCCTGATATGCCGCTTCGTTTACCTGTGCCAGATTTTTCCAGCGCGACACGCCGAGCACCGAAGCCACCGCGGTAAAGCCGTTTTCGCGGGCATATTCCATCACCCGTTTAAGCCGCATATTAAAGCAAATCGAGCAACGTTTACCGCGCTCCGGCTCGTTTTCCAAACCCCGAGTTAAGGCACACCAACGCTCGTTGTCATACTCCAGTTCGATAAAATCCACACCGTACATTTTGCATACGCGCGCATTTTCGTCGCGGCGCTTCTCATATTCGGCATACGGGCGAATGTTCGGATTATAGAACACCACCGCAAAATCCTTTTTTTGCTCGGCCAGCGTTTTAATCACCGCGCACGAACACGGTGCACAGCAAGAAAGCAGCAAGAATCTGCCGGAAAAATTCTGCGGTGCTATATCAAATTCCACGTTCACTTCAGCTTGCCTTTCAGATATTTACCGGTGAAACTTTTTTTGCATTTGACGACTTCTTCCGGGGTTCCGGCGGCAATAATTTCACCGCCGCCGTCGCCGCCTTCCGGCCCCACGTCCACAATATAATCCGCCATTTTTATCACATCGAGATTGTGCTCGATAACCACCACGGTATTGCCCTGTTCCACCAACATTTCCAACACATCAAGCAAATGCCGGATATCCTCAAAATGCAGACCGGTAGTCGGCTCATCCAAAATATACAGCGTTTTGCCGGTGGCTTTTTTACTCAGCTCTTTAGAGAGTTTAATGCGTTGTGCCTCGCCGCCGGAAAGTGTCGGTGCCGGTTGTCCGAGTTTGACATATCCCAAACCGACGCGCCGCAACAAGTCCAAGCGACGCTTAATCGGCGGAATATTCTCAAAAAACTTATGCGCTTCGTCAATGGTCATATCCAAAACATCGGCGATGGATTTATCCTTAAACTTTACCTCGAGGGTTTCGCGATTATAGCGCGTACCGTGGCACGCATCGCACGGCACATACACGTCCGGCAAAAAGTTCATTTCGATTTTCATCACGCCGTCGCCTTTACACGCCTCGCAACGCCCGCCCGGCACATTAAATGAAAAATAACCCGAAGTATAGCCGCGCGCTCTGGCTTCCGGCAACTCGGCAAACCAATCGCGAATATTGGTAAACACGCCGGTATAGGTGGCCGGATTAGAACGAGGCGTACGCCCTATCGGCGATTGGTCGATATCAATCACCTTGTCGATATTTTCAAGTCCGGTGAGTTTATCATACGGCCCCGGCGGCACGCGGCTGCCGTTCATTTCTTTATCTATCGCCTTGAACAGAGTTTCCAAAATCAGCGACGACTTGCCGCTGCCGGAAATACCGGTAACGCAAGTAAAAGTGCCGAGCGGGATTTTCAAGTCGACATTTTTCAAATTGTTGGTACGCGCCCCTTTAAGCTCCAAAAACTTGCCGTTGCCTTTGCGCCGTTTGAGCGGCAGGGCAATCGATTTTTCGCCGTTTAAGTATTTGGCGGTCAGGCTGTGCGGATTATGCAAAACTTCTTCCACCGTGCCGCAAGCCGTAACTTCGCCGCCGAAAGTGCCGGCCAGAGGACCCATATCCACCAAATAATCGGCTGCGCGCATGGCATCTTCGTCATGCTCCACCACTATCACGGTGTTGCCGATATCGCGCAAACGGCGCAGGCTGTCGAGCAGTTTATCGTTATCACGCTGGTGCAAACCGATGGACGGCTCGTCCAAAACATACATAACGCCGGTTAAACCGGTACCGATTTGCGAAGCCAGACGAATCCGTTGAGCCTCGCCGCCGGAAAGTGTTCCCGACTGCCGCGACAGCGTTAAATAATCCAGCCCGACGTTATTCAAAAAGCTCAAACGCTCGCGAATTTCCTTTAGTATTTTGCGGGCAATTTCACGCTTTTGCGGAGTCAGTTGTTCTTCCACCCCGTTGAACCACGCCAGAGCCTGTTTTACCGACATATCGCTGGCATCCATAATATCAAGTCCGGCCACCTTAACCGCCAACGCCTCCTGTTTGAGGCGCTTGCCGTGGCAAACCTCGCACGGAGCGGCCGATTGATAGTGTGAAAGTTCTTCTCGCACCGCCGCCGAATCGGTTTCCACAAAGCGCCGTTCCAAATTAGGAATCACGCCTTCAAAAGGTTTATCCGATACCCATTTGGAGAAAACCATCGGCACACAGCGGTTGCCCGAACCGTAGAGAATCGTCTCCTGGGCATAGGCCGGCAAATCTTTCCACGGGGTTTTGTTGGATATATCAAGATATTCGCACAACGAATTCAGGGTTTGCCGATAAAAAATCGAATGGCTGCTGACCGACCACGGGGCAATCGCTCCGCCGGCCAGGCTCAGATTCTCGTTCGGTACCACCAATTCCGGGTCCATGTATAAACTGGCACCCAGGCCGCCGCAATGCGGGCAGGCCCCTTGCGGATTATTGAACGAAAACAGCCGCGGTTCGATTTCTTCAATGGTAAATCCCGACACCGGACACGCAAATTTGGAAGAAAAAGTGGCGCGCGATTTATCGCCCACATTTTCCACATACAACAAGCCGTCACTCAGTTTGAGCGCGGTTTCCACCGATTGTGCCACCCGGGTCTGCAGTCCCTCTTTAACCACAATGCGGTCGACCACCACCTCAATGTTGTGCTTGTTGTTTTTATTTAAATTCGGCAATTCTTCGATATTATAAATTTCGCCGTCGATATTAAGGCGCTGAAAGCCCTTCTTTTGCAACTCGGCAAATTCCTTTTTGAACTCGCCTTTTTTACCGCGGGCAATCGGCGAAAGCAAAATCAGTTTGGAGCCTTGCGGATATTCCATAATTTTATCGACCATCTGGGTAGTTGACTGCGCTTCAATCGGCAGACCGGTGGCCGGCGAATACGGAGTGCCGGCACGCGCCCACAACAAACGCATATAATCATAAATTTCGGTAATGGTACCGACCGTAGAGCGCGGATTGTGAGAAACGGTTTTCTGTTCAATCGAAATAGCCGGCGATAATCCCTCTATCGAATCGACATCCGGCTTGCTCATCAAATCGAGAAACTGGCGGGCATAAGACGACAGACTCTCAACATAGCGACGCTGCCCCTCGGCATAAATCGTATCAAACGCCAACGACGACTTACCCGAACCCGACAAGCCGGTAATCACCGTCAACTTATTCTTCGGAATGTTAAGGTTAACGTTTTTCAGATTATGTTGCCGCGCCCCTTTGATTTCGATATATTTACTGTCCGCCATTTTTTTCTCCGTGGCATAGATATATATCAAATAAACACATTTCGCAACTGTTTAATCGTCACAAAACAATTTTTATTTACGCATTTCAGATTTAAAGAAATCTATCAGCTCATTGGCGGCAGTAAAAACACCATACAAACGCTCGGCCTCTTGTTGGGCATCAGGGCGGCTGAGCAGGCCATACGTGCGATAAAAATCGAGACCGGCGGTGACTGCCAACATTACGTTATCTTTCCAAAAAGCGCACTTTAGTCTTTTGGTGCCGAAGGCAGTCTGAATTCGGTTAAGTTTATCCATCAGCACCGGATTGATAATGGTGCGCGCTTCAATCTGATGCTCCGCTTTGAGCGTGGGATCGGTATCGACATCTTCGGTATACACCTTGTAATGCTCCGAAAAACCGATATCTTCCAGTTTGACCTGCTCCAACCGTTTGCGATACGCCAAAGTGTTATATACACGGCAACATATGCCGATGATTGTCGGGATTATAATAAATAAAACCAGACTAAAGATAAGCATTCCGGCATCGCGCCGATTATGCCAATCGGTTTTTTGTACCAAATCCCAAAATCCGTATACAATATAAGCCAACAACAAAACCGACGGTACGCTGAACATACTCAAAAACCACGAATTATGAATATTATAGTCATATTTGCTCGAAACAATGGTGTGACGATCGAAAAACTTAGGTATCTTAAAATAAAAACAAACACCGCTGAAGGCAAACCGGTTGGCAAAATCGCCCTGAACAGATACATTTTCCAACAGCAAATTGCCCATCACGTATTTTACATCTTGGTGAATTCCCCCGATAATATCCGAGGAAGAAGCATCCGCAAATGTTGAAAATAAGTTGGATTCATGAAGCAATTTTTCATCAAACTCGGCTTTATAAACGCTAAGCAACGGGAGCAGATGCGATATGGTGATTTTGTAGGCAGCACGCAATTTTTTTTTGAACTCGAAATTGAGGGCAAACGGATAGACCAACGGTGCCGCCCAAACAAACAAAAACAATATATCAATTGTGGCGTTGCTATTATCATGCCAAATATATGCAAAAAGCGACGAAACCAAAATAATGAGTGCAGATTCGACTATCAGAAATTTCTTTTGATATTGGCGATGAAGCGCTACGTATTCATCTTGAATAACCTGGCGAAATTTTTTGATTATCTCTTCTTTACCAGCCATTATTTAATGATTCCGAACTTCTTTTTGCCTTGGGCAATTTTAACCGCGCCGTCAACCGCATCGGCCGCCGTAATCACATAATTTTCATCGGTAACCGGTTGGCCGTTGATTTTTAATCCGGCTTGCTTAATCAAACGCCGTGCCTCGCCTTTGCTCTCCACAAAACCAATTTGCAAAAAGGCATCCAACACGCCGATACCGGCCTTCAAATCAGCATTCAAAGTCGGCAAATCATCACCGGCAGCACCCTGTTCAAAGGTTTTAATTGCAGTTTCCTGGGCCGACTTGGCTTCCTCCTCGCCGCGGCAGATTTTGGTAGCCTCAAACGCCAAAATCTTCTTAGCCTCGTTGATTTCCTTATCCTGCAATTGCTCCAAACGATGCACCTCATCCATCGGCAAGTCGGTATAAATGCGCAAACACTTGCCTACTTCGGCATCCCCGATGTTGCGGAAGTATTGATAATAATCGTATGCCGGCAGTTTATCTTCGTTAATCCAGACGGCATTGCCCTCGGATTTACCCATTTTTTTGCCGGACGAATCGGTAATAATCGGGCTGGTAAAGCCGAACAATTCTGTATCGTAACGGCGGCGACCGAGTTCGGTACCGGAGGTTATGTTACCCCACTGGTCGGCACCGGCAATCTGGGCGCGGCAGTTATATTTTTGCAGCAAAACGCAAAAATCATAACCTTGCAACAGCATATAGTTGAATTCCAAAAACGACATCGGCTGTTCGCGTTCCAAACGGCTTTTCACGCTATCCATGGTCAGCATGCGATTAACCGAATAGCAGGTGCCGATATCACGCAAAAATTCAAGATATTTGATGTCTTTGAACCATTCCCAGTTATCAACCATCAAGGCATCGGTCGGGCCGTCACCGAACTTCAAAAACTTGGAAAAGGATTTTTTGAGACCTTGCGCATTGTGAGCCAACGTGGCTTCATCCAAAAACGGACGCAATTTATCTTTGCCGGAAGGATCGCCGATACGCGCCGTTGCTCCGCCGACCAGAGTCAACGGTTTGTGGCCGCATTTTTGGAACCAACGCAACATCATCAACGGCACAATATGCCCGACGTGCAGACTGTCGCCGGTCGGATCAGAACCCAAATAGCCGACCGCCGGTTTGCCCGTTTTTTCGCACTCATAGAGGTAGTTATCAAACCCCTCTTCGTTGGTGCATTGATTGTAAAAACCGCGTTCGTCCATAATGTTTAAGAATTCTGATTTAAATTTTGTCATCGGTTATCCTCTGTCCTTTCGTATTTATACCAATTTTTAACGTATAGTAGCATAATATTTTACCATTGCAACAGGATTTAATTTTTAATGATCATAAAAAGTTTAAATGCTCTCGGCGTCTACGGCAACGCATCTCTTAATTCGGTTGATTTGGCTCTCATTTCAACCGATGGTGTGGATATACAGCAATTTATTAAGACCGCGACGGTTCATTATCCGGACGACTTATGTCTCGGAATCCGTGCGCTTATTGCTCGTCGGGGTTGGAGTTACGACGAGTTACGCCAAAATCCGGAAGTCCGCCTGATACGTGAAAAAATCAGCCGTTTTTATGTGGAGTGCATCAGGGAATTTGCCGCCGCCGAAAAGGTGGATTGCTACGGCATCGACGGCCTGACCGTATTCAGCAACCCGGCGGAAAAATGTTCGTATCAGCTGGAAAACGGAAGTGTGTTGGCCGCCGCTTTGGAACACGGCATCATCACCCACTTCCATCGCGCCGATTTGCTCTCCGGCGGACAGGCTTCGCCGTTGTATCCGGCTTTTATAAGCTGTTTGGGGCAAACGGTGGAAAAACCGGCGCTGTTTATTACGGTTGATACGGTTGCCAGCCTGGTCTATCTCGGGCAATCCGGTGAACTGACGGCTTTTGACTGTGCTCCGGCAACGGCAATGATTGAAGATTGGACTTTCCGTCATGCCAATATGCAAACCGATTATAACGGCAAATTGGCAATTACCGGCAAGGTTGATATGCAAATCGTGGAATCGCTGCTCCGGCACAAGCTGCTACAAAAAACACCGCCGAAAGCCCTGGATATTATGTGTTTTGCTGATAAAAAAGAACATCTGGAGGGCTTGTCGCTTGAAGACGGCGCCGCCACCGCCACCATGTTTATTGCCGAGGCGATTTATCAGGCGGCTTTTGATTTTCTGCCGCGAATTCCATCCAACCTGTATATTTGCGGCGAGGGTTGCAAAAATCCGACTTTGTTGCGTTTTATCAAACAGAATTTTGCCCCGCGCGAGGTTCACCTCATCAGCGAACTTAATGAAAACATAACCGCGCCGGGTGCACAATCCACGGCATTCAATGCGGTACGCCGCTTATACGGTCTGCCACTGACTTACCCGACAACAACCGGCACTTATGAGCCGATGAGCGGAGGAGAAATTTATGAAAAAAACTGAAAAAACTACTCTGAAAGTGCAAAATTTATGCAAAAATTACGGCGAAATTCAAGCCTCGAATAACTTGAATTTCAAAACCGAAATCGGCGAAGTGGTTGCTTTGCTCGGACCGAACGGTGCCGGTAAATCAACCCTGATGAACATGATTGCCGGCTATTTGGCACCTACTTCGGGCAAAATCGAAGTTTTGGGCAAAGATATTGCGCAAGAGCCGATTTTTGCCAAAGAAAATATCGGTTTTTTGCCGGAGGGGGCGCCGCTGTATGCCGACCTTACCGTTAAGCGCTTTTTGCTGTATATGGCACAGTTGCGCGGTTTAGGCAAAGATGCCGTGCAAAAAGCGGCCGAAATCGCTAATGTGACCGATGTTTTTGCGCAAAAAGTAGAAACGCTTTCCAAAGGATATCAGCGTCGCGTCGGTTTCGCCCAAAGTATTTTGAGCGACCCGCCGATTTTGCTTTTGGACGAGCCTACCGACGGCCTTGACCCTAACCAAAAGGATTATATCCGTGCCTTAATCAAAAAGATGGCAAAAGATAAGACGATTATTATTTCCACCCACCTGTTGGACGAGGCCGAATCGGTGTGCAACCGCATTATTTTGCTGGATAAGGGATGTATTAAGGCCGACGGCACGGCAGAAGATTTGTTAAAGCAAACCAAAACTCGCAGCATTGCCGCCGCTTTTCGCAAATTAACCCAGAAGGATAATCCTGATGAATAAAGTTTTAACCGTTATCAAAAACGAGCTTATTCGTTATTTTGTTTCGCCGCTCGCTTATGTTTATTTGTTTTGCTTTGTGATTCTCAACGCCTCGTTTACCACTTATTTCGGTAACTTTTTCGGCCGCGGCCAGGCCGATTTGCTGGCTATGTTTGCTTTTCAGCCTTGGCTGTATCTGTTGTTTATTCCGGGAATCTCCATGCGTTTATGGGCCGAAGAATTCCATTCCAAAACCATTGTGCAGATTGCCACCATGCCGATTTCCATCACGGCGCTGGTGCTCGGAAAATTCTTTGCCGCGTGGATATTCAGCGGTATTGCCCTGTTGCTGACTTTTCCGTTTTGGATTACGATAAACGCACTCGGCACTCCGGATAATTTCGTAATCTTTATGGGATATTGCGCCAGTTTTGTATTGGCGGGCTGCATGCTCTCGATTTCACAAATTATGTCGGCGCTTACCAAAAATCAGATTATTGCTCTGGTGCTGGCGGTAATTGCCAATTTACTGTTTTTCTGGAGCGGCATTGAATACGTGTTGTCGTTTTTCCGCCTGTTTATGCCGGATACGATTATTGACGTTATTGCCTCATTCAGCTTTATTACGCATTTCAATGCCATAACGCACGGCTTATTATCCTTAAGCGACGTTATTTTCTTTTTATCGCTGATAGTTTTCGGCAATTATACGACCATTTTGATTATCAATTTCAAAACCGCGGGAACTTCGGGATGGTTAAAATCGAGTAGCAAGAGTTATACCGTAACCGCTTGGTTGATATTGTTAATCGGCTTTTTCGGCATCAATATTCTTTCCGATAATTTGGCGGTAAATCTGCAATATGACGGTACGGCCGAAAAGAATTTCACGCTGACGCCAAACACCGAAAACATCCTCAAAAATCTCCAAGAACCGATTACGGCAAAACTGTATTTTTCGCCGATTTTGGGCCAGCGTAATTCCGCTTTGCGCGAGCAGTTCGACAATCTTCGTATTTTGCTGCATAAATACAAAAACGCATCCGGCGGCAACTTTGATTATAAAGTTTATTATCCGGAGTTTTTGAGCAAAGAAGAAGATTTGGCTATTGCCGATGGTGTGCAATCAATCCCGTTGATTGATATAAATCAAACCGCTCTGTTCGGAATGACGATTGAGGATGATTTGCAAAACAAAGCGGCCATTCCGTTTTTTGCCACCAGCCAGTTCGGACGTTTGGAACAGGATATTACCGCCAAAATTCATCAGCTGTCAAAAGACAAGAAAAAAATTGGCATTTTGAGCAGTATTCCGGTATTCGGGCGCGATTTGGAAGAAGAAGGCGCCATCTTCGACGACACCTGGGAAATAATAAAATTGCTCGATAAGGACTATCATATCCACCGCATTATGGCTCCCGATGATTTTGATAAATATCAGTTTGACGCGGTAATAATTATTTATCCGAAATTTTTAACCGAAGATACGCTGAACAAGGTCAAAGACTATGCTCAAAACGGCGGTAAAATCGTGTTGATTTTGGACCCGGCCAACGAGGCTTCGCGCCTGTATGCTCCGGTGCACGGCCGCTTGGAGCCGTCGGATTCCGAGTTTTTTGAAAAACTCTGGAACTTCAAGTTTTATAAAGACTACGTGGTGGCTGATTTGGAAAATTCCATCACGGTTGATGCCACCACCGACTACACCAAAAATCCGGTATTTTCACAAGACGTGCTGCAGTTCCGTCTGCATTCCGACGCCATGAATCCGCGGCACCCGATTACCCGCAACCTGCAGGAAATAATGATGGCTTCGGCCTCGGCCATTATGCCTGATTTGCAAAAATACCGCGAAGAAAAAATCGCTTTTTATCCGTTGCTGAAGGCCGGAGATATTTCGGCGATGATATCGGCCGACAACGTTATTGACGGGCTCAATCCGCAAGAAATTCTTGAAAATTTCCGCCCGGAAGAAGGAAATAAATTCCTGGCCGCCGAAATAATCGGTTTGGAGCCGGATAATCCGTACGATGTGGTTGTGTTTGCCGATTCCGACTTTTTATACGACCGTTTTTGGATGGATAAAGTATATTTGCTCGACAGCGAATATGTAACGGCTATTTTTGATAATGCAAATCTGTTGTTCAACGCCGTTGATTATCTGGTTAATGACCGCTCGCTCCTCGGTTTGCGTGGAAAACGGGTGTGGGAAAGACGTTTTGATGACATTGAGCTGATGCGACGCCTGAATTCTTTGCAATATAAGCAAAAAGAACGGGAGATTTTTGACCGAATCGAAGAAGCCAAGCGCTCTTTACAGGAAGTTTGGGGCAAAAAAGAATTTGAAGGCCGCGAAAACTTTACCGCCGACGAAATGGCCGCCCTGTCGCAAATCAGAAACCGTCTGACCGAATATAAAAAGCAATTAAGCGAAGTACGCAGCCGGGCATATAGCGACATCGATACCGTGGCGGCAAAAATCAACTTCCTCAACATCTGGGTATTACCGATATGTTTCGGCATTATTCTGCTGTTGATTTTGTGTATTCGTTTTATTCGGCGCAGAAAAACTTTTGCCCTCGGTTTGCATATCAACCGCAGATTATGTATATTGGCCGCCGTTTGTTTGGTTATTTTCCTCGGCGCTATGCTTTCCGTATATGTCGTTAATCGCAGCAGCATCGATTCTTATGAAAACAAACCGGTCTTTCCGCAGCTCATAAACAAGCTCAACAGTATTGACAACATTGTTTTGAAAACCAACAAAACCGAGCTGAACTTCAAACTCAAAGACGGAATTTGGACGCTGGAAAGTATGCCGCATCTACCGGTATATCAAGAGCGTATCCGCCGACTTTTGACCACCGTTGCCGACGCGCGCTATTTTGCCCGCAAGAGCAATAAGGCCGAAAATCTGGCTATGTTTAATCTGTTGCCGATTGAAGATGAAGCCTCAAACGTTATTTCCGTTGCCTTAAACAGCGGCGAAGAAACGGTGCAGAACTTCCTTTTGGGTAATACCGACGTTGATATCGGCCGCAGTGCCAAAGCCGCCTATATGCGTTTTGACGACCAATTCCAGGTTTGGGAAATCAACGCCGATTTTGTGGATATGGATTTGGATTGGCATAAGTGGACTTATTCCAATATTTGGGATTTGCGCTACGGCCGACCGTATGACCGTCATCAAAACCCTGAGGACGAGATGTATTTAACCAATCTGGTCAAAGTTTTGCTGAACGTGCCTTTTGAAAAAATAATCGACAAGCCGGCCGGCGAACCGCAGAAAGTCTTAAAACTGGATATAGAAGGCGGCAACTACGTTGATATTGCTTTTTATAAAACCGCCGATTTGGCCTATGTTACTTACAGCCAGGATAAAAATAATCCCAACAAGCATTTAAAACTGTTGCGACAGTTCTTAGGTGATAAAGCAGCGGTTATCGATACGGAAAAAATGGAGATGCTTTTTGAAGTCATTAAGTAAAAACATAAGCGAATCACAATATAAATTTATTGCCGCAAGTGCCAGCATCACCACCGCCCTTTTGTTGACGATTATTAAGGCCGGCGCCGCGTTTGTGACCGGTTCGCTGGCAATATTGTCCTCAATGGCGGACAGCTTGGCTGACGTGTTGTCTTCCGTTATAACTTTTATTGCCGTGACTTATTCGGAAAAACCGCTGACCTGTGACCATCGCTACGGTTACGGCAAAGCCGAAGCGGTAAGCGCCCTCATTCAGGCGGCATTTATCAGCGGCTCGGCTTGTTTTATTTTGTATGATGCGGTGTATCGTTTCTTTCATCCGGTTGTTTTAGAGCGCACTTTTGCCGGTATTTGCGTAATGCTCGTCAGTATGCTGTTGACTTTTGCGCTGATTGTCTTGCAAAAATACATTATCCGTCGGGTACAATCGCAGGCCATTGAAGCCGATCACTCGCATTATGTTATCGACTTGGCGGCCAATACCACCGTTTTACTTTCGCTGGCGGTTGTGTATTGGCTGAAATGGGAGTGGTTCGATATTTTGGCGGCAGTCTTGATTTCGTGCTATTTGCTGGTTACCGCGTTGAAAATTGCCGAAAAAGCGTTGGCGGAGATAACCGACAAAGAAGTCGATGCCAAAATCAAAGCCGATATCGTGCGCGAAATTATGAAAACCGACGGAATTATGGGATACCACGATTTGCGCTCGCGTCTTTCCGGTTCGCGGCTGTTTTTGGAAATTCACTTGGAATTTGCGGGAGATTTGCCGTTGTCGACCACTCACGAAATTGCCGAGCGTGCCGAACAAAAAATAACCGCCCTGTATCCGAATGCTCAGATAATTATTCATCAAGACCCGTACGGCATTGAAGAAAAGCGCATAGATAACGACATCAGCGGTCCGTGTGCGTTATGATTTCCGATTCTGTTTGGATTTGAGCGGAAGCTTGATTTTAAATTCCGAACCTTTACCGACTTTGCTTTTTACGCTGATTGTTCCGCCGGCTTTGGCAACCAGGCTGTTGACAATCGCCAGCCCCAATCCGGAGCTTCTGCCGTTGGCGGAATAGAACGGTTCAAAAATACGCTGCAATTTCTTGGCCTCAATACCGACACCGGTATCGCTGACCGTAATAACCGCCTGAGCATTATGTTTGTGTCCGGATATCTTGAGAACACCGCCGTCTTTCATAGCCTTCAGGGCATTTTGTGCCAAATTTAAGAGCATCATTTTGAAGTCCGCCTCGTTGCCGACAAAAGTCAGACCGTTATCAACTTCATAAACACACTCAATACCGTTGCGTTTGGCTTCATAATCCACCATCAATATAATATCTTTGACCGCCATCTTAACGTCTATTATATCGGCTTCTTTGTCGGAATATTGTGCCAGTTTTAACAATCTTTCCGGTATTTGCATGGCTTCTTTAAGCTGTTTATCGGCCATCTCCAGATAATTCAGATAATCCGCATTAATTGAGGTCCGCAGCTCGTCGTCGCTCAAAATTCCCTCCAAAATCAGGCAAATCGCTCCCAGATTATTTTTCATTTCGTGGGCCAGAGAGGTGGAAAGAAAGGCCAGCGACGATACTTTTTGCTGGTGCGAATAGCGAATGTCGGAGCTTAAATCGTGAATGGCCTCAATCACATAATATTCATTTTCCTTAGGCCCGAAATTCAATTTGGCGGCATTGACATACAGCGGAACTTTATCCACTTCGTGAATGGCATGAAATTCGCTTTTGTTTTCTTTTATGTATTTTATCGGGCAATTATAGTGGCTTTGCGGGCAAACCTCGCACTTATAGCCATACGCGGCATGGCATTTTTGGCCGACGCACGAAGATTTGATGTGAAGTTGTTTATAAAACGCCGTATTGGCCATAACCACGTTATAATCCAAATCTATCACGCGAATACCGTCAGGGATGGCATCGATAAGCTGTTGCAAAAAGCGCTCGCGTACCTGGGTTTCCTCAATATTATTTTCAATGCTGTCCAACATTTGGTTAAACGTTTTATATAAAATATCAAACTCATCCTGCAACAGCTTGTTTTTGCTGAGCGGCAGACGGCTGGAAAAAATGCCGGAAGACACATCGTTACTGATATCAATCAGCTTAGTCAGCGGGTGCATTACCCAGCGGTCCAAAAATACCAGCAGCAGCACAATCAGCAACAGCACCACAACCAGACCGATCAGCACAATCTTGGCGCCGACGATAATCGCTTCCTGGTTGCTGTTATAATTTTTGCGCAATTCTTCGTTAAGCTTCCGCTCATTGGTCAATTCGCGCTGAATAATATCTATTTTTTCGCCGCTGACGTCATAATATTTATTTTCCAGCAACTTGGGATTTTGTTTGGCGATTTCCGCCACAATGCTCTGCAACTGGATGTTATCTATCAGCAAATCAACCACGTATTGATTACGCAAATATACGGAATTGCGGGTATCCTGCATTTTTTGGCTGTAAAAGTTTATGAAAATCGCAAAAAAGACGACAATCAGCAAAACCGTAAAAATAAACAGGCTGTAAAGAATCTTTTTATTTAAGCTGATAAACATGGCGGTTTTCCTTATTTTTATGTTTACTCTGCGGTATAATCCACCAGCTGCGGATACTGGTCGGTGTATGCCAATTTGTAGTACGAAAGCGTGTAATCAATCATTCCGCCGATATTCTTCAAATTGCTGTCGTGCATCATCTGCGCCGCCACATTAACTCCGTTCGGCGCCTGATTCATCCGGCGCTGATATAAACGCGTGTGGCGAAAATAATCATAGTCAATGCTTGAGTTGATATGCAAGGCGCGTGCCCTGATACTGTCCTCAAGGTTGGAAAACACTCTGTAGCGATAGTCGGAATCCGGGTCATCCTTAGGTTTGACTCCCTGATTGGTATACCACACTTCTTCGCGATACAGCGAATTTTCTTCCATTGCCAAACGCGAAGTTCCCCAATCGGAATAAATGATTGCCGTGGAAATCATAATCGAAGTCGGTATAATATCCACTTTTCCGAGCAGTTCTTTAAGCAAAACTTTGGCCCGGCCCGGCTGTTCCTTAATGGTGGTAAATGCGTCGTATTTTTCGGCCGTTGCGTCAACCGCGGTATATTCCGCGTCGGTTAGCAAACCGGTTTCTCTTATTTTGGCATACATCCGCATAAGCTCACTGCGCTCGGCCGTTATTTCTTCGTTTATTTTCAGCACCAACGGCAACAATATGCGGATAAACGTACGATTTCTGGTAGCATTTTCCGGCGTATCTTTCCAATCATACGGCAGGTGTTGAAAATAAACCCGCGGCACTTTGGCTCCGGCTTTGGTATAATCGTACGGATGTTGCCGGAAAAACAACTTGGCTTCGTCGGACGAAGATTTTTTCACAATCAAAGCGCCGCCATCTTCTTCCGTTATCATTTCGGCAAAGGCGGCCGTTGCGGCAAAAGTCCACCCCAACAGAAGCACCATAAAACGTTTCATTTATTTTGCCTCCCTTTGTTTGATTTCTTTGATTTGCGGCATATAACGCAAAAATGTCCGCATAATCACGTTCTGTAAGGTATTGGCCGCGTAAGGACAACCGGCACAATGCCCGGTAAACGACAGTTCCATAATTCCGTCTTTGATGCCGTGAATAACAATATCGCCGTTATCGCGATTCAGAGTAGGCCGAATCAATGCATCGGCCAACGCTTCGGCGCATTGAGCTTCGGTTTGCGCGGATAAATTCCCCGGCAGAGCATAAGGTGCGGCAAAATAATCGTCGATTTCCGCCATGGCCAACATTTTCAGTTCTTCAACCGCAGCCGCGGCATTGTGGCGAATTGAAATAAAATCCGGCGCAATCAGCACCCGCTCGACCCCTGCAAGCGCCGCAATATTACCGCTCAAATCATCGTCCGTAACTTCGGGAGCACCGCCGATACACCGCAACCCCTCGATTTTTATCGCCTCGGCCGGATAAAAATTGATGATATGATTTTTTTCAAGCGTTTCCAGTTTAATCTGCATGGTTTTCTTTCAATAATTTGTTACGAATTTGCTCGCCGGCAATCATCGCCCGTTGCAAATAAAAATTCTGCATGATCAAATGATTCGGCACCGCTATACTTTCGGAAGCGCCGTTGCGCACGACAAACGGCTTGAGTTCGGCCGCTTTTTTCAGCGAATTACTCAAATAGGTCCACTCGGTATACAGATTATGTTCCAAAATCACGTCTTTGAAATCAAAGCCGAGCGTTTCGGTAATTTGCCACAAAGCAAACGCATAGCCTTTGCCGTAATAAAACAAATCATCGGACGAAGTATCCGCCACCACCGCCGCATGTTCCCGCTGGTGCGCTTCGTTGCGGCGCGTAATTTTTTGCAGGTTTTTATTGATTTTCTTTAGCAAAATCTCCAAATCTTCCGCCTTAGGCAGGAAAACTCCGTCTTTGGTAAATTTTTGCAATTCTTTGGCCGCTTTGCGATATTGCGCATTGGAAGACGGGGCCAAATTAAACTTGCCGCGGTGCGACATCAGCCATACATCGGGCGGATAACTCAGCAATTCTTTTGCCGCTTTTATGTCTTCCTTCTGTGCATCGGTATTTTGTTCAAAACGGCCGATTGCCGGTATCATCTCCTTAATTCCGGAAACAACGCCGATTTGGAAGTTGGGCATATTATCCAACACCGACGCCGGAAACACAAACGGCAAATTCGGTGTCCACATTTTATCATCAACCTCGCGCTTAAGCAAAAACGACATTCCCTCGGTTGTTTCAAACATCGGCAGACGTTTATCCGGCAATTTATAGGTGGTGGTTACATCCATATTTTCGGCGAGCTGGCTTCCCAAAAAATAATAAAAAAACAAAAACGACGGCAGAAAAACGGTAATAAACTTCCAATGGCTCATTACTTTCAAGACCATCTTTTTGACTTTGCGTAACTGCGGGCGAATTTTGCGGGTATACTGCCTCCGCTCATTCCACATTTTACGAAAATCCGCATTGCAAACGGTTTGCAACAATGCAACAACTTTTTGGCGGATTTTAAGGTATGTGTTTTGCCGTTCGGTTTCAGCCATGCTTTCTCCTTACCATATTCAATATCTGCCGAAAATCAACAATATGTAATATTTTAGCCATTATCATAAAAATTGCAAGTGCTATTATTCCGGCTGTCGCCAATACGCAAAACGTATACAAATTGCTAAAGAGGTATTGCGGAAAATAAAATTGTACGACTTGCATGAATAAGTGTACGCCGCCGCCCATAATCAGCGAGGCAACCACAATCTTGGCTATTTTCAGCAATAATGCTTTTTTGAATTGCCAGTAACCGCGTTTTTTGAGCCCGACCAGATATTGTCCGAGCGAAACAAAGGCGGCTATGGTGGTGGCCATGGCAATCCCGACGTGTCCGAACCATTGCATTAATATAATGTTGAAAACAAAATTGGTAACAAACACCCAAAAACTGTATTTAACCGGAGTCACCGTATCGCCGCGGGCAAAAAAGTTCGGCATCAGCGCCTTAGTCATAACGTAGCAAGGCAAGCCGACGGAGTAAGCTATAACCGCGTATACGGTCTGGATGGCATCGTGAATTGAAAATTGTCCGTGTCTGAACAAAAACATAACAATCGGTGCAGACAACACAATCAGCAACACCGCCGCCGGAAACGACAGCAGCATTCCGTATTCCACCGCCTGGTCTTGCGTGTTGCGCGCATTATCAATATCGCCGGCTTTCAAATATTTGGAGAGAATCGGCAACAAGGCCACGCTGATGGCCGCGCCGACCACCCCGAGCGGCAGCTGTTGCAACCGGTTGGCATAATAAAGCCACGAAATGGCGCCGGTTCCGGCCAGCGACACCAAAATGGTATCAACCGCCATATTTATCTGATAAATTCCGGCTCCGACCACGCCCGGGGCAATGCGCTTGAACAGCGTTTTTATTTCCGGGTTGCGCATAATTTTGGCCAAATGCAAATAAGGATGCAACGCAACGCCGATGTGACGCAAATTAAAATAAAGCCACAGCATTTCAAACACACCGGCCAGCGTGATGCCGAGCGCGAATCCGTGAGCGGCGGTAGGCATAAACGGCACCAGCACAAATGCCGATAAAATCATGGTTATGTTCAAAATAACCGGGGCCACCGCCGGCGCCGCAAATTTTTCAAAAGAATTGAGTATTCCGCCCTGAAACGAAACAATCGAAATCAACAGCAAAAACGGAAAAGTAATGCGGCAAAGCTGCACCGCCAGCTCGATTTTGCCGGCGTCGTTATGAAAACCCGGGGCCAAAACCGTTACCACATAAGGCATCAAAAGCTCAAACAGAATAACCAGCAGACCGACGATTACCGTTAGAATCATCATAGCCTGCGCGGCAAAAAATACCGCCCGTTTTTTGCCCTCGCCCACCAATTTTTGTGAAAACAGCGGCACAAACGCGCTGGTAAACGCCCCTTCGGCAAACAAACTGCGAAACAAATTCGGCAATTTAAACGCCACCACAAAAGCATCCGCCATGGCGCTCGCGCCCATAAAATAAGCCAAAACCATATCCCGTACAAAGCCGGTAACACGGCTGATAAGCGTAAAACCGCCGAAAGTTGCAATCGATTTGAATAAAGACATAACGTACCTCTCGTTCCAGAATTTAGCTTATTTTAGCCGGTGTTGGTAACAAAAAGGTTACTTTTATCACAAATTATGCATTTTTTTTCGAATTTGTCTTGACAAAATATTTTATATGTGTTAAAGTTAGACAAAAGGGTGGAAAGATTCACTCAATGTTGGCTTATATATTAGGATTAGAGAGATGAGAAGAAAGGTAGACGAATTCTCCATTGGCGGAGCTAAGATGCTTGAAATGAACACTGCTGAAGCTGTTCGTGAGCATTCCGGCGCGTCAAGAGAAGCGTTGGAAAGTGATTTTAAGTTGCCGTTGACACCGATGAAAGATTATGCACAAGCGGTTGAAAAATATTCCGGTGCAAGTTTGGATGCGTTCAAAAATATTTTCAATCAACCGATGGTACCGATGCAAGAAGCAATGAACGTGCCTTCTTTGCAGAATTCGTTAGTGGAGGCCATTGAAAAAGGCTACAACAATCCGCTTATTGTCAACGGACAAAACGAAGCCAAAGCTCTGGATAATGCCAAAGTGGCTAAATTGGAACCGCTGAAAATCACCAAAGACCGCGCTCGTTCCGCGTAAATATATAAAATTTGACTAAGGTCCGCTTCGGCGGGCTTTTTTTATTGATTTATTTTGCAGATTCCGCTTGCATTTCAAAAAATTATATGCTAGTAAATCACTCGAAAAACGAATCGCTTTTATGTATGAGCCCTTGCGGCCACCGTAGTAAAAGCACTGTATTAATCCGCTTTGCCCAGCAAAGCATAGAGAAAATGAAAGGAACATCCCATGAGACATGGTGACGCACATAAAAAATTCAGTATGCCGAAAAGCCAAAGAAGAGCTTTGTTCTCTAATTTGACCGGTGCATTGTTGACACACGAACAAATCACAATCACGTTAACCCGTGCGAAAGAACTCAGAACTTTTGCCGACAAGATGATTACCTTTGCGAAAAAGGGCGACCTCAACAGCCGTCGTTTGGCTGCCGGTTTCTTGCGTAACGATGAAGTTGTTTCCAAACTTTTCTCGACTTTGGCCGAACGTTATAAAGAACGCAACGGCGGTTATACCCGCGTGTTGAAGTCCGGTTTCCGTTACGGTGACTGCGCTCCGATGGCAATCATTGAGTTGGTTGACCGCGATGTTAACGCCAAAGGTGCTAAAGATTTGGCTCGCGTAGCTGCCGAAAAAGCCGCTGCCGCCGAAGCCGAAAAAGCAGAGAGCGAAGTTGCGGAAAGCAAATAGTTTTCTAAACTGATTTATGAAAAACGCCGTTTGATTTGAACGGCGTTTTTTGTTGCGTTTATTTCTGAGTTGGCGTTTTTAATAGCACCGGTCATTAAGTTTGGAATACCAGGTGCTGCCTTCACCGTAGCAATTTTTCTCTTTGGTTTGTTGTTGCGCACTGCTGTTGGAAACATAGGCATTATAATACATATACCCGTGGAAGAACAAACCGCCGATTAATACCAATATGCAAAGGTTCATACATATTTCCACATAATCCGCCGCCAAATAAAGAATGGCCACCAGCACCAAAAAATTAACGCGGTTAAACACGATGGCATCATATAAATTGGCACGGTTGTGATACAGGTTCCCTATATAAAACACTATCAATGCGACCAAAAGCAGGCCTCTGATTATTTTTTCTACCATTTTAATCTCCTTTACTTCTTTATGATAAAGCAGAATTAATTAAAAAAACAATAAAAAACTTTATTTTTCAAATTGCTGTCGACTTATGACGATTATTTTATCGCTATTTTTAAGAAAGTCAGTAGGAACTTATATTATCCGTTTCCCTACCGCCAATAAAAAAACTCCCTGCAAGAGGGAGTTTTTTTATTGGTGGTGTAGTTTGGCAAGTTTAAATTTAAAATATACAAATTCAGATTCACTCTTTATTTTCAAATCATTATAGTCAAATATATATATATCTGATTTCGCATATATAAAATAAAAGATTTTAAAATAATGACTGCTGAACCTAATATACCTCATACCTCAGAATTATGTTATCCGAATATTCCATTCCAAAAAAACTTTGTAACTTCACGTATTGAAGCCCAATGAATTATGTAATATCCAATAATGTATAAAAACAAAGGAATACTGTATAGATATTTGTTTTTAGGTTTGGGATATATATACCACAGTAAGTATATTACAAATAAACATAAACAAGTTATCTCTGTCTTATCGTCCTTAACGGTTATTTTTATATGAGAAGCCATATAACAACTTAAAATCCAAAAAACAGCCCAAATACATTCAAAAGATTTTTTATATAATGTACATAACATATTATATATACTACCATTTTTAATCCTCATCATCCTTTTCCCAATTATTTATACGATTTGTTACTCCATTAGCTCCTGCTTTTGTAAGTGTCCGTACCGGTTTGTAGATACTTATCCAAAACCAAAGATTTTTCTCAACATGTATAACATAGGTTCGTGTTCATATAATAAATAAGCAATAGTTAAAGGTATTGGGATAAATTGTACCCAATACCCTTTAACAATTTTGAAATCGTCTATGAATAAAGCGGTGCATAACAATGCCATATATGTATAGCCGAGCCAATTATTCATTATAGTCGCTGTTCCACATGCAAATACAAACGGGATAATACTTATAGCCCAAATGGTTTTTTCTAAGATTTTTGCTTTATCTTTCATCTTCATCTTTCTTTCTAAAATAGTTAAATCCATAAGGCATTGATTGCATTGCACTATTCATCGCTCCTCTTCCTAATCGATACATATCATTTCCGCTACCAAAGAGTTTATTGCCAAACGCAGTTCCTCCTACATTTGTTCCAATGCTCATACCAACATTTTTTGCATATTCATCCAATGTGTTTTGGTTGGTATATCCGGCACCGTTAGCAACGCCGGTCGCGACGGTATTGAGCCATCTGGCGCGAGCAATATCTTCCGGATGTGCAATAATCTTCCCGAAAGTTTCTCCCGGAATTCCTCTAGCCTTAAACGGTATAACCGGTGATATAGCGGCTCCGACAACTTCCGCCCCCGTCGATATTGCCGGATTACGCTGATAGCCATCTTGTAATTCCTGACGAGCATAATCACGATATTCTTGGTAACCTTTATTCCATGCATCACCGAAACTCTCGCCATTTACATCCTTTCCAAAACCGCGTCTGACACCGTTAGCTATTACTCTGCCGATACCGCCGATTGCGCCAAATGCTTCATCGCTCCAACCCAGACTTACACCTTGCGCCGCATGATTAATACCATCGGCAATTGCTTGCCCGAACCCGCCTGAATTTTGCGGAGTTTGTTGCGCATTATTTCCTATATAGTGCCCACCGTCATCGTATTGAGCGTATTCTTCTTCGGTCATCGGCTGACTCATCAGGTAACTGACATTCTGACGTTGTTGTTTGAGCGCATTTAACTGCATTTGAGCCTCCGGACTGGTATTCCCTTGAAGTTGTTTAATCGCATTATCAATTTTTTCATTCATCTGGGTGTAACGCAAGTTTCGCCCGATAAGTTTTCTTAAATCATTCGCCATTTTATTCTCCTTATTTATAAATTGCAACTAATTTTAGAATTTTATGTTGCAATATTTTTCTTATAAAATCAACGTATAAATAATAAAAATATTATTTGTTATTGAAAATTTTGTTATAAATCAATATGTTATGTGATGTTATAAATATTCTCTATGTGGATAAATTTATTAACAAATGAATTCACTCTTTATGCTGACACTTTAAATAACAAAAAGGACGCATTAAGCATCCTTTGCGTTTAAATGGTGGAAAGTCGGGGGATCGTCTTGCGGCGCCTTCCGGCTTGCTGCGGGCACTCGGTTGCATTTTGTTCGCTGCGCTTCGCTTTCGCTTGCTTGCTTACAAGCAACCTTCGCCTCTTGCGCTTAAAAAATGCCATTAAGGGCATTTTTTCATGCGCGAGCCCCCTCCACGTCGTGTCGGATGGTTCGTTCCCCTATCACCAATAAAAAAACTCCCTACAAGAGGGAGTTTTTTATTGGTGGTCAGAGAGGGGATCGAACCCCCGACACGAGGATTTTCAGTCCTCTGCTCTACCAACTGAGCTATCTGACCATCGGTTCGGATGCTTTATATTATAGTTTTTCCCAAATGTCTATACTTTTTTTGCATAATTGTGCATTTTTTTATTTTCCGCTTATTCCCCGCAACATAAATAAAACTCCGCCCACCCTCAAAATATGCACATTTTAAAAATTTAAAAAAACGCGAAAATTGCTCATTTTTTGCATTTTTTTGCATAAAATTGATAAAAAATCGCACATTTTTGTTGTTTTTTTGCAAAAATGGGCTATAGATACTCTCAATGTGATTTACATGAAAGGAAAAGAAGTGAAAATGGCAAATCCGATTGATACAAAGACTATCAGCAAATTGGCGGAAATTCTTGATAAAAACCAATTAACGGGCCTGAATTACGAAGATGAAAACTGCAAAATTTCGCTGTCGCGTGAAAATGTCGGCGGTTATGTGCCGACTTATACGCCGGTTCCGGTACAGCCTGCTCCGGTGGCGGCAACTCCGAGTGCCGTAGCAGAAGAACCGGCTAAAGAGGAGGAAGATTTTTCCAACTCTCCGAACGCGGTTAAATCGCCGATGGTCGGTGTGGTTTACCTATCCAGCAACCCGAATTCCCCGACGTATGTAAAAGAAGGCGATACGGTAGAAGTCGGCGATACGGTTTGTCTGATTGAGGCAATGAAAACTTTCAATCCGGTTAAGGCACACAAAGGCGGCCGGGTTAGCAAAATTCTGGTTGAAACCGGCGAACCGGTGGAATATGGCGAACCTTTGATTATCATTGAATAAACACGGGATTAATTATGTTTGAAAAAGTTTTAATAGCGAATCGTGGCGAAGTAGCCTTGCGTATCCATCGCGCTTGTCGTGAAATGGGGATCCGCACGGTGGCGGTGCATTCCGAAGCCGACTCTAATGCCATGCACGTGCGCCTGGCGGATGAAGCGGTATGTATCGGACCGGCCCGTTCGGCAGATTCATATCTAAATAAGCCGGCGATTATTTCGGCTGCCGTGATTACCGGTGCCGACGCCATCCATCCGGGTTTCGGTTTTCTTTCGGAAAATGCCGATTTTGCCGATATGGTGGAGAAACACGGTATTACCTTTATCGGCCCGACGGTGGAACAAATGCGGCTGATGGGAGACAAAATCACGGCGCGTAAAGCCGCTAAAGAAGCCGGTTTGCCGATTACCGAAGGTTCTCCGGCATTGGAAAGCGTGGAAGATGCCAAAACTTGGGCCGAAAAAATCGGCTATCCGATTATAATCAAAGCCAAAGACGGCGGCGGCGGAAAGGGTATGAAAATCGCCTACTCCGATGCCGATATCGAAGAAGCGTTTACCATGGCCAAAGCCGAGGCGAAATCGTCTTTTCCGAGCGACGTGGTGTATATGGAAAAATATTTACAACATCCGCGCCATATTGAAATGCAAATCTTAGCTGACAAATACGGCAACGTGGTGCATTTGGGCGAGCGCGACTGCTCAATACAGCGCAACAATCAGAAGGTGATTGAAGAATGTCCGTCTCCGGCACTCAATCAAAGTCAGCGCCACGAAATCGGCGAGATTGTGCGCAAAGCCATCGCCAAAATCGGTTATTGCAACGCCGGAACGCTGGAATTTTTGTACGAAAACGGCAAGTTCTATTTTATGGAGATGAACACTCGTTTGCAGGTGGAGCACCCGATTACGGAAGCCGTTACCGGTATTGATATCGTTAAGGAGCAAATTCGTATCGCTTCCGGCGCTCATTTGGGATATACGCAAGATGATATTACCTTCAACGGTCATGCCATCGAATGCCGTATTAATGCCGAAGACCCGGCAACCTTTACGCCGTGTCCGGGCAAAATTACCGAGTGGCACGCACCGGGCGGTTTAGGGGTTCGTGTGGATTCCGAGATTTATTCCGGTTATACGATTCCGCCGTTTTACGACAGTATGATTGCCAAGTTAATCGTTCATGCCAACACCCGCAACGCCGCATTGATGCGTTTGCGTCGTGCTTTGGAAGAATTTGTGATTATGGGAGTAAAGACCACCATTCCGTTGCATCAGGAAATTATCGCGCAACCGGAATATTTGGACGGGCAATACGATATTCACTGGCTTGAAAACTTTATGAAATCGCAAGCCGAAAAATAGCAGAATTTATGCTTAGAAACGCGGTCGACGGCAAGTCGGCCGTTTTTTATAAAGATGAGGTCAATTTTTTGATTGTCTGTTTGATTAATTCTTTGTGTGCCACGATAATCTTGTTTTTTGCGTTCAAACAGTTATTAAGTTCAGCCAAGATTCCCGCGGCTTCGTCCGGCTCGTTGACGGCAATTTTCCGCAGATAATACAATGCGGCCACTAAAATCTCGGTTTTGGGAGAATACAGCTGTTTGACGATTTCCAAATAAGGCGGCAGCTGCGACAAATCAATATCATTATCGGCAGAAATATAGTTGCGCTGGGCATTCAGAGCCTGGTTAGCGGAAAGAGTGCTTCCGCCGCTCTTTTTGCTTTTTTGGCTGAACAGCCCGATAAATGTATCAAATAAAGATTTTTGCGCCATTTATTTTCCCCTCAAAATCAATATAACCGCAAAATCATAAAAATAAAGCCAATTTTTGCGCGACAACGACGGATTTGTGCATAATATCGGCGAAAAGCACAAAATTTGTCACTTTTTTGCATTTTATGGCTTGACAAGGGGGGAAAAATATATTATCTAGCATTTAATTCATCGCGGGGTAGAGCAGCTTGGTAGCTCGTCAGGCTCATAACCTGAAGGTCGTCGGTTCAAATCCTTCCCCCGCAACCATTACAAAAAGCGGAAGTTTATACTTCCGCTTTTTTCGTGTTTTAAATACCTTGCTATCGCCGAGAAATAGCGCACTTTGAAAAATATATTGATGGGCGTACATCTTCTTTTTGATATACATTTTTTTCACAAAATAAGGCAAAAAAACGCCAAAATATATACTTTTTTGAAGTTCGGATTTTGCGAATTTACGCCCTTCAAAAATGGCTGTAATTTACTATTTAATAGCATTTTTCTTCCTTTTTTGATAAGTCGCCTCTATAGAGGCACTTATAATTTACCTCTGTTTTTATAAGCGAAATCATTGGGTTAGTTAAAAAAATAAAAAATATGGCCCCGATTTTATTTTTAAACGGGTGGTTCTGTCGGAGGTACAAAATGACAGACACCAAAAAAATTATCAAAATTCTGTTACCGGAAATGCTTAAGTTGATAGATGGGCAAAATAGTTCGGAATTAGTGCAGAAAGAACTGGATAATAAAGAAAATACAAGCATTCGTATTGTTATGAAAGGAGCTAAAAATGGTAGAAAGTAAAGTGCTTCAGCTTAACGAAATGAGTGTTAACGAACTAAAAGATTTGTGGCGGCAATACTTTGACAGCGAACCGATCTGGAAAACAAAACGCTACTACATTCCTCGTCTAGCATATCGTATGCAGGAATTGGTTTACGGCGGCGTGCCGGAAAACATTAGGAACATTCTGCTTGGCAAAACAGTCCGACGAGAATTTCCTGACGAAAGCTCAGCGGGACTTCCAAAGATAGGAACCAGGTTGGTTAAAACGTATCGCGGCAAAGAACATTGCGTAATTATATCCACCGCCGGTTTTCAATATGATGGCAAGTTCTACAAGAGCCTATCAGCAGTGGCATATAAACTATCCGGCAAAAAAGTCTCCGGACGTTTCTTCTTCGGATTGGGAGGTAAACAATGAAAACAATAAAATGCGCCATTTATACGAGAAAATCAACTGACGAAGGCCTTGATAAAGAGTTCAACACGTTGGAGGCACAACGTGAATCAGGTGAAAACTATATCAAGAGCCAAATGCATCAAGGTTGGCAATTAATTGATAAACACTATGATGACGGCGGATATTCCGGCGGCACCTTAAAGCGCCCCGCCCTGCAAGAGTTGTTGCAAGACGTGGAAAACGGCGAAGTTAATATGATCGTGGTTTATAAAATTGACCGTCTCACCCGTTCTCTGATAGATTTTGCTAAACTTGTTGAAGTTTTAGACCGAAACCAATGTTCGTTCGTTTCGGTAACGCAAAACTTTAACACTTATGATTCAATGGGCCGGCTTACGCTTAATGTTTTGCTCTCATTCGCACAATTTGAACGTGAGGTTATAACCGAACGTATTCGTGATAAGGTTGATGCCTCAAAGAAAAAAGGTATGTGGATGGGCGGAAATGTTCCTTTAGGCTACGATGCTGTTAATAAAAAGCTAGTAATAAACATGGATGAGGCTCCAGTTGTCAAATTAGCATTTGAAAAATATCTCGTTCTGCGCTCTGAGGTCGCGGTGGCAAGTTGGCTGAACAATAACGGCTACACCACGATGAGCAAAGGTAACAACGGCAAATTTACGCATATTCGTGTCAGCAGTATGCTTCGCAATGTC
>JAEEGL011769804.1_pt1 | contig 27953 bp, 13 predicted proteins | sample 9134231 | NCBI WGS metagenome assembly JAEEGL01 (sample SAMN16246548, study PRJNA631951) | gut metagenome | biome: gut microbiome; feature: rumen; material: fiber-attached | host: Bos | place: Iran: Karaj | collected 2018-10
AATGGGTTAAAAAATAAAGGGCTTAAACATAATGATAATGCTAAAAAGATAAAGACCACAAAACAATTAAAACAAGTAAAAGAGATGCTGAACATATTTTATAGCCTATATGCTGATTATGTAGAACAACAAAAAGCACATAATACAAAAAAACATAAAAAGAGAGAGATTTTATATATACTTAAACCAACAGACAAAACCTATATAAAAAATCTTTTTTATGATAGAGTGCAGCAAAACAAGACTACATACAATTCATATATTAAAAAAATGATTTTACTATTACCAACTATACCAAAACTAAAAAGGGCACAAATGATTAAACACTTGAACAACAACCCATATGAATATATGGCAATGATAAACAATTATACATACCTTGATATATTCAAAAAGCAAAATTCAATATATACATCTGAAAAACTATACTAATACATAAACAAGCGACCTGTGAACATTTTGTGAACGCCTAAAACCCTTATAAATACTATATTTTAACCCTAAAATATTTACTTTAACCAGTAGTATTATATTATACTAATAACTATATAGAATATATAAGAGATATACAAGAGATATAACCAGTATATGAGGTATTGACCCCGCCCGATACAATTTGACACCCGCCCCCTTATATATCATATAATTTGACACTCTATCAAAAAATGTATAAAATAAGTAATAATTGCATAAAATATATACTTTAATTGTGATTAAGGTGGTAGCAATAATGAGTATTAAAAAATATACCCAAATGGCGTATATGTATAATATATACACCTGCTGCAATGATAAAAAATATAGGGGGCTGAAATGAAAAAAAGAAATTGTGCAACTTGTAGTAAAAGTTTTATGAGTGCAAGCAATACATCATTAAAAAGATATAGACTAATCAAAGGCAAAAAGCACACTTATTATTTTTGTAGTATTAAATGCTTACGAGAATATGAGAGCAAGCAACCATACAGAATACGCACAAAATAATAACTTGCAGCAGTTGCAGCAGCCAACACAAAAAGAATATTGACAACACTAAAAGAGAACAACAAAAAGTATATATACACAACAAAAAGTAAAAAAGTTTTACAACAAATTTTACAACAAATTATTTACTTAAAAATGATTTTATGTTATAGTTTTAATATTCTTGCTAACAAAAAAAATTGATTAAATGAATAAGCAACCACGCATACACACATAACCAATTTTTTATTACTGCCGATAGTGGGACTCGAACCCACAAGGTTTCCCGCACGATTTTGAGTCGTGTGCGTTTACCAATTTCGCCATATCGGCATATATTTATTTAGTGCCAAATATTCTATCACCAGCATCACCAAGTCCTGGCACAATATAACCTTTATCATTTAACTTCTCATCAAGTGTTCCGCAATAAATCTGAACATCTGGATGATCTTTATGAATCTTTGTTAGTCCTTCAGGGCAACCAATTATTGATAAGAATTTTATTTTTTTACCGCCTCTATTTTTAACTAATGTTATTGCATCAGATCCTGATCCACCAGTTGCAAGCATTGGGTCAAGTACTAAAATCACTCTTTGATCTATTGGGTTTGGAAGTTTGCAAAAATACTCATGTGGTTGTAAAGTTTCCTCATCTCTATACATTCCTATGTGTCCCACCTTTGCAGATGGAACAAGTGCTAAAATTCCTGGCACCATACCAAGTCCTGCACGAAGAATTGGCACAACTGCAAGTTTTCTTCCGTCAAGAACAGGAGATTGACATTTAGTAATAGGAGTCTCAATATCTTCAAGTCTTGTGGGTAAATCTGCAAGTGCTTCATAACCCATAAGCATACCAAGCTCCTCTACTATACTTCTAAACTCATTAGTCCCTGTGTGCTTATCTCTTAAAATACTTATTTTGTGTTTGATTAGTGGGTGATCAAAAATGTAAACATTCTCATCAAACTTAATCATATTGCCCTCCTTATGATTTTTTATGGTTTATACTTTACTATAGCATAATTTCCAAGTTTTGAACTGAGCTTTACACTAAAATATACTGTCCCATCTTCATCTCTATAACTAAATATTTTTGGCCACTGAGTTAAACCTTTATTTCTAAAATCAGCATTTTTCATTTGGTCTAGATATCTTGATTGTACTGTCAAATTAACATACTCTCTTACTTTCTTTCTATCTTTGTCATCAACATTTGCAAACTCTACTTTACTTGACCTTGTCCATCTAGATAATTTATCTAAATCTGTAACATAATCAGATAAAGTCATATCACGACCTGTTCTTAAATCAATAGTATTTGTATAAAATATCTTTTGATCAACTGTGCTTACACTTGTATATCCAGATATTGGATTGTTTGCTGCTGTGTTATCTATATATGAAGAAGAACGTGCTGCAGCTGTAGGTCTTGGAATTGTTTTTACAGTTGGCCCTCCATCTGCTGTTCCAGTTCTTTTATCAGGAGCTGGTACTTTTGAATTTTGTCCTGCTCTCTCCATTTTCACATTTCTACTTGTAGTCGTTTCAATATTATATGATATGGCGCTTGTAGGTGCAATATTAAATTGGTTAAATTGATTATAACCAGCCAATGGATCCACAAAACCGTCAAGATATGGATCTTTACCACCCACCGCATTTGCATTATTATTCTTTGTACCACTTGAACCTGATGAATTTCTCGTTGTTTTTCCTACAACTCTTCCTTCATAAATAATAGTTATATAACTATCATCAAATCTTCTTACTTCGCAAGATACATTTAAATTTTGAAGGGCTGTTGATATAGGATAAAGTGGCACTATAGACAATGCATTTGTTTTTATCTTCTCATTAATTTTTGTTTGTAAATCTTGGTCGTCCATTCCTTCTATTTGTGGATAGTCAATATTTATATGATTGTTATAAGCATTGTATTTTTCTACTCTTGTTGTTTTTTTAGGCACCGGAACCGTAGTTGTTTCCGTCTCCGTTTCCTTTGCAGTAGTTGTAACTATCTCAGTTGTAGATACAATTGTTGTTTCTTTTTTTGTATTCAAAAACTTGTTTGCAAAGTCATCCATAGATAATATGGTAGGCATTTGCATAAGAAACACTACTGCTATTAATGTAATTATGACTGCTATCAAAACTACTATTGTTGCTATAAGTCCTTTGTTTTTCATTTTTTTATTTCCTTTCAACCATAGCTTCTGGTGTCTTACATACACTGTCTTTGTCAACTACACCTTTTACATATGCAAGTGGATATACAAAAGTGTTCTTTCCTAAAATTGTTCCAGGATTTAATACTGCATTGCAACCCACTTGAACATTATCTCCTATGATTGCACCAAATTTCCTAAGTTTTGTATCTATTACATCATCGCCAACATTTAAAACTATTTGTTTCTCATCAAATCTAAGGTTAGAAACTTTTACTCCAGCACCAAGATGTGAATTGTAACCAAGCACTGAATCTCCAACATAATTAAAATGTGGTGCTTTTGATTTATTAAACATCAAAACGTTTTTTAGTTCGCACGAATTTCCCACAACACAATTGTCCCCAATTATTACATTCTCGCGTAGGAATGCCGCATTTCTTAAATCAACATCTTTTCCTATAATTATATTTCTTCCAAGGTAAACGCTTTTTAAAACCGTTACACTCTTATGAACATACACTCCGTCTTTAATTCTATTATATTCATAAGTATTAAGAGATCTTACACACTCATCAAATTTTTGCTTGATAAGTGGTAATACTTCATATGGATATGTTAAACCTTTAAATAAAAAACTATATTCTGTCTCATTTAAATCAAGCAATTCTGATATTTTTAAACTATCCTTATTCATTTCCACCTCCAATATAATTATATGTAATTATCGCTTCTTCTTCCACATCTCAACATTTTATTATAGCATAAATTTTCACTTTTGTTTATATATTTTTTAAAAATTCTGCATTTTTCAAATATTTTTATATAAAAACAACAAAAATATCGCTAAAAACACATATTTTTATGACAATTTGCTTCCTTTTGTGGCTCTTGTGCCTCTTTTTAGCATATTGAGATTTTTATTCTTACCATCTATATTTACTACTGTATCATCTTCTAAGACATAGGCATCAATTACATTATCACCCTTACCAAGTTTAATTCCTTTCACGCCCTTAGTTGCACGACCTAGAAGTGGTATGTCCTCAGGTTTAAGTCTTAAGAATAAGCCATCATTAGTTCTTATTACTAAATCTTTATCTGCATAACATATAAGTGCCTTTACTAATTCATCACTGCCATTTATTTTTGTTGCAACTACTTTTGCATTTGCAGTTACATATTCACTCGTATCTACAAGTTTTATAAGTCCTTCTTTTGTTACAAAAAATAAATATGCATTTTCAATTGACTTAGTTGTCTCAACTCCTACTATTGATTCCTCATCACTCTTAAATTTTGAGAGATTATCAATAGGCTTTCCTTTGTCATTGGTTTTAAGCATGGGCACCTTATCAAGCTTTATTTGATGCATGAATCCTTTGCTGCCAAATATTATTGCTTTATCATTTGTTGTCGCTTTAAATACATATTGATTGTTTGTGTCTACTGTCTCTTTATTCTTCTCATATAAACTTGGATCCATTACCTTGCAATATCCAAACTTATCTTGACAGTAAACTACATCCATCACTTCTGCCTTTGGCTCTTCTAAAACTATTTCTTCAGCATCTTCAAATGAAGTTTTTCTTTCCACACCATATTCTTTTTTAATTCTCTTCATGTCATCTATTATCAAATTATCTACTTTACTCTTTTCTTTAAGTATAGATTTATATAATTTGATTTTCGCCAAGGTCTCTTTGTACTCATTATTCAAGTCTGTAATTTCAAGTCCAATCAATTTATACAATCTCATATCAAGTATTGCATCAGCCTGTAGTGATGTAAAACTAAACTTACTTGCAATTTTTGCAAGTTTCTTATCTTTAATCTTTACATTTTTACATTTGCCAGTAGTCAAATGTGCTTTTGCATCTTCACGTGTTTTTGATGCACGAAGAGTAGCTATAATCGCATCTATTAAATCAGTTGCTTTGATTAAGCCTTCTTCTATTTCTTTTCTTTCATTCTCTTTATCAAGTAAATTTTTATACTTTTTTGCTATTAACTCTCTTTGAAACTTAACAAAGTTTTCCATTATAGATTTAAGAGTCATAGTTTCTGGACGACCATCTACAATGGCTATCATATTTACGCCATAGGTGTCTTCAAGTCTTGTCTTTTTGTATAGAATGTTTTTTATATTCTCAATTTTCTTTTTATCAAGGTCTTTCTTTAACTCCATTACAATTCTCATGCCATCTTTGCTTGAGTGATTGTAAATATCAGTTATATCTGTAATCTTCTTTTGCTCAACTAAAGCTCCTACATCAGCCATAAACTTTCCTATACCATCACCTATCATGGTATATGGAATCTCTGTCACAACTAATTTGTCTTTATCCTTTGTTTTTTTTGCTGGTTCAAATACTATCTTACCACGAAGTTTAAGTTTTCCAACACCCGTTTTATATATCTCAGGTAATTCTGACATATTTGCTATGATGCCACCTGTTGGAAAGTCTGGTCCCTTAAGTATTTTAAGCATTGACTTTAAAGTTATTCCAGGATTTTTAACAAATTCAATTACTAAGTCACATATCTCAGAAAGATTATGTGATGGTGAACTTGTTGCCATACCAACCGCTATACCTTCTGAACCATTTAAAAGAAAATTAGGAAAACGGCATGGAAGTATAGTTGGCTCCTTAAGTTTCTCGTCATAGTTAGGCATAAAGTCAACTGTCTTATCAAGGTCTTGCAACATCACATCATCAGAAAATTTAGAAAGCTTAGCTTCAGTATAACGTTGTGCTGCCGGACTATCACCTTCTATAGAACCAAAGTTACCTTGTCCTATAGCAAGTGGAACCATTCTCTTAAAATCTTGTGCCATAACTACAAGAGTTTCATAGATAGATGTATCACCATGAGGATGATATTTACCCATTACATCACCAACTATTCTTGCAGATTTTAAAGTTGGTTTATTTGCGTGAACTCCTAATTCATTCATACCATAGAGAACTCTTCTCTGAACTGGTTTAAGTCCATCCCTTATATCTGGGATAGCACGAGCAGTAATTACTGACATAGAGTAATTAATATAACTCGTTTTCATCTCCTCACTATATTCTGTTGTTAAAATCTTTTCTGCCATTTCAAAACCTCTTTAAAATTTATTTATCCATCTCGCCATCAAAATAACCAAGACGCATAAGTGCAAGCAATGACTTTTCTATATAATCTTCGGTAACAATTGGCCATCTAAAATTAATTCTATATAAAATCTTTGTAGTAAACTTACAATCATATCCTATGAATACTATCTTCTTATTTGAGTCAAGATTATAAGATATAAGAATTGATACAAGATTATTCTTAGTCTCATCCTTCATGAAAGAATTTAATATATCGTTAAATTCTTCATCAGAAACTACTCTTATTCCAGCACCTATCTTATTCATAGCATATATTACATCACCCATTTGTACAAAATGCTCATTGCATGATAAGAATGTGGTAAACTCATCATTGGTATTTGCAAGTCTTACGATAGATTCTGCAACTAAGTCGACTGGTGAAAACTCACATATTTCATCCATCTGAGATATAGGGAATGCTTTCATTGAATAATATGCTTTTAATTGTTTCATAAAGGCATTTTCAATACTGTTGATTTGGAATTCTCCATCACTGTATCTACTCATGAGATTGCCAACTCTTACTATCTTTGCCTTTAAATTATTGTTAGTTATATTTGTAAGTATTATCTCTTCAGCATTATATTTCGTATTTACATATTTATTTGAAATGTCTTGTCCTAAGTTTAAGATATTTTCAGTAATCTTTTTATCTGCAATATCCGAGCCTTCATAAGTTGCACCAGCCACACTTGCTGTAGATACATGTATCAATCTCTTATTATTCTTTACACAATAGTCTACAAGATTCTCAACACCTTTTACATTGACCTTATAAAGTGTGTCATCATTGCCAAAGTGTTTTACACAAGCTGCACAGTTAAATATTGCATCAAATTCGTAGTTTGACAAATGTTCCACAGACTCTTTATCAGTAATATCTCCAGAGACAAGGAATATTCTCTTCCCAAACAAATTATCAAAAGGATCATCAAAATAATACATTAAGTAATTTTTCATCTTTGCTATAAGAGAACTCATCTTGCCTTTTCTTAGGAAACAATATATCTTTTTATCTGTATTGTCAATCAAATATTTCAAAACATGTATTCCAAGGAATCCAGTTGCACCAGTTAGAACTACATCTCCAAATTGACTAATCTTTACATCATCCACATTCTCTACTATATTATTTGCTAAAGCTTTTTTAACTTCTGCTTTATCTACGCTTGAATTATTTTTAACTAATAAGTCTTCCTTTTTTGTATTTTCTTTTTCATCTTTAGTGTTATTTAATCTTTCATTTACAAGCTTAGTTAAACTCTCAACTGTTGGATAGTCAAATACATCCGAGTAAGTGATTGGCAATTTTGAAGTCATTGCTTTCATAGCAATCTTTGATACAGTAAGTGAAGTTCCACCACATTTAAAGAAGTCATCATCTACACCAATATTATCCTTGTTAAGTGCAGATTTAAACATTTCAAGTATTTGCTCTTCAAGTTTACCATTTGCAGCCTTAACTTCTTTCTTTACTTCTTCTTTACCTGGCTCTGGCAACTTGGTTTTATCCACTTTACCATTTACATTCATAGGGAAAGAATCAAGTTGCATTATAGAAGTAGGCACCATATATTCAGTTAAATATTTTTTAATATGAGTATTTAAGTCATCAATATTAATCTTTTCTGAAGCTATGAAATAAGATGCAAGATATTCATCCCCTGATTCATCTTGTTTTACTACAGTTATACTTTGCTTTATATTTTGATATGAATTTATGACATTTGAAATTTCATCAAGTTCTATTCTCAAACCATGGAACTTGACTTGATTATCCATTCTTCCTATAAAGTCAATAGTTCCTCTATAGTTCCATTTTCCGAGGTCTCCACTCTTATATGCAAGTAAGTCGTTATATTCAAAGAATCTTTCTTTATTTAAATCTTCTCTTCCAACATATCCTCTTGCTACACCTATTCCACAAATTACAACCTCACCCATTATTCTTGGTGGTACTGAATTGCCATATTTGTCAAACACATAGATTTTGTAATTTGGAAGTGGCTTACCTATTGTGATAAAATTTTCATCTTCTATAAAGTTAGTTGTAGAATAATCAGTTGCTTCTGTTGGTCCATAGCTATTTGTTATTCTTCCATTTATTCCATTATCCCTCATCTTTCTAAACAACTGTTTAGGGAAGGTTTCTGCACCAATTTGGAAACCTTTGATTTGTCTAAGTGCAGGGTATGTTTCTTTTATATCAAGCATATTATTGATATATGAAGGCGTACAAGTAAATCCATCAACTTTATTTTTTATTATCATATCACAAAGTAAAAGTGGATTCATAATCTCATCTTCTGATGCTATGGCAACAGTAAGACCATTCAGAAGTCCTATCATATGTTCACCAACAGATACATCAAAAGTGAGAGCTGCAAGTGCAAGTATAACTTTACAATCTATGGTAAATACTCTTACCTGTACACTCTTATCTGAGTCTGTTGCAAGATTTACAACACCTCTATGTTCAACCATAACTCCCTTTGGTTTACCTGTTGAACCAGAAGTATATAAGCAGTAAGCAAGATTATTTGGACTTATATCTACATTTGGATTTGAATCATTATTATTATTTAACAATTCTTCAATATAATATACTTTTACTCCGCAGTTATCTAATAATTCTTTCTTTTTATCTGCGATTTCTTTTTTAGTAACTAAGATTTTTGCTTTTGAGTCTGATAAAATATATGATATTCTATCATCTGGATACTTTGGATCAATGGCAAGGAATGCCCCTCCTGCTTTTAATATTCCCTGTCTTCCTACATAGGCATTTGCACATCTATCCATCATAAGTCCAACAAATTCATCAAGTTTAACACCTAAATCTATTAATGAATGAGCAAGACGATTTGATCTCTTATTTAATTCATCAAATGTTATACTCTCATCTTTTGCTATTACAGCAACTCTATCTTTATATTTTTCTACAGCATTTTCAAATGCCTTTACTTCTGAAATATGTTCTACTGGTATATCAGTATCATTGTATCTATCAACAAGTTTCTTTGTCCTATCAGTAAATAAGCTAACTTCACATAATTTTTCTTTAGTCATGAACTCTTTAGCAACTGCTTCCATACACTCAATAAAGCCAGCAATAGTTTCATTTGCAAAATAATCTTTTCTAAACTCTGCCTTAGCAACGAACTCATTGTTTATGACATCCATATCAATCTTAAATGGTTCCATTGCTGCACTGCTTTCAATATCTATAAGTTCACTTCTACGTCCGCAGAAATTTGCAAATTCAAAATTATCACCTTGATAAATGAATAACACATCTGCAGAAACATGCTGATTTCTACTTATCTCTTGGAATGAATACAAGTCATTAGTCATACTATCAAATATTTGTTTATTGTATTCAGTCAAGTAATCTTTTATCTTGGTATCCTTATCATATTTGCAGACAACTGGCAAGGTCTTAACAAGCATATAAACTGCTTCGTCAACCCTTGAATCATTTCTCCCATTGTAAATGGTAGTATATACAACATTTTCTTTATAATTATACTTACTAAGTGTAAATCCAAACACGGCATTGAAAAATGAATTTAGAGTAATACCTTGCTCATTACAGAATTTTTCAATTTCGCTCTTATTCAAATTTACTTTTTGAACTAAATTTGATGCAAGCTTCTCTTCTATTCCAGTATTATCCTTTGGGATTAAGGACTCTGTATCGGCACCTTCAAGTAAAGTCTCATAATATTTTTTTGCTGACTCATATGCATCTGTCTTTAATAATTTTTGCTCTTCAAGTGCATAGTTAAAACCAGTAAATTTCTCTTTTTCTAATTTAATTCCTTTATATGCTTTTTCTATATCATTTAATAATATTACAAGGGAAATACCATCACCGATAATATGATGCATATCCATAAATAAATATTTACCATCTTGTTTAGTATTAAAGATTATAAATCTATATAAGCTCTTATTCATAAGTGCAAATGGTTTAGAAAGTGTATACTTATCGGGCATTTTATCCACGTCTTTAATATCAACATTTACAGGTGCATCATCATTTCTTTTAGCATATATTTCATTAGTATTATTATCCATGCCAATGCTTGCTTTTGCATATGGATGAGCATTGATAGCATCAATAATCGCATTTTTTAATTTAAATACATCTATTCCATTATCAATTTTCAAAAGGACAGGCATATTATATATTGTAGTATCAGGATTAGCTATTGATTCTATAAATATTCCCTCTTGCGTTTTTGAAATAGGATACTTATCTAATACCACATTTGAGCCCAAACTCTCATTAGAATCATTATTCTTTAATTTATTTATAAATTGCTCAAGTTTTTCAATCGCACTATTATTCTTTATGTCAGCAAGTCTAAGTGGTATATCAAACAACTTGCCAAGTAATACATTAAGTCTAACCATAGATATTGAGTTTATTCCAAGCGCAAATATATCATCATCTATTCCAAAATTTTTATTTCCAAGAACTGAGGCGATAGCATCATGTATTTTTTCTTGCACCTTATTTTTTGGTAACTTAATATCCTTACTTACAGTCATCTCAGGCTTTGGTAATGCTCTCTTATTAACTTTTTGATTATGAGTAAGTGGGATACTATCTATCTGCATAATTATACTTGGTACCATATATGCAGGTTTCTCTTTTAAAATAAATTCATTTACTTTCTTAGGGTCAATCTTAACATCAGAAACTACATAGGCAACCAAATATTTCATTCCAGCTTCATCATCATAAGCAACTACTGTCACATCTTTTACATCTTTATATCTTCTTATAACCTCTTCAACTTCTGATAACTCTATTCTAAAGCCTCTAACCTTAACTTGCATATCTCGTCTTCCGACATATTGTATGTTTCCATCAGGTAAAAATCTAACTACATCTCCTGTCTTATATGCTCTATCAAAAGGTTTTTTAGTTGAAAATGGATTACTTACAAATACTTCATTTGTTTTGTCAGGTCTATTTAAATATCCTTTTGCAACCTGTGGACCTGTAATTAATAATTCACCACTAGCACCCACTGGAAGCCTATGGTTCAATTCATCAATAACATATAAATGATTGTTATCTATTGCATGACCAATTGGAATGTCTTTCATCACCTTATTAACTTCAAATGATGTTGAAAACATTGAGCATTCAGTAGGTCCATATAAATTAAAAAATTTAAATCTTGGAGGTTTAACACTAGCAAGCTTTTCTCCTCCAGTAGCAAACTCTACCAAAGTATCTAAGCCATCAAATTCTACAAACTGTCTTGCAACCTGTGTAGTCATAAATCCATGTGTTATTTTGTTTTTATTATAGAATTCTCTTATAGCATATAAATCAAGTCTTATCTCGTCTGGAATAATATATAAGGTACCACCTGATGTAAGTGGTGGATACATATCATACATATTTGCGTCAAAGCCAAAACTTGCATAAGCAGCAACTCTAACATTTCCAAAGAACTTTTCTTTTGTTCTTCTCATGTTATTAATATACATTATAGTTGCAACTATATTTTTATGAAGCAACTCAACTCCTTTAGGAGTGCCTGTAGTACCACTTGTATATAAAATAATAAATCTATCATTTGCATCTACTTTAACATTTACATCATTTGCATTTGTAATTTTACTCTTACAACTTTCATCATCAATGCATACAAGTTGTCCCTTATACTCATCAGTAATTTTTGTTTTATATTTTGAAAGAGCAAACAAAATCTTTGTTTCACTATCTTTAAGCATAAAATTAATTCTTTCATCCGGATAAGCTGGGTCAATAGGCATATAAGTCGCACCTATCTTTGATACAGCAAACGGCAAAACCGCTGTCATCACATCTCTATCTATAAGGATTGCTACAACATCACCTTTTTTAATGCCTGACTCTATTAAGAAATTAGAAAACTTATTTGACTCTAGTCTTAATTCTTCATAAGTCAAATTTCCATTTTTAGCTACAACGGCTAAATTATTTTTACCATTAACAATACTCCTATTTATAAGTGAAACTATAGTCTCATTCTCATCATACTTAAGTGTTGTTCCAAAGAAACCATCAAGTTTAGCAAGTTCTTCTTCATCAGTAATCTCTACTTCCTTGAAACACTTCTTAACCACAAACTCTTTTACTATTTTAATGTAGGCATCTACAAAACTTTCCATCATGTCTTTAGAATAATAATCTGATCTATAGAGTAAATGAACTTGATAATTCTTTTCATTGTTTTTCAAGATTTCAAAAAATATTTTTTCTTCTTCGATATGATTGGAATCATATATTCTTTTTGTTGTTAATTCCTTATCATTCATCAAGTCAAAATTTGTAACAGCATCTTGATATATAAAAAGAATATCGTTTCTTAAACCATACTTATCAGTCAAATCTGTAAGTAAGACCTCATCTTTATCTCTTATATTTCTAATTACATCTGTATTTTTATGTAACACATCAACTATATTTTCATCATTATTATATTCAAACACAAAAGGTTTGGTTTCAATGAACATACCATAGGTGTTTCTTACTTCTTCTTCTCTACCATGATGTGCCATATTTGTTATAGTACTTTTTGTGCCATTATATTTACATAACAAAAAGGCAAATGCATTTAAAAAGAAAGAAGTTTTTGTAATTTTTGTATCCTTATTCTTATTTAAAAAATCTTCTAACTCTATATCAAAGTTTTTAACAACTATTCCAGAGCTTGGCTCATCTTCATATTTATCACGAAGTATTAAATTATCTGTTTCTATATCACTAAGCATCTCATCATAGTATTTCATTTGTTCATCGAACTTTTTTTTATCAGCTTCTTTTTTTGAACTCAAATACTTAAAGAAGTCACATTTTTCATCATCAATATTTTTACCATTGTATGCTTTTTCAATATCATTGAATATTTCATTGATAGTTGTTCCGTCACATATTATATAGTGAATATCTTGAAAATAATACTTTCCATTAGCAGTCTCAAATATTACAAAACGAGATAAATCACCATTTAACAAATCAAATTTTCTAACTAGCTTTTCTTCATCTACCTTGTTTGTTCTAATAATCTTAGGCTCAACATTTTTCCCATCATAAGTCAAATACAAATTATTACTTTTTTCATCAAATAAAAGTTTTGAACTAAGTATTTTTCTTTTTCCAATAACAGTCTTTAAGGCAGAGATAAATTTGTCAACATCAATGTCTTTACTAAGTTTAACTAAAAATGGCAAATTAAACTTTGTTGATTTTTTGTTTTGAATCTCCTCATTATAGATGTCTAATTGAATTTTACTTACTAAAACCTTTTCCATACATACTCCTTTAATCAAATATATATTATAAAGATTTAAATCATGAGTAACATTTTTAAGCATAAGTTATAAATACTTTGTTATTGTAAATATGTTCTTATTATCTTCACGATTATACTCAAGTATATCTACTATATTTTTAGTTATATGAATGCCAAATCCTCCGATATGTCTCTCATCAACCCCTTGCAATATATTTACATCTTTCATCGCTGTTGGATCAAATGCTTTGCCACTATCTATAAAACTAATAGATAATTTATCAACATTTTTATCAATCAATACTTTAACAAAGAAACTATTTTTTATATCATTTTCTGTGTCATATGCATAATCACAAATATTAACTACTATTTCCTCTACACAAATATTAAATTGGCTCAAATATTTTTTATATATAGAATTATCATCATAAGCTGAATCAAGACATTCTTCAATAAATTTATCAACTTCTTCTACATTTTCATATACTGCATTAAAACTTTTTTCCGTTCTAAATATTTTATTCTCATCAGGATTTAATTGTTTAAACTTAAAGCAGAGCATAGTTATATCATCAAATTGTTCTACCCCAGATGCAAACTCACCTAACTTTTGCTCTATTCTAGTAACTATACTCTTTGTGTCAATTGGTCCCAAAGACTTAAGTTCATTTGTAAGTCTATCAATTCCAAAAAGTTCTTTATCTTTATTTATAGCTTCTACAACTCCATCAGTATATAAAAATAGTATATCTCCCTCATCTAACACAAACTCTTCTTCACTATAGTTATTATATTCATCAAGTCCCATAGGTGCAGACCTAATTTCATTTCTTATAACTATTTCATTGTTATTCTTAATAATTATTGAATCTTCATGACCAGAATTAGCAGATACAACCTTTCTTGTCTTTAAATCTATACAATAAAGAGCAATTGTTACAAAATAACATTCTTTATTATTCTTACATAATTCTGAATTTACATATGAAAGTATAACTCTTGGACTATCTGACTGTTTAATTGCAGTATTAAGTAAAGTATTGGTTTTTGCCATAAATAATGCCGCTGGCATACCACTTCCAGAAACATCTGCAATCATTAAATATAATTTGTTGTTTCTTATTATATAGTTATAGAAATCTCCACCGACTTCCGTCTCAGGAATATTATCTGCATATATTTCTATATCTCTCCTATTGCTAATCTTTGTAAACTCTGAAGGCAACATATCCTGCTGTATCTTACTTGCTTGTTCAAGTATGCTTGATAACTCATGAATAGGAGTTTGAAGCATTTTAGATACCCTTCTTGCTACAAAAAACAAAATAATAATGACAATGATTGCAAATAAAAGTACATATAAATACATATATCTTGAAGTGCTATATACTGTATCAATTAATGAGTCATTTTTATCTTTTACAAGATTTTGTAATTTATTAATACTTTCTTCTAATCTATTTTCTTTTATAGATACATATAAAGTAAATTTTGTGCCTTTAATCTTCTTATAAAAGCATCTATATTCATTTCCTTTATATATATAACTACCTCTACCAGATTCTTTCTCTCTTGTTTCATCTAGAAATTGATGTATAGTTCCCTCTTTAGCTGCTTCTTCATCATATAAACTTGCTCTTGCATTGTATATCATCTTGCCATTTCCATCAGCTACAAATAAATTAACACCTTCTGGTGGCTCTAAGTTTAATGTATTATTATTTAATGACTCAATATAAACTTCAAGAACTATTACACCTAAAGTTTCGCCATTTGCTCTGTATGATTTCTCAACTGAAATAATATCTTTATTACTCAATACATCTTTATATGCACTATTGAATATTATACTGGTAGTTGCGATTGTCCTTTGATACCAATCTTCACTTTTATAATCTAATTCATCTCCTGAATATTTAGGGCTATTGTTATAATCATATTCCACTGCAAAAATAGAAACACCATTTTCAGTCATTACATAGACATTTCTCGATTGAAGTGCATCTGTTATAGTAAGTATCAAATCATCTTCAAGGTCATAAAGAATTCCCAAATCTTTTTTGACTTTTTCATCATTTCTATTAGTTCCAGTTTGATAAAACACCTTTATTTTTTTACTTTTTTCTGGATCATCTGATAAATTACTTTGAGAAGTTTTATTTTTTACAAGGTCCATGTAGTACTTTTTATCTTTTTCATAGTTTTCATATCTAAGTGTCAAGTCATCTGAAAGATACTGCAAATCTGACCTTAACTGGCTCACAATATATGCAAATGCTTTTGCTTCCATATTTACATAGTTTTCAATAAATGAGTCCTCATTTTCACTCATAATCTTTTTAGAAACTTCATTTACATCATCACTAAATTCATTAAAGGAATCACTAATATTTTCTCTCAGACGTCTAGTTTGTAAACCCAAAACTAGCAATACAACAAAAGAGAACATCAAAACAAAAGCCAATAAATATATGAAAAAACTTCTTCCTAATTTTTTAAGCGCAGATGGCAAGTTTTACCCCTTGATGTTTAAAATATATATAAATCCTGTCACACTCAAGATGCTCATGACATCTTCATTTACATTGATTATTTCCATAGTCTTCCCGATTGCCTTTAATTCTTTTTCACTAGCAATCAAAATTCTAAGTCCAGCTGATGAAATATACTCAAGGTTTTTAAAATCAATTACTATATCCTTTTTCTTTGCAACCTCTTTTTTCATTTCCTCTTCTAAAATTGGAGAACTTAATTTATCAAGTCTACCTTCTAAAAACATTGTAATTTTTTCATCTGTTTCATTTTTTGAAATATTCATATTCACTCCTTTCTCTTTAACAATATTGTTTTTAGCTACATTTTCACCTGCTATTGTGCCAAATATTGTAATGTCTGCAACAGCATTTCCACCGAGTCTATTTGCCCCATGTATTCCTCCTGTAACTTCACCTGCTGCATATAAGCCTTTTATAACATTATTATTTGTGTCAAGTACTTCTGCTTTTTCATTAATTTTAAGTCCTCCCATAGTATGATGAACTGAAACCTTTCTTGAAGTAGCTACATAAGGACCTTTGGTTAATTTTGTAGAATATAGTGTCCTACCAAAATCATCTTTCTTTTCTCCATCTACACATTTATTAAAATCATCTATCGTAGCTTTCAAATTTTCAATAGGGACATTAATCTTCTCACAAAGTTCTTCTAGGGTATCACCCACATATATATATTCATTATCTACAAGATATTTAAAACTAAATCCATCAGCAGATTCAAAATCAGGTCCATATATATTTACATAATCATCACCATCACCTGATTCAAGTATATAGAAAAAGTTATCATCAAGATTTAAAATGCTTTCAGATATTACATCTCTTCTGTCGCCTTCATTTACAAATCTTTTTCCCTCTTTATTTATAAATATTATCTCATCAACTGCATTTACATCTCTCTTTGGATAGCGAGTAAGTTTTCCATTTTTTACATTTCCAAGATACAATAATTGTATCTGACTCATATCAACTGTATCGGCACCAGCTTTTATTCCCATGTCTATGCCAGCACCTGTTGACGAAGTTTCTCTATTTGTAGTTGTTGCATTGTTTAAATCTTTCCACTTTGTATTATACTTATTTAGCATTTCTTTATTTGCTGAGAAACCACCAGTTGCTATTACTACACCTTTGTTAGTTGAGATGGTAAATTCATTTTTATTCTTGTCTATGCATTTTACACCTACAACTTCTTTATTCTCATTCGTTAGAATTTCTTTTGCTTCTACATAGGTTAAAACTTTTATATTATTATGCTTTTTAACTTCATTTAATAAAGTAGAAATGATTCCTGTACCCATTGGCATAACTGAGGTGTGAGTTCTCTCCCAAAGAGCTCCTGCCCCTTGCGATATACTATCATAAATTTTAAATCCCATACCCTTAAGTAATCCTAATGTTTTAAATGCATTATTGGCAAATGTTTCAATTAACGATAGATTTCCTATCTTATCACCACCATTATAGGTTTGGAGTGCAAACCAACTTTCGCTGTCAAAAACGCCTTGCTTGCCATCTGCATTATTTTTCTTAAACTCTTCTAATTCCGTTCTTACCTTATCTTGAAGTTTTTTATGTTCATCATTTATAGGAGTTTCATTTAATGCTTTTTCAACAACTTCTATCTTTTCTTCGCTCATCATAGGTAGTTTCTTTTGTAGTTCTTTATCTGGAGCATTGTATATCGCTCCACAGACTAAAGTATTTCCACCAATTTCTCCATTCTTTTCTACTATAATAACATTTGCATTATTCTTGGCTGCACTTATAGCAGCAGTAAGTCCTGCACCACCACCGCCTATCACAACTACATCGCAAGTCTCATCTTCATTTTTAATATCAAAATTGACTCTTTTTATATACTTCTCAAGTTTTTGTTTTTCTTCGTCAGTTAATTCTATTTTGTCCTTATTAGTATCCTCTCTTTTCTCTTCGGTTGCAGATGATATAGCATCTACTCTTATATTTGCCTTAACCATCGCATCAGCTACAGCATGCTCTATGCCATAGCAAGTAACTGTTGCGCCAGTCACTGTGTCAATATTTATTGAATTATTTTCCGCTATAAGTCTTGGAATTAAAGTAATAGGTGCCTCACCACCATTAGTCACCACTTTTCCATCTATATCTTTTAGTTCACCACCAATACCAGGTGTTTCATTGTGGCTAGTCACCTTCACATCTAAAATCTTGCCATCTTCAAGTGTCACGTCAACATTTATCAAGTCATTGTAACCCATGGCTGCGCCTTGGTAAACTACTTTGCCACTTTCTGCTGCACTCTCACTATTTATTTCGTCAGTCCTTGCTATATCACTTTTTGAGCAAGACAATAGTAACATTACCATAACAATAATAACAAACAACGCACAAAACTTTTTTACTTTTCGCATAATACACCTTCTTTTTTATGATAATAAATAATACTTATCAATTCTACTTATTGTATAATATTTCATGTGGCAAATCTAACAGTTTACTATACCTAAACATTTTATAATTAGCCCTTCTTGCCGTTGCACTTAATTGATAATTCACTAAATGATTTTTTGGCACAAAAGGGAAAAAATATATCATTTGCTTATCTTTATTATTCTCTTTCCATTTAAAATTAACAATAAGTGGAGGTGGAAGTATTCCAGCTTTTAATTACTTCATTTTCTCCATTATCACCAGTTTTTTTATTGTTCATATTTATTTCTTCCTATTCCTAATTTTTAGTATTATCTTTTATCGCCTCTTTGATTGCCACTATCCCACTTGTAATGCTTGCTATGTCTGATGGCACTACGATTTTTGTGGCTTGGCCTTTTGCAAGTTTTTCTACTGATTTAATTGCTTCAAGTTTTATATAGGCATCAGATGGCTTTTGCTCATTGATAAGTTTAACTGCTTCTGCCTCTGCACGAGCTACCATCTCAATTGATTTTGCCTTTGCTTCTGCTTCCATAAGCATAGCATCTCTCTTACCTTCTGCAACAGTTATATCTTTTTGACGAATAGCCTCGGCCTCTAAGATAGTCGCTCTCTTTTCTCTTTCAGCCTTCATCTGTCTATCCATTGCTTCTTTAATCTCAGCAGGTGGTATTATATCTTTGATTTCTATACGAGTAATTTTTATTCCCCACACATCTGTTGCTTCGTCAACTTCTTTAAGAAGATGCCCATTGATTTTATCTCTTGCAGTTAAGAGTTCATCAAGCTCCATAGTTCCTACTATATTACGAAGTGTAGTTGCAGTAATTTTTTCTATAGCATCCACACCATTTTGTATCATATAAGTATATTTATAACTATCAAACACTTTGCAGTAAACTACTGTATCAATCTTCATAGTTACATTATCTTTTGTAATAACTGATTGAGGTGGAAAGTCATGGATATGTTCTTTAAGACTTACACGATTTCTAATTGTCTGAACAAATGGCAACTTAAAATTAACTCCTGCTTTCATAGTCTTATGATATTTTCCAAGCATCTCAACTATTACTTCTTGCTTCTCTGGTACTATCACAAGCCAAGACAAAATTACAAAAGCAATAAATACGATCAATATAACTGTGAACATTCCTCCTGCCATAATAGTTTCCTCCTATTCTCTTTTTCTAATTATTATCATTTTTATATTTTTTGATTTACAAGTCACTCAAGAAAATAGTTGGAGAAAAAACAAATTTTCTCAAACGATGGCGAAGCTTTTTGCTTAGATTTTTAGCACTGTTTGAGCGCGATAGCGCGAGTTTGCAAAAATCTTGCAAAAAGCAAGACAGCGCTTTGATAGAAAATCTTGTTTTTGCGACCTATTTTCAAAGTGACTTGTAAATCAACTTATTTATAAATGACAACTACCAGTCTAGCACTGCCTCATTTGCATGCTCATAGATGAAGTCGCGTCGCTCCCCTACTTCTGACCCCATAAGCATCTCCGTAACCTTTGAAGCATTGCGACCATCTTCTATTTCAACTCTTTTTAAAACACGATTGTCAGGATTGAGTGTAGTCTCCCAAAGTTCAGTTGGGTCCATCTCACCAAGACCTTTGAATCTTTTTATTTCATAAGTTCCATCTTTATGTTTTTTCTTATAATCATTAAGTGCCTTTTCATCGTAAAGATATTCTTTATCACTTGGCTTCCCTTTTGGTATGGCTGCATAAAGTGGTGGCATAGACACATACACATGACCCTCATTTATAAGATCTGGCATAAAACGATATAAGAAAGTAAGAAGCAAAGTATCTATATGTGAACCATCAACATCGGCATCAGTCATAAGAATAATTTTGTCATAGCGAAGTTTACTTATATCAAAATCATTTCCATAACCTTCACTAAATCCACAACCAAATGTATTTATCATAGTTTTAATTTCCGCATTTGCAAGCACCTTATCCATAGATGCTTTTTCTACATTTAAAATTTTTCCACGAAGTGGAAGTATAGCTTGAGTGTTTCTATTTCTTGAATTTTTAGCAGATCCACCAGCCGAGTCTCCCTCTACTATAAATATCTCACACTCACTTGGGTCTTTACTTATACAATTGGCAAGTTTACCATTTGAATCAAAAGAAAATTTTGATTTTGAAAGAAAATTTGTTTTTGCTTTTTCTTCAGCCTTTCTAATCTTTGCAGATTTTTCAGCCTGAGTTATCATAGCTTTTACATCTTCTACATTTCTATCAAAATATCTTTCAAGTTGTTCTCCTACAACTTGCGCTACTTGTTTAGTCACATCTTGAGATGCAAGTTTTGTTTTTGTCTGTCCTTCAAAAAGTGGATCTGGATATTTTATAGCGACTATTGCTGTCATACCATTTCTTGTATCAGGCCCTGTGAAATTCTCATCTTTTTCTTTTAGATTGCCAAGTTGTCTTGCATAAGAGTTTAAAAGTTGAGTAAATTTAGTTTTAAACCCTACAAGATGAGTTCCACCTTCTTGAGTATAAATATTATTACAAAATCCGAGTATATTTTCTTCAAATGCATCAATAAACTGAATTGCTACATCAATTTCAGTCTTGTCAACATTTCCCTTAAATGTAATTTCTTTTGTAACTGTCTTCTTGCCTTTATTTAATTCTTTTATAAATGCATTTAATCCATCTGGCTCACAATAATCTATAATCTCTGGAGTCTTTGCTGTCAAATCTTCAAAATGAATATGAAGGCTTGGGTTAAGATAACAAGTCTCATGAAGTCTTGATTTTATCCAATCAATCTTAAACTTAGTATGTGTAAATATCTCTGGATCTGGTAAAAAATTAATTCTTGTTCCTGTATGTTTACTTTTGCCTACTACTGGAAGTTTACCTTTCACAAGTTTAGTAGTTGGCTTACCGCGTTCATAAGTATCTTTGTAAATATTTCCATCTCTACTTACTTCAACTGACATATATTCTGACAATGCATTTACAACTGAAGAACCTACACCATGAAGTCCACCTGATGTCTTATATGTTTCATTATCAAATTTACCTCCTGCATGAAGTGTAGTTAAAACCACACGGACAGCAGGAAGTCCTGACTTATGTATATCAACAGGTATACCACGACCATCATCAATAACTGTGCAAGACCCATTTTTTTCTATAATAACAGCTATATGATTACAATATCCAGCCAAATGCTCATCTACCGAATTATCCAAAATTTCATACACTAAATGATTAAGACCTTTCTGTCCTACATCACCAATATACATACCAGGACGCTTACGAACTGGTTCTAATCCTTCAAGAACTGTTATATTTTCAGCACCATAATTCTTATTTGCCATTTTATACCTCACAAAAATATATGTGTAAGCTTGCTACACACTTTCAATTTTATTATACAATATATTGTGCTAATTTTCAAGTAAATATGCTATATGCAAGTTTTTACAGAATTTTGCAATAAAATAGGGGCTTTAAAATTTGCCCCTAAGTTTAAAATCTTTTTTAATTAATACTCTTACATTACTTAGTCAGTTTTAATCATTTCCTGAATCAAAAGGATCTATCTTTTTAGTTTCTACCATTGTTCCTTCGCCAGCATTGTTAGCTGGTTTATTAGTTCCGCATGCAACGCAACCTAAAAGTAAACATAATACAAGTAATAAACTTAAATTTCTTTTAATCATTTCTTTTCTCCTTATAACACTTTTATTTCAAAGGTTTGTATTAAGATTGAAAGCATCTCAACTTACCCCATTTAATTATACTACCTTATAATTTATGTGTCAAGCCAAACACAATGGTTTTACAAAAATTTTAATAACTATAAACTATATATTTCACTTACAAAGCTTGCTATAGCAATGTATATAATTTATACTCATAAAAATTAATACTCTTGTGGGTAATATTCAGTTTCTACTCTCCAGTCAGTAGTTTTTCCATTTGACATAGAAAGCCCCACAATATTTGAATAATAATAATCTCCCCTTTGATCTGTAATAACTGCCGAAACTATATAATCACCATTTTCTATTGATTTAAGTGATAATTTTGTTTTGTCAGAATATATAATTTCTTCACCATTATCTGAATACATAGCACCGGTGTCTAAATCTGTCGAAATATATATCGGAGATATTTTTGCATTTGCCTTTATTTCCACTGCCAAACGACTTTCTGGTGTATCTGAAACTTCACTAATACCAGAAATATCTATATCCCCTGTTTCTAAATCTCTTGATATCATAAGATAAGCTTCTTTTTCATTATACAGAACATGTGCCTTATATAATATAACTGAATCTGAAATATTTACCAGTTCAACATAAAGCGGTATATTATTAATGTGTATCCATTTACCATCAAATGAATTTGCATTAATTCCATTTTCATCAATGCTAAGAACATTGTCAAAACCGTAACTTATTAATTTGTTATTCTTTTTATCAACTTTGCCAAATAACAATTGATAATCTACAACTTGATTTTGTAATTCATTTGATATTGGCAAGAAGAAAGTTCCATTATCAAACGTAGGTTCAGTACTTGAAAACTTATTAAATAAACTTACATCAAGAGTCTTAGGAACTTTATCTGTAATATTTTTTAATGTTTCTTTCATTTCATCCGTAATGCAGCCAGCCTGTATATAATAATATAAAATTTTTGTCATATCACTTTCACTTATATTATATACATAATCAATAAAATAATTAATTCCAGAAAGTGTTTCAACTTGATCAGGGAAATAAACTGCTATACCTTTTGAATCTTTAAATAAACCATTTTCTCTATGATAAAGTACAGTTTCTCTAATCAAGTCTTTCATTCTCTTACACTCATTTGGATACTTTTCCATTAAATTGTCTATATAATTGCCAAGATCTATAGTGTTAAAAATATTATGATAGTTATAACCATATGCTGTAGATTTATAAGCAGCACGGCTCATATCTGCAAGGACAGAAATATCATTTATAGAATCTAATAATTCAATTTTAACAAATTCATTATATGCATTATATAATTCATTTGCCTTTCGTGCATCTATAAGTGAAAAGGTGACACTATTGTTATATCCAATATCCTTAACATTGTTGCCAATATAATAATCTGTAAAAGAATCAGTAATTGCCATGCCTACCTCAGCAGCACTCATTGTAGGATTATCTGTCATGGCTTTAAGCCATGTACCATAATCCCAGCCATCCCCAGGTATTGCTTCTTCACTTAGACAATAATAATCAGCAAAACCACTAAGAGCATTTGTCACTTCAATAGTTGACATAAGACAAGCATCAAAACCTATAATGTCAAATGCAGGACTATCAAAATCAGGATTATATACTTTTTGAAGCGCTGACCTTATATCTTTCAAGGTCATTCTCTTTCCATATATAGTATCTTTTCCAAAACCAAAGGGTCCACTACCATGATTCCATAATATAAGTATACGATGGTCTGATGGGTATTCATTTTTACAAAACTCTAAAAATTCAGAAAGTGTGTCTGGATTTGAACTATCTTGCAAAGCCATATTGCTTACTTCTTTAAAAATTCCCTTATTGTATAAAAATCTCTGTGTCCGGTTTGGGTTTATCATTTGATTGTCCCATTTATTTGCACCACCAGTTTGAATCACAAAATTTATATTGTCAGACCATTCCCCAGAAGTAATTTCGTCAATATCAGTTGTGCCTGCGCCATCTGTTTCAATTTTAACATCATTTTTTGCTTTTGATTCTATAGGAATATTAGGATAATAAAAGAATTTTGGCAATTCAAGACCACTGTCATGCAACTCATTCATATACCGTTTGAGATTATTATAATATTTTTCTTTTAAATCAGCTTTATTTTTTTCGGCAATTTTATTAGTTTCAAACTTTGTAAGTTCTGATAAATAATTATTCCCATCGTCTTCTAAATCTGAACCAACCATATATAGACAAATTGTCCAAGTCTCATCCTTTCCAAACTTTGGTAGTGCCTTAACCCTTGCTGCTCCCTCACTATCTATCGGAGACTCTTCATATATTTTTGCTTTCTTTTCTTCTGTCAATGTTTGCTTTTTTAATTCCTGTCTCAATTTATATGAACGAATTGCTTCCTCTTGATTTACAGCATATTGATTTACATAAGCTTTAGCATAATAACCTAGCATCAATATAATAAATATTATTCCAACTACATACACCACCCTTTTAACATATAAGTTCCAAACTCTAACTAGAAAAGGTGCATATTGATAATATCTTTTTTCAGCATCTCTTTTTTCTTTTTTGGCTTTTTCCCAAAGCTTTTGTCTTTCTTTATCAAGAAAATTTTTTATTGCCATTTATTATCTCCTATTTCATAGATGCAATTATCTCATCAAGTTCACTTACATATATAACATTTACATATTCTCCATTTGCCTTTACAAGACCTGGTTTCACATCTTCTAATGTATATCTCTTAGAAAGTAATTCTTTCACATTATGTTCTCCATATGTAAGTTTATCAAAAATTGGTTCAAAATCTAAGTTCTCAGGCTCTGATTTTTTATAATCTTCTACTGTATATAATCTTCCATCCCAGTCAGTGCCGAGGCATTCACCTTTTGAAAAAATACTCATATAACAACCTTTTGATCCAGATGAAGCACCTGCTTTATATGAAAATGCTCTTGACATATTAGGGCTATTATTACTTATGATTTGAGTATTTGGAGCAACATACACCCAAGTAATTGGAGTTCTTCCATATTCCCATCCATATAAATCTACTGCATTTGCTTTTGTATGTGGCACTAATTCGCTCACATGTTTTTCTTTTGATAAATTAGAATATGGATTGTTATTTATCAATGCTTGCTTATTGACTATTTCATTGCTTGCAGTTTCACTTTCTGTTATACTTTCATTTGCACCTTCACTTTCAACATGCGAAGGAATTTCAGTTTCAGTTTTACTTGCACTTTCTACTATAGTTTTGTTTTCACCAAATAATTCTTTTTTTACAACTATGACAGGTCTAACACCATCACCATGCTCTAGTTTTACAGATTGACCATCAATATAAATATGTCCATACTGTCCTACCCAAGCCGCCTTTCTATCTGTAGTGCCATTGTCAGTAAGGTAAAATGAACCACAACGATAATACTCAGAATTTTTATTATCCATAGTTTCTAACCAATTTGATATAGCAAAATTTGTAGCTTCTGCTGACAATCTATAATTTCTTTTATTTACATCCTCTCTTCCAAAATATTTTTGACAAGAAGCTATATTAAGAAGTCCAACTTTTTCTCTACCAAGTAAACCAAATTCATTTACTGAATTCATATATGCTATCTCATCGCTTGAAAAGGCGCTATTCAAAAAATAATTATTTAGCCAAGAATTAAGTGTAGAATTATTCCATAAAACTTCTATATCTGTATCATTATAATTTTTACAATCAATGATATATCTACTCACAAGTAAATATGAATTATCGTTGCCATCAACTACAAGCCATTCTATATCACCGCTTCTTCCAATTTCTGTATCATATTTACCAAACTTAACAACATTGTAAGAAGTTTTTTTGTCTTGTTCAAAAATATCAACTTTTATATCTTCATTAAGCGCCCTAGCGGTAGTTTGTTTTATTGTGCTCAATGTTTCTTCAACTTTTTTTGTAGTAGTTGTCTCTATTGTTACAGCTTCTTCTTTTTTAGCGCAAGAAAACATACATAGTAAAACTATGATAACTATTAAACAAATTATTGATTTTTTTCTCATAACTATATTCCTCCTAAATTTGTTTTATATGTGGGCTCGCATAGCTCGCCCCCACGATGGACTCACCTCTACGATTGGCTCGCCCCTACGATGGGCTCAGCTCTACGATTAGCTCGCCCTACAAAATAGATAATAACAGTAGTATGATAATATATACCCAGGTATCTGTAAGACTAAAGTAAGTTTGGAAAAATGAAAAAATCATAAAATAGCAATATAATGAGTATAATATTATTATATAATTATTTTTTGTTTTATAATCCTTATCGACAAATATTCCTATATAAACTCTGTCTTCAAGTATCTTTCCTATATAGCCAATTAAAAAGCAAAATACAAAAACCCCAACTATTCCAAAATCATAATAAAAATCATATACTATCGTTAGTGTTGATAACTCTTCTTTTATAATATATGTTGGTGCATCTAAAACTAAAGGGAAAAATTTCTTTATAAGTGTGAGAGTAAATAAAGGATATAAAACTCTTCTACCAAATGCGAATCTGAAAATATTGTTTATCATATAATTTAAATTTTCAAAGTTTTGTGCTATATACATATAAGGTTGAGTTATGAATATAGGCATATTTTCATTTTTCATTTCAAATATGCCATTCAGATACTCTATATCATGAGCTCTATTAATCGTGATTATCACATACAAGCCTAAGAACAAAATTGATAACATAAGTATCAACAATAAGTTTTTTCTATTTGATAAAATATTTTTTAAATTATTTTGTTTATATATTATAATGATAAAAATTGATAATACTATACAAAGTATAAGTCGTGACCTTGAAACCATAAGTATAGCCATTATAATTACATATACATATGAAATCACTATCCAAATTTTATTCATCTTCCTGCTTGGATTTTTAAAATAATTACAAAGTGCAAAGCAAGGTATAAATGAATAAAATGTAGTTATATAGTGAATCATAAATACATGAAATGTTGAATATGCATGAGGAGTGTCAACCGTAAATACTGGAACAAACTTAAGAATCATTACTTCTATCAAAAAAGTAATAAATGTAAAAGAAAAAAGTGCAATCATAATAATATCTTCTGTCAAAATTTTTCTATTTACCAAATTTGTCTCTTTGTTTTTGTCACTTCTTTTGGCATCGTTTTCATATGTTCTACAATGCTTTTCTTTTGCTTCTAAATTATCATTGTTCTTGCCTCTATAAAATGTGCCAAGATATACTGCAAAATATGAAGTAAACACTACAACAAAAGTCATAATACTATAATCGTTTTCAAGTTTACTTAATTTCAACAAAGAAATCCCAAAACCACCAATAAAGCCGAGTGCAAAGAGTCCTCTTACATTTATTATTCTTTTAGTATTTTTTATCTCTTTTAAATATAAAAATATAGCAAGTGAAATCATTATTACACTTGCTATATAATTATGTTTTAAATAGTAAAATACTGTGCTAAGCGAATATGCAATTATATAAACCACCAACATTTCAGACTCTATTTATTTATATTAGCATCACTACTCTCTATCACTTCATTAGACACTATTGACTCAAACTCTTTTGTTTCATTCATCTCATTTCTTCTAGTCGCATTTATTATTCCCGCGCTTTCA
>JAEEGL014711932.1_pt1 | contig 27952 bp, 30 predicted proteins | sample 9134231 | NCBI WGS metagenome assembly JAEEGL01 (sample SAMN16246548, study PRJNA631951) | gut metagenome | biome: gut microbiome; feature: rumen; material: fiber-attached | host: Bos | place: Iran: Karaj | collected 2018-10
ATAATAATTTTTGTTAAATAAACGAGGTGAATTTTATGGATTACAAAGAAAGCTATGAATTATGGTTAAAAAATGTAAATTCTGAACAATTAAAAGAATTAGAATCAATCAAGGACAACGACAAAGAAATTCGTGAAAGATTTACTATTCCTCTAGCATTCGGTACAGCCGGTATGAGAGGTATTATTTGCATGGGTATTTCTAATATAAACGAATATACAGTTGCTAGAGCAACTAAGGGCCTTGCAGATTATATTTCATCATTAGGAGAAGCTGAAAAGAAGAGAGGCGTTGCTATCTCTTATGATACAAGAAGAATGTCTTTTGATTTCGCTCTAGTTACAGCTCAAGTATTAGGTGCTAATGGAATCAATGTATTTATGTATGAAAATGTAAGACCAGTTCCAATGTGTTCTTACGCAGTAAGACATTTAAACTGTATTGCTGGTGTTATGATTACAGCATCTCACAATCCAAAAGAATATAACGGATACAAAGTATACGGTGAAGATGGAGCTCAAATGTCTCCAGAAGCCACAAAGGTAGTTGTAGACTTTATTGAAAAGACACCATACTTTGGATTAGAAAAAGAAAAGGTTGATGTTAAGTGCCAAGGCTGCGTAGCAGGATTTAACAATAAAAAGATTAGTGAACATATCACTATCGTAGGCAAAGACTTAGATGAAGATTACTTTGCTGAGATTTCAAAGTTATCTTTATCGCCAAAGGCAGTTAAAGAAGTTGCTTCTTCAATCAAGATTGTATACAGCCCAATTCATGGTTCTGGATATATGCCAGTTACAACAATGTTAGGAAGAATGGGTATCCCAGTATCAGTTGTTGAAGAACAAAAGAACCCAGATACAGAGTTCTCAACAGTTAAGATGCCAAACCCAGAACAACCAGATGCTTTAGCTCTAGGCATTAAACTTGCTAATAAGCTTGGTTCAGATATTGTAATTGGAACAGACCCAGATTGCGATAGAATGGGTATTGCTATTAGAAACGACAAAAATGAATTCATTCTATTGAATGGTAACCAAATCGGTGCAATGTTAATGGATTACATTTTAATGAGACATCAACAAGAAGGAACATTGCCAAAGAATGCAGCTGTAGTTAAGACAATCGTTACTACAAAGTTTGCAGATAGAATCGCAAGAAGCTATGGTGCAGCAGTATACGATGTATTAACAGGATTCAAGTTCATCGGTGAAAAGATTAAAGAATGGGAACAAACAGGCGAGCATACATTTATGTTTGGTTATGAAGAAAGTTATGGTTCTCTAAGCGGTACACACGCAAGAGATAAGGATGCCGTAGTTGCTTCAATGTTATTTGCAGAAATGGCTTGCTACTACACAAGCATTAACGTAACTCTATACGATAAACTACAAGAACTATTCAAGAAATTTGGATACTTCGTTGAAACAGCAAAAGCTCTATCTTTCCCAGGCCTTGATGGTATGCAAAAGATGGCAGATATTATGAACAAATTTAAGACAACATCTCTAAAAGAGATAGCTGGATATAAAGTTGTTTCTAAGATGGATCTAAACAAGGGTACAATTGAATACACAGATGGCAGAGTTGAAGATGCTAAATTACCAAAGACAAACGTTATCAAATACGATATGGGTAATGATGAATGGTTATGTATCAGACCATCTGGAACAGAGCCAAAGATTAAGATTTATGTATCAACATGTGAAAAGACACTAGAAGAATCTAAGGCTAAAAACGAACTTCTACAAAAGACAGTAGAAGCAATGATGTAGACATTCGCGTATATTTAATATATAAAAAATGCTTGTCAAAAAAACAAATTGTGTGTTATTATTGCAAAGCGACCATTAGTTGGAGGACAAAAAATGAATTTAATGTATTTAGCATCAGCAGCATTAATCGAGTATGAAGTAGCTCATGTACTTCGTATTGTAGATGCAGTGTTGTTGTTGATATTATCTATAGCAGAAATCGCAGTTGTATTAATGCAAAAGCCAGTTACAGGTAACATTGGTACAATCGCAGGAGAGGACACACAAACATACGCAGGAAAGAATAAAGGAAGATCTAAAGAAAGCATCCTAAGAATCATTACAGTAAGTATTGCAGTAGCGATGTCAATCTTAGCAATTTTCTTCTTTATCACTTATCTTGAAGTATAAATTAAGACAAAGTAAAGAAGAAAAGTCCTTTTGCAGATAAAGCGGAAGGACTTTTTTAATAAAGAGCGAAATATATGAATGAAGGGATAAAAGTAATTTGCGTAAATAGACAAGCTGGCCATGAATACTTCTTTGAAAGCTTCTTAGAAACTGGTATTCAATTGGTTGGTTCGGAAGTAAAGTCTATAAGAAATGGTAGCGTGAATTTAAAAGATTCCTTCTGCGTTGTTAAAAACAACGAGTTATGGCTTATGAATGTATATATCAAGCCATACGAAAAGGGAAGCTATTTTAATGTAGCAGAAAGAAGACCTAGAAAACTTTTAGCTCATAAGGTCGAAATTGACAAGCTAAGAGGAAAAGTTGAACAAAAGGGATATACTCTTGTACCAACTGAAATGTATTTAAAGAAAGGCCTTGTAAAAGTTAAAGTAGCTTTAGCTAAAGGTAAAGAACTTCACGACAAACGTGATGTAGAAAGAGAAAAACAACAAAAACGAAATATAGAAAGAGCTGTAAAAGAATACAACTCCTAAATGAGGTGAACAAGATGGAATTCGAAACTAAATGTGTACAAGGTTCATATTCTCCAAAAAACGGAGAACCAAGAGTTTTGCCATTGTATCAATCAACAACATTCTTCTATGAGAATGCAGACAAGATGGCATATGTGTTTGATTACCCAGAAACAGGTCATTTATACACAAGAATCTCTAATCCAACAATCGATGCTTTTGAAAAGAAGATCGCAATGCTTGAGGATGGAGTTGCTGCGTTAGCTTGTTCTTCTGGTATGGCTGCAGAAACATTAGCAATTTTAAATGCATGTTCAGCAGGCGACAATATCATTGCTTCATCAATGGTATATGGTGGTACATATAACTTATTCAACGTTACATTGAGAAGATATGGCGTAGATACAAGATTCTTCGATCCAGATGCACCACAAGAAGAAATCGAAAAGTTAATCGATGATAAGACAAAGATTATTTACGGAGAAACAATTGCAAATCCAGCTATGACAATTTTGGATTTCGACAAGTTCTCTAGAATTGCAGATAAATACGGTTTAATCTTCATGGTAGATAACACATTAGCTACACCATGTCTATTAAAGCCAAAAGATCATGGTGCTCACGTTGTTATTCACTCAACAACAAAGTACTTAGACGGTCATGCTTCATGCGTAGGCGGTATTATTGTTGATTTAGGTAACTTCAAGTTCCAAGGAAACCCAAGATTTGAAGAATTATTCAATCAACCAGATGAAAGCTACCATGGAAGAACATATAGTAAGGATTTTGGAAACGCAACATTTGCTGCTAAAGCAAGATGTCAAATGATGAGAGACTTCGGTGCACAAATGAGCCCATTCAATGCTTATTTGACAAACCTAAACTCAGAAACATTATTTTTAAGAATGGCAAAGCATAGTGAAAATGCACAAAAGATTGCTGAACTATTAGCCAACCATCCACAAGTTGAATGGGTTAAGTATCCAGGCTTAAAGAGCGACAAGTACTATGATATTGCTAAGAAGTATTATCTAGGAAAAGGATTTGGCGGAATGTTAGTATTTGGAATCAAGGGCGGAAAAGAAGCTGCTGTTAAATTCCAAGATGCATTAAAGTTCTTAACAATTGTTACACACATCGCAGACTCAAGAAGCAGTGTATTACACCCAGCTTCAACAACACATAGACAATTATCTGCAGAAGATTTGAAGGCTTGTGGAGTTCCAGAAAACCTAATCAGATTATCTATCGGTATTGAAGATTACAAAGATATCGAAGCAGATATATTGCAAGCATTAGAAGCAAGCAAAAAATAAAGGAGGCGTAGAATATGCCAATCGTAATACCAAAAACATTACCAGCATTTAAGGTTTTATCTAACGAAAATATTTTCGTTATGCCAAAGGTTAGGGCTGAATCTCAAGATATTAGACCTATTGAGATTTGTATTGTTAACTTAATGCCTACGAAGATCGAGACAGAAACCCAATTGATGCGTTTGCTAGGAAATTCTTCTTTGCAAATCAATGTTACTTTGGTTGGTACAGAATCGTACAAAGGGCATTTTACGTCTGAATCTCATATGGAAACATTCTATACAACTTTCTCAAAGATTAAGAATAGAAAGTTCGATGGAATGATTATCACTGGCGCGCCAGTAGAGAAGATTGAATTCAGTGAGATTAAATATTGGAAAGAATTACAAGAGATAATGGATTGGGCAGAAACAAATGTTACATCAACAATCTACATTTGTTGGGCAGCATATGCAGCGCTACACCATTATTACAATATTGATAAAATCGTTCTAGATAAGAAGATGTTTGGTATTTATCCTGTAAGGATATGTGATGAATACGAACAACTTCTTAAAGGAATGGACGATACAATGTATGTTCCAATGTCTAGATATTTAACCGTTGATCCAAATACTGTTGCATCAAATCCTAACCTAAAGATTTTAGGATATGGGGATGATTGCGGTATTGCAATGATCAAGTCTATAGATAATAAGAAGTTCTTCTTAACAGGTCATAGTGAATATGACAGAGAAACCCTAAAGAGTGAATATCTAAGAGATGTAGATAAAGGCTTAGATATTGAAAAACCTCTAAATTATTTTATAGATGGTGATATCAACAAAATTGATATGAAATGGAAGAGTACGGCTAATTTGATATACTATAATTGGTTAAACTACTACGTATACCAAGTAACACCATACGAATTAAAATAATCGCTTTTGCAAGGGGATGTCCTGGATTCGACAGGGAAACAGAGTGCAAGATAAGCATGCCGAAGGCTCGTCTTCGTAAAAACGGAAACTTAAATTTAAACGCAAACAAAAGCGAATTTGCTCTAGCTGCTTAGTCAGCGAGCCGTCTCCTTAAGGGGTCCACGACTTAAACGAGGCGTCACTAGTGGAACAGGGTTGATAGTACCGCTCGATGCTATTAACAAGATTTAGAGCTTGCCGAAGTATATTTCTGTTAATGTGAGTATATCAGGGACTAATTTACATTATCTAAGCATGTAGAAGGTTTTGTGCAAATTTCTTTGGACCGGAGTTCGACTCTCCGCATCTCCACCAGATTACATGAATGACTCCTTTGTTTGTAGAACAATAAAGTACTTAAATGGGGAGTCATTTTTTATATAATTATAGAGGAGGAATGCTATATGGAAGAAATTAATCCAGTTTATCCAAATTCACAATTTAAAACATTTTGCTATATAAACAGCGTAGTTAAGAATCCAAATATTATTGTTGGAGATTATTCTTACTACGATGATATGGTAAATGGTCCAGAATCATTTGAAAGCCGTGTTACTCATCATTATGATTTCATGGGCGATAAATTGATTATAGGCAAATTCTGCGCAATCGCAAGGGGAGTAGAGTTTGTTATGAATGGAGCAAACCATATGCTAGATTGTTTATCCACATATCCTTTTGAAATAATAGATGAATTTAAAGGACTTGCTCGGCCTTTTGCTAATAGAGGTAATCGAGGGGATACTGTGATTGGCAACGATGTTTGGATAGGGCAAAATGCTACCATATTGCCAGGCGTTCATATAGGAGATGGGGCGATAGTTGGTGCAAATGCGGTTGTTTCAAAGGATGTTCCTGCATACGCAGTAGTCGTTGGAAATCCTGCAGTTGTAAAGAAATATCGTTTTGATGAAGAAACTATCAAATTGTTGTTGGAGCTAAAATGGTGGGATAAACCACTAGAAGAGATAAAAAGAATCATTCCTATTATTTCATCAAAAGACATAAAAGATTATAAGCAAGTATTAAGAGAGTTGATGAATAATTCAACGCGACAATAATTGCTTCCTCAAATATTATATAGCTGGAAATCGCTGTAGAAACCGCGAAAGTTCTATGCATGTTAACCCATTTCTATTGGGCTAATTAAGCAATGAAGCATCTCCACCATCTATGCTGGTAGAATTTTGCTTATCGACAAGCAAATTCTATCAGATACAATCCAAAATAATACCGATAAATACTAGATAATTAGGATAAATAATGGCTAGATTGACAAAATGCCCCTTACCAACATGGGTAAGAGGTATTGTTTTTTGCCAAAAGTAATCAAAATGATGGTAAAATAGTATTGAAAAGTAATCAAAATGATGGTAATATATAGTGGGAGATAAAAAATGAAAGCGGAGAAGTATGCAATAATAAACACTATAAAGCCGGAGGAGTTAAAGCAAATCAGAAAGGAATTTGATTTGTCTCAATCTGAATTTGCAAAACTAGTTGGGGTATCTAAACCGACTATAGAAAGATGGGAAAGCGGAGAAGAAAAGATAAAAGGGCCGATAGCGGTATTGGTTAATATGTTAAGCGAGAATCCAGCTTATTTAAAAAGCAGAATAGTTCCAGAAAAGCAGATGCCTTTAAGGTTGTTCTATATGCATAAGAATAGAGTGTGTACTCTTATAGACGTGGATGCAAATAAAGAAGAGGTTTTAATCAAAAACTACACAAATAATGTAATGTTTAAGGCGTTTGGAATTAATGAAAACCCTACATTTAAGGATTATCAAGAATTTTTAAAAAGCAGATGCTTTCCTGAATCTAGGGATAAACTAAAACTTGTGTTAGAAGATTTGGGTTTGCCTTTTTATGATCCATTTTTGATTATAAAAAAGACAGAAGGAAGAATGGCAGAAGATGATTTTTGGATAAAGATAGAGGAGTAAAAATGATTGAGTTATTTGAGCAAGATGTAAAAACAAACGATAGGCAGTCATCTAAAGGTAACCAATTAAAATGGGAAAAAGATGCTGTTTGGTATAAGGCAGATTATACTGGCTATGAAGGGTTGGCTGAATATACAATATCTCACTTACTTAAATATTCGTCTTTAAAATCAGACGAGTATGTTTTGTATACTCCTGTTGAAATAAAGTACAAGAGTCAAGTATACCGCGGAGTAAGTAGCCCGAATTTTTTAGATAGCGATTGGCAAATAATTACATTAGAAAGATTATTTAAAAGTAAATATAATAAGAGCTTAAATGAGATTATATGGTCAACAAGGGAAATGAAAGATAGAATTTCTTTTTTGGCGGATAGTATGGAAGTGCTTGGTCTAAAAGGTTTTGGCAAATATATTAATAAAATGTTAACAATCGATGCGTTCTTTTTAAATGAGGATAGGCACACTCATAACATTGCAGTGCTTATGAATTCACAAGGAGATTTTGCATTTTGTCCAATTTTTGATAATGGCGCGGGATTATTGGCTGACACAACAATGGATTATCCAATCCAAAATGATGTGTATGAGTTAATAAAAACCGTTAAAGCAAAGACTTTCTCAACAAGTTTTGATGAACAGTTAGAAGTTTCAGAATTGTTATATGGTAATAATATTCATTTTTATTTCATAAAATCCGACGTTGAAGAAATATTATCATTGCGAGGAAATGAAGGACCGGCAAGTATTTATCCTCTAGAAGAAAGGAAGAGAGTGCGAGATATTATTTTTGAACAAATGAGAAGATATAGTTATCTTTTTATATAAAATATTATGCATCTTGATTAAGTAAAGCGGAGGCACAATAATTTGAGAAAAAATTATAGTTTTTAAAGAATCTCTAATGAGTAGTTTAAAGAAAAAGAGTAAAAAAGAAAGGATCGTTAAGAAAACTCAAAACGATCCTTTTAATATTATTTAGAATATTCTATTATTTATCAAAAACGTCACTGTCAATAATTTCATCTTCAGTAACGACATCTGCGTCAACGATATCTCCAGATTCATCTGTTTGGCCCTTTAGCTCTAAATAGAAATTAGCACGAGCCATTTGATAATAAGCTTCAACCCAAAGAGTTCCAACGCCTAAGCATAATAATCCAACGATAAACCAGCCAATGAAGCTTAAGTCCATAATGAATAATTCCATTTTGTGTCCATTCATCATTTCTTGGCTTTCTTTTAAGCAATCGCTAGCACCCATATCTGGGTTATCATTTTGAATATAGAATGCCATTGAATAAGCATAAGCCTTTATTATTCCAGGAACTATTAATAATAATGTCCATAAGAAAACAAAAACAGATCTTAATAAATACAAAACAAAAGCATTGCCAAAATCTTTAAAGCCAGAGAATAGTTCCTCGATGTTAAATTCTTTATTATCTCTAGCTCTATTTATTGTCATACGAGTAAGTCCTAATTCTAGTGGACCTGCCAATAATAAAGAAGCAATACTTCCTAAAGAAATAGCTATAGAATTCTTTGAGAAACTTCCGTAGCTTGAAACCGCACTTGTGATTGCGCTATAGATTAAACATGCCGCAACCATCAATAACCATGGTTGTTGGAAAATACCATTGCCAAGTTGCTCGCGAGCCCTTCTTTTTAGTTCAACCCTATCCATTAATATGTACCTCCAAATAATTGTTAACAAATATATTATACACTAGATATAAAAACTATAATAGGAGAGTTTTTCGATGGCGATATAGGGTATATTTTAAAAAGAGAAAAAGCAGCTATAAAATTGTGTTAACATATAAGGGATGGGAGATATAAAAGTGGCGATTATAGAAGAGATAAGACAAAGATTATACGAGATAAGAGATACTAAAACAGAATATAGGCATTTCAATGCCAGAACCGTTCATACGGTTGATGAAGAACTAGTTCTTGGTGTTAGAACACCTCAACTTAGAGATTATGCAAAAGAGTTATCTAAAAGAGGGGATATAGAAGAATTCTTATTAGATTTGCCACATAAATATTTTGAAGAGAATCAATTGCAGTCTTTTATTATTTCATTAATAAAAGATGAAAAGAAATGCGTTGAAGAAATAGATAGGTTTTTGCCATATATAGATAATTGGGCAACTTGCGATCAATTAATACCTAATGTCTTTAAAAAGCATAAGGAGATGCTGTTGCCTAAAGTTTACGAGTGGATTAAATCAGATAAAGTATATACCATTCGTTTTGCTGTTAAAATGTTGATGACATATTATTTAGATGAAGATTTTGATGTTAAATATTTAGATATGGCAACAAATGTAACAAATGAAGATTACTATGTAAAAATGATGGTGGCCTGGTATTTTGCTACAGCACTGTCTAAACAATATGATATAGCCATATCTTATATCGAGAATAAAAAACTGGAAAAATGGACTCACAATAAGGCGATACAAAAGGCGATAGAAAGTTACAGAATATCAGATGCACAAAAAGAGTACTTAAAAACATTAAGAATAAAATAAGAGGATTTATGAAACACTGTATATTAGTTAAATTTGTTAAAGATTATGATTGGAAGTCAGAGCTTGAGAATATTCAAAGAATATTTAATAGCATTAATATCGAAGGCGTAAATTATGTTGAGTACCCAATAAATTGTATTGATAGGGATAATAGATATGATTTATTAATTCGTATAGATATGAAAAAAGAGGCTTTAGCCTCTTATGATGCATGTCCTAATCACCATGAGTGGAAGGATACTTATTCTAAGTTTATAGATAAAAAAGCAATCTTTGATTACGAATAAATTATTTGTAATAATCAACAACAGAGTCTTTATCGTAGAAACAAACATCTTCTTTAATCAAGGAGATGTTATTATTTTTAACTTCTAAAATGTTAAAGCAACAATTGTATGGTACATGTTTATGCCAAAAATCTTTCTTGTCTTCATAGAACATATTTAAAAGGCAGCGCATAGCAAAACCATGAGTGCCAACAAGATATGTTTTATTATCATTTCTTGAAGCAAGCTCTTTAATAAAATCCTGAGTTCTTTTAATTACATCATAAACATTTTCTCCGTTTGGCACGTCTAAAACTGAAAATGGATCTTTAAAGAATTGGTGAATCTTTTCGTATTCGGGATTAGATTTGTCATCTAAGTGATTTAGTGTCCAATCGCCAACATTTACCTCCTGTATTCGGTTTTCTACATGAACAGGGGTGGTTTCGTTGCCACTTTCCTTTAATAAAATCTCTATTGTTTTAGAAGCTCGGCTAAGTGGAGATGTGAAGGCCTCGTCAAAATGAATGCCTTTTAATGCTTTGCCTGAAATCTCTGCCAGTCTGATTCCGTCCTCATTCAAAGGCTCATCGAATGTTCCTTGGAATATTCGAGCCTTATTCATATTTGTTTCGCCATGTCTAACAATGTAAATTAACATATTTTCACCACAAAGATTATATACAATCGTTCTTTGTATTACTAGCAAAAGCACATATGTTACAAAAAGGATATCAAAATTTTACGTTTTTATAGAAAATACATTTTGAATTTATATAATAATTATCATATAATAGTCGTGTATAAAAATGTAATCCGCATTAATTTAGGAGGAGAAAAAATTTATGCAATACACAAAAGACGTACAAAATATGTGCAAAGTTGCTTGTGGTGCTTCTCATGGTTGTGCTCCAATTCCTGAAGAAGGAAAGTGGGTATATTCAAGAGAAATTAAGGATATCAGTGGTTTCACACATGGTATCGGTTGGTGTGCTCCACAACAAGGCGCATGTAAGATCTCATTAAACGTTAAGAATGGTATCATCGAAGAAGCTTTAATCGAAACAATCGGTTGTTCTGGTATGACACACTCAGCTGCTATGGCATCTGAAGCAATTGTTGGTAAGACAGTACTTGAAGCTGTTAACACAGACTTAGTATGTGATGCTATCAACACAGCTATGAGAGAATTATTCTTACAAATCGTTTATGGTAGAACTCAATCTGCTTTCTCAGAAGATGGTTTAGCTATCGGTGCTGGACTAGAAGATCTAGGAAAGGGCTTACGTTCTCAAGTTGGTACAATTTACTCAACAAAGGAAAAGGGACCTCGTTACCTAGAATTGACAGAAGGTTATATTACTTCTCTAGCTCTAGATGAAAATAACGAAATCATTGGTTACCAATATTTATCTCTTGGCAAATTCACAGACTTCATGAAGAAGGGTGATTCAGCTGAAGTTGCTTTAGAAAAAGCAAAAGGCCAATATGGCAGATATAACGATGGTGTCAAGTTCATTGACCCACGTAAAGAATAATAGGAGGATCCGAAGATGGCTTTATTTGAAGGTTATGAAAGAAGAATCGCACAAATCAATAAATGCTTAAACGATAACGGCATCGCTTCTATTGAAGAAGCTGAAAAGATTTGTAAGGACAAGGGATTAGACGTTTACCAAATGGTAAAGGATATTCAAACAATTTGTTTCGAAAATGCTTGCTGGGCATACACAGTTGGTGCTGCTCTAGCTATTAAGAACAACGCAAAGAACGCTGCTGAAGCTGCTAAGTGGATCGGTGTAGGTTTACAATCATTCTGTATTCCTGGTTCTGTTGCTGATGATCGTAAGGTTGGTATCGGACATGGTAACTTAGGTGCTATGTTATTAACAGAAGATACAAAGTGCTTCGCATTCTTAGCTGGTCACGAATCATTCGCTGCTGCTGAAGGTGCTATTGGTATTGCTAAGAAGGCAAACAAGGTACGTAAAGAACCATTAAGAGTTATCTTAAATGGCTTAGGAAAGGATGCTGCAAAGATTATCTCAAGAATTAATGGATTTACACATGTTGAAACAGAATTTGACTATTTCACAGGTAAGGTTAAGATCGTTAAGGAAACAAAGTATGGTAACAATCCAGACAGATTAGCAGTTCGTTGCTACGGCGCTGATGATGTTCGTGAAGGTGTTGCTATCATGCACTTAGAAGGTGTTGACGTTTCTATTACTGGTAACTCAACAAACCCAACTCGTTTCCAACACCCAGTTGCTGGTACATACAAGAAAGAGTGTGTTGAACAAGGTAAGAAGTACTTCTCAGTTGCTTCTGGTGGTGGTACAGGACGTACTCTACACCCAGATAACATGGCTGCAGGTCCTGCTTCTTATGGTATGACAGATACAATGGGTCGTATGCACTCAGATGCTCAATTCGCAGGTTCTTCATCAGTTCCAGCTCACGTTGAAATGATGGGATTAATCGGTATGGGTAACAACCCAATGGTTGGTGCTACAGTTGCTGTTGCAGTTTCTGTATCTCAAGCTCTAGCTAAATAATTGAGTTAAAGACAATAAATAAGGACCACTTCGGTGGTCCTATTTTTATGCAGCGAAGTAATATTATTTGTTTTCGTCTTCGTAAGCTTGTGCAACAGCTCTTGCTAATTGGTCTGCACAAGATGTTGGTCTTCCACCACAAGTATTACCAGATAACTTTTCTGTTATTTGATCAACTCTCCATCCATCGATTAACTTTGCAATAGCTTTTAGGTTCCCATCGCAACCGCCAATGAATTTAACATTTGTTACAATATCATCGTTTAAATCAAATAGGATTTTAGATGAACATGTCATTTGCGTTTTATATTCGTGATGCATAATCATTACTCCTTGAATTATTTAATTCAAACAAATATTACATTGAAATAGTAGTCTAAGTCAATGCAAATGCAAATTATTGAGTAAATTTCAAGTAATAGTCTAGAAAAATATATTTATATTATTAAATAATAATGCTATAATTATTTTTGTTGAAAAGAAAACCACTATGAGGAGAATTAATTATGAAAATATTTATGATTGGCGGTACAGGTCTATTAGGATGTGAAGCCGCAATTGAATTGATCAAAATGGGCCATGAAGTAAAGAGTGTAGCATTACCACCTCTACCACAAGGCGCACCAATTCCAAAAGAAATGGAATTAGAATTCAAAGATATCAACAAGTGCTCAGATGCAGAAGTTGAAGAAATGCTAAAGGGCTGCGACGTATTCATGTATGCTGCAGGTGTAGACGAAAGAAAAGAATGCCCACCTCCAGTTTATGAAGTATACAAGAAGTTCAACAATGATCCACTTGAAAGATTATTACCAATTTGTAAGAAAGTTGGCGTTAAGAATGCAGTTGTTTGTGGATCTTACTTCTCATATATGTACAAACTAGCTGCAGGTATCGCTAAGAACCCAGCAAATCCAAAGCAAAAAATTAAATACACAGGTGAAGAGTTCTTATCTCATAACCCATATATTAAGTCAAGAATTGAACAAGAAAAGATCGTTGAAAAGTTCTGCGATGACACATTCAGTGCTTCAGTTTTGGAACTTCCATACATCTTTGGTATTCAACCAGGTAGAAGACCAGTTTGGACAATTCTTATTGACCAATTAGCTCGTATGGATAAGCTTCCATTCACAATGTACCCAGCTGGTGGTACAGCTATGTTAACATGTAACCAAGTAGGACAAGCTTTAGCTGGTGCTGCTGTTCAAAAGCCAGGATATGGATTCAGAGCTATTCCTATCGGTATGTACAACTTAACATGGAAAGAATTCTTAGCTATCGTTTATGATGCTCGTGGAATGCATGGAAGAAAGATTATTTCAATCGCTCCATGGATGATGAAGATGGGTATGGGATCTGTTCAAAAGGATTACGATAAGAGAAATATCGAATCTGGTATGGATCCATTCCAATTACCATACACAATGGATTACAACTTATTCATCGACCCAACAGAAACAAAGGGCTTAGGCGTTAAAGACGCTGACATTAAGCAAGCTATCTTTGATTCTATCGACCTATCAATTAAGGCTGTTCAAGGCAATGTTCAATTAGTTGGTATGATGGGCGAAGTTGAAAAGAAAGACGAAGCTAAAAAATAAGCAAAATCTAATTAACAAATAAAATTAAAAGGGACTACTAATCTAACAAATTACTAGTCCCTTTATTTTCAAAAGGGGAAATATGTTAGAAGACGAAGATTACAAAGAGCCACAATGTGTGTTATGTGAAAAGAATTTCTATAATCCGGATTCGGATGAACCAGAAGGAAGAATTGAAATAGGCAGAATCCTTGCAAAAGAAGATTCTTTATATGACCAATTAAAATATTCAGAGATAGAGTCGCTTTTAAAATATTGGGAAAATGAGGCGGTATCTTTAAAAGATAAATCTGGTCAACTTACTATGCTTTCTGAACAAATCGGGTTGTTTAGAAAAATGAAGGAAAAGACTAAGTCTTTAATCGCTATAGATAAGGCCTTAGCGCTTTTAGAAACATCAGGCTTAAATGATTCTCCAAATGCAGGAACAATCTATTTAAATGCCGCTACAACGCTTAAAGCGTTTAATGAATTAGATAGAGCTATTCCTTGCTATAAAAAGGCAGAAGAACTTTACGATAAATATCTAGATAAAAATGATCAAAAATATGCAGGGCTTTATAATAACTATGCGCTTGCTTTAGTTGATTTGAAAAAATATGATGAGGCAGAGGCTTTATACAAAAAAGCGCTAGACATTTTATCTAAAAATGAAGGTGGACAATTAGAAGTAGCAATAACTTATGTTAATATGGCACAACTTTATTTTGCGTCACTTGATATGGATGCATGTATTGATAAGATTATGGACTGTATGAATAAAGCATACGATTATTTAATGGATGAAAAAGTTACTCAAAATGGTTATTATGCATTTGTAGCATCTTGCTGCATTCCAGCATTTGATCAATTTGGGTTTGGTGAATATAAAGAAACATTGCAAAAAAGGGTAGATGAAATATATGGAAGGAATTAGCTTAGCTAAAGGATATTTTGAAACTTACGGAAAAGCTATGCTTGATGAGCAATTCAATGATGTCAAAGATAGAATTGCTTGTGGCGTTGTAGGTGAGGGTTCAGAAAATTTCAATGTTGATGATGAAATATCTTGGGATCATGATTTTGAACCAGGATTTTGTATGTGGATTACAAAGGAAGATGAGCGCGAATTTGGCTTCAAATTGGAGCGTGCGTACGCAAAACTTCCAAACACATATAAAGGATTTACTCGTCAGCCAATGAACCCAGCAGGCGGTAATAGACATGGTGTTTTGATAATAGATGAGTTCTATGAAAAATTCATTGGTTCAAATAGAGCTCCAAAGACATATGAAGAATGGCTAAAGATTCCAGAAGATACTTTAGCTACAGCAACAAATGGTGAAGTATTTGTTGATAAGCTTGGAATTTTTTCATCGATTCGAAATGAACTTTTAAATATGCCAAAGGATGTTTGGTATAAAAAGGTTTGTGCAAAGATGGTTAGGATGGGATTGTCTGGGCAATACAACTACGCAAGATGTGTAGGTCATGATGATAATGTCGCAGCCCAAATTGCTTTATCTAAATTTGTTGAAGATGGAGTATCTCTTGCATTTTTAATGAATAATCAATATGCACCATATTTCAAACTTGCATTTAGAAAGATGAAGCAATTAGATTCGTTCAATGATTTATATGATAGATTTGAATATCTTTTAACAGTGGATAATTCAAGAGAGAATTATTTAAAGAAGTTAGAGATTATTGAGTCTATTGCAAAAGAGTTTATTGATTATTTCAAAGAAAATCATTTAACTAAAGCCACATGTAATAATTTAGACACTCACGCATATTCAATAATAGACAATATAAAAGATCCAGAACTTAGGAACTTGAATATTATGATTGATACGCTATAACAAAAAAGGTGCCAACGAAAGTTGACACCTAATTTTTAGCTTTATAAATCTTATTTATTTAAAATTGCATCAGCAACAAATAAACCGTTAGCACCAGCTTGAGCCAATCCTCTTGTGATACCAGCGCCATCACCGATTGCATAGATGTTATCTACGATTTGGAACTTATCATCAATAAATGTTGGCTTAATTGAATAGAACTTAGCTTCAACACCATATAGTAGTGTATCGTAGTTAGCTGTTCCCGGAGCAATCTTATCTAGAGCATAGATAGTTTCGATGATGTTATCTAATTGTCTTTTTGGAATACATAGAGCTAAATCACCTGCAACTGCATTTAGAGTTGGCTTTACTGTAGATTGCTTTAAACGATGTTCATTTGTTCTCTTGTTTGCAACTAAATCGCCAAATCTTTGAACGATAACGCCACCGCCTGCGATCATATTAGCAAGCTTACAAATATGCTTTGCATAAGCGATTGGCTTATTGAAAGGTTGAGTGAATTTAGTTGTAGCCAAAATAGAGAAGTTAGAATTCTTTGTCTTTAGAGCAGGATCTGCATTTGCGTGTCCATTAACTGTTAGAAGACCATCGTTATTTTCAATAACAACTTCGCCACCTGCGTTGAAACAGAATGTTCTTGTTAAATCGCCGTGCATCTTTGTTCTATAGATAATCTTTGGCTCATAAATCTTAGATGAGATTTCGTCCCAAATAATCTTTGGAAGCTCAACTCTAACACCTATATCTACTTGGTTGTTAGAAACTTCGATGTTATTTGCATAGCACCAGTTTTCAAACCATTCAGAACCGCTTCTACCAACAGCGATAATTAAGTCTTTATAATTTAAAGATTCTCCTTTTTCAAGGATAACTTCTTTATTTGCAATAACTACGTCTTTTACTGCATCTTCTGTAATTACTGTTACACGTTCATTTAAAAAGTCCATTAGGGCAGACATAACTCTATAGTTACCATCCGTTCCTAAGTGCTTAACGATAGCTTGTTGCAATTGAAGATCATGTTTTAGACATTCAAGTTTAATTTCATCAGATGGCATATAGCACTTATTTGTAGCACCAAACTCATTTAGAATATCTGAAACTTGATTGATATACTTTAGTGTTACTTCATCACCAAGATATTCTTGTAACCATCCGCCATATTCAGTTGTAATGTTGAACTTACCATCAGAGAAAGCTCCAGCGCCTCCAATACCTTCCATAATTGCGCATTGCTTACATTTGATACAATGATCAACTTGCTTTAAAGAAATAGGGCACTTTCTTTTGTTGATTGCCTTACCTTTATCTATTACGCAAATTTTTAGATTTGGATTTTCCTTGGTTAGTCTATATGCCGCCATTAAGCCGCCGATACCACCACCAATAATTACAATATCATATGTCATAGAAATAAAACCTCACCGCGCTTTTTCGCGCCTTAACGATTATATCACATTGATTTAATAAATTAAAGACCCAAATTTTTAGGCTATATTAAATGTTGGAGCAGGGATTTCGAAAACCTTGTTAGATAGATACTCTAAATTTCCAGTAAATTTAGGCAATATAATTTTGTATGCACATAAGCATTGTCTTTTCTTCTTGTATTTTCTATTAGCTTCTTCATTTCCATATTTTGAATCACCAAGGATAGGGCATCCTAACGATTTCATATGAACACGTATTTGATGTGTGCGTCCAGTTAGAAGTTCTACATCTAATATTGCAAGCTCATTTACTTTCTTTGTCACACTATATTTTGTTATGGCTTCTTTAGCACCTTCAACTTTAGTTGAATATACCTTAACATAGCCGTCATTTTCTTTCTTTAAATAGTTTTGAATAGTGCCTGCATTTTCCTTTGGCCAACCGAATGTGACACATCTATAGAACTTTTGCAACTTGTGGTTTTTAATGGCCTCTAAAATAGCCTGTTCAGTATCGTTATTTTTAGCATAAATTAAAAGACCAGAAGTGCCTGTGTCCAATCTGTGACAAATGCTACCTTCGTCTGAATTTAAATATGTCTTTATACGTCTATCTAGTGAATCTTGTTGAGGATCGTCATCGATAGATATTAGGCCAGGGGCTTTGAATGCAACAAGGATATTTAAGTCCTCATATACAATATCTTCAGGCTTTATTATCTTTGGGGTATCTACTAATTCTTCATCTAGAATGAAAAGTTTTATAACATCGCCTTTTTTAACGTGAGTGTTAAGCGGCATCTTTTTATTGTTAACTTTTAATTTGTTGGTTTTAAGAGCTTTAGAAAGCTTGGTAAAGGTTAGAGCAGGAAACTGTTCTTGAAGGAATTTGTCTAATCTTATGTCATTTTTGCCTACAATAATTTCGCGCATATACATAAATATAATAGCATATTGTTAGATTTTTGGAATAATGTTAAAATAAGTTGAGGGTTAGTTATGGCAAAAACAAGAAAAATAAACTGTTCTGTGGATTTAGTATTTGTTATTGACGCAACAGGAAGTATGCGTCAAATAATGGGTAAGATTAAGCAACTTGCCATAGCTCTTCCAAAGTCTTTAACTGATGCCGTTAAATTGGCAGGAAAGAATATGAGAAAGATTCGTGTTAAAGTCATCGACTTTGCAGATTTCAAATCTGAAGGCAAAGATGCAATTCACGAATCTCCTTTTTATAATGCAAGCACACAAATTGTTCAAATCATAAATGAGTTTGATACCATCAAGATGGTAAATGATAACGGAGAAGGCAGAGGCGGGGACGAAATCCCTGAAAATGCACTAGAGGCTATTTGGCTTGCAATGAATAGTGATTTTACTGAAGAGCGACCAGATGAAAACGTAAGACAAATCATAATGGTATTTACGGATGCATCACCTCTTCGTTTCCAAGAAAGAGCAAGATATCCTGGATATGCTAGATATAACTTCCCAGCAAGAATTGAAGAGATGAGAAGATTGTGGGGCAAGTATTATGGAGATGAGCTTCATTTAAGAACAGAAGAAACTGAAGAAGAAATTGAAAGGAACTTGCAAACAAAATTAGTTCCAGGATGCGCAAGAATGCTTCTATATGCTCCACTTGGAGAATTAGCTGGACATAGTTGGGATTATGTAGCTTCATGGGAAAGAGTAACAACATTTCCAGTTGTGCCATATGATGGATGTTTGGAACTTGCTGTAGATAGAATTTTAGATGATATCTTGTCTGCTGCTAATGCTGATAAATCTTGATTATTGACTAATAAAATAATATAAGTTAAGATTTATTACATAAGGGGATATCAATTAAAGCAAATTGAGTCATTGCGATATTGGAATCCAGTATCGTTTTTTTATTGCCATTAAAGGAGGTTTGTGATGGTAGGAACATTTTGGGCGTTTGTCCCAGCAATTATTGCTATTATGTTGGCATTAATTACAAAGCAAGTTTATTTATCTTTATTTGCCGGCATCTTTTTAGGTGCTATGTTCTTGGCAGAAGGTAATCCACTTGAAGCTATGTCAAATACATTTATAACAATGGGTAACCAATTAGGAGGAAACGGCGGTATTCTAATATTCTTAGTAATCCTTGGCGTATTCTCAGTTCTAATGGTTAAAACTGGTGGTTCTAAAGCTTATGGCGAATGGATGTCAAAGAGAATTAAGAGCCCAGTATCTGCACAATTAGCAACAGTAGGCTTAGGTGCTTTAATTTTCGTAGATGACTATTTCAACTGCTTAACAGTTGGTAATGCTATGAGACCAGTTACAGATAGACATCAAGTATCTAGAGCAAAGCTTGCATATTTAGTTGACTCAACAGCAGCTCCTATTTGTATCATCGCTCCTATTTCTTCATGGGCAGCAGCAGTAGCTGGATATGCTGGTGAAGGAGCAGAAAATGGTATTTTAACATTCATAAAGACAATTCCTTTTAACTTATATGCAATTTTAACAATTGTGTTTATGGTAGCAATTATCCTTATGAGAGTAGATTTCTTCAAGATGCGTAGAAATGAAAAGGCAGCTAAAAACGGAGATCTATTTGCAGGAGAAACAGATTTACCATCAGAAGACATTTCTGCAAAGGCAGAAATTAGAGGTAAGGTTCAATATATGCTAGTTCCAATTATTATTCTTGTAGCTTGCTGCGTTGGCGCAATGATTTACAATGGATATTTCTATGATTGGGATTTAGGCATGATTACAACAGTTCCACAAAGCGAAAGCGTATTAGAAGCATTCAGTAACTGTGATGCTGGTTCTGCTTTAGCTATGGGTTCTGCAGTAGCATTAGTAATTACGATGATTTATTATTCATCAATTAAAGCATTAAGATTTAAGGAAATGATGGATTCATTTGTTGAAGGATTTAAATCAATGGTTCCAGCAATTTTAATTTTGACATTTGCATGGACTCTATGTGCAATCATGGGTGCTAAGGGTGAAGGATTAGACGAAACAGGTGCTGTTATTTTAGATGGCACACTAAATGCTAAGGCATTCGTTCAATCTCACATCTCAGCTGATTCTATGGCACTTGGTATTATCCCATTTGTATTCTTCCTAATTGCTTGTGTATTATCTTTTGCAACAGGTACATCTTGGGGAACATTTGGTGTATTAATCCCAATCGCTATTGCAGTAGTTCCAGCATCTACAACATCTGGTCTATTCTATTTAACACTTGCCGCTTCAATGGCAGGTGCCGTATTTGGTGATCATGTATCTCCAATTTCAGATACAACAATCATGGCATCATCTGGTGCTCAATGTAACCATATCGACCACGTTAAGACTCAATTGCCTTACGCCACAACAGTTGCTATTATTTCTGGTATTTCATTTATAATTGCTGGATTTGCAGCAGCCGCAGCTCAAGGAAGTGCAGGATCTTACGGAATTACAGTTGTAGCAACACTTGCATCTGGTATTGGTTTAATGGCTTGCTTATTAGTTGCTATTTACTTCATGAACAAAGCAGGCGTTCTAGATAAGATTGATGCAAAGTTTGGTGAAATCTCAGCTAAGCTTACAATCAAAGGTAAGAAGGCAACACAAGAAGCTATCGCTGCAGAAAAAGCAGAAGAAGCAGCACTTGCTGCAGAAGATGCTCAAGTAGAAGAAGCTGCAAAAGTAGAAGATAAATAATATTTGAACTTTTAATATTGTGCCACTTGATGTATAATCAGGTGGCACTTTTTATATATAAAGAGTATACTAATGCATAGAGGTAGCTTATGAAATGCAAATATTGTGGCACTGAATATGAAGATTCAAGATATTGTCCAAATTGTGGATCAAATAACGATGAATACGTAGAAAAAGAGCCAGTAAAAGAAGTTGAAGAAGAAAACGTATTTATAAATACTGAAAAAGAGGAAGAAAAGAAGGAAGAATCAAGAGTTGATGATAGACCAGAAAGAGATAAAAATGTTGCAGGTCTATTAGCAATTTTGCTTGGAACTTTTGGTATACATTGCTTTTATCTAGGAAGAATCGCACGTGGAATATTTAGCATTATTTTTGCTTGGACTGGAATTCCATCAATAATAGGGTTCTTTGAGGGCATAGCTATTTTAGTTGGAAACGACAGAGATTTTGAAGAAAGATATAAGGTTAAGTGTGTTAAGACACTTTAGGTGATTTATGGACTATTTTTTGTGTTTGGCTTTATTGACGATAGGAATCATCCTAATTATTAAATGTGGGGATTATTTTGTAGACGCAGCAATTTGGATTGCTGAGATTTCTCATATTCCGCATTTTATTATAGGAGCAACAATTGTAAGTTTTTGTACAACTTTACCAGAACTTATTGTATCATCGGTAGCTGCAGCAAATGGACAAGCTGAAATGGCTGTAGGAAATGCTATAGGCTCTGTTACTGCAAATACTGGTTTAATTCTTGCAATGACAATGATATTTACTCCATTTGTAATCAATAGAAAAGATTACATGTTAAGAAATATTCTATTGCCAGGAACAATTCTATTATTATTCTTATTATGCATAACGGGAGTTTTAAACCCATATTTGTCTTTACTTGCATTTATTCCGCTAATAGTATTTATGTGGGATAATTTAAAGCAAGCAAAAAAGCAAATGGTAAAACCAAGTGGCGATATGGAAAAAGAGCATAATGAAGCTGTAGATACTAGTGCAGCTGAAGAAGAAGGGGAGCCATCACTTTTATCTAGAATTATAAAGATAGTGAGCGGTGTTGTAATAACTGCAGTTGGTATTTCTGTTCTTGTTTTATTTAGAGATACATTCTCAACTTTATATGTTGTGCAAATTATTGTTGCTTTAATTATTATTGCAGCATGGTTAACAATATTTGAGTTAGGTTCATTATTTAAAATAAATAAAAAGTATAGCGTCGTTAGAAAGGTAACAGGAAATGCAGTTGTTGTTAATATTACAAAATTAATAGCAGGTGTTGCCGGAATCGTAATAGGGTCTAATTTGCTTGTTGATTATGGTTCAATGTTCGCATCACTTTTGCATGTTCCAGAAATTATCATTGCAGTAACAATTGTTGCTATTGGAACATCTCTTCCAGAATTGATTACAACAATCAACGCAATTATAAAGAAAAACAGCTCTCTATCAGCTGGTAATATCGTTGGTGCAAATATTATCGATACTTGTTTAATATTGCCAATTTGTGCAATTATAGGAGCTGCAAATGGATTGGGTGGACTTTTAGTTACAAAGCAATCTTTGTATCTAGATTTTCCATTCTGTTTAGGAATAGTAGCTGTAGCTACAATTCCACCTCTATTTACAAAGAAGTTTGATAGATGGCAAGGTATTGTATGTTTGGTTGCATACGTAGTTTACCTTGTTTTATGCGTTTTAATGGGCCAAGGAATTATATTTGCCTAATTAATCGTGAGGGATTATAAAGTCGATTGCTCCAGGAATAATAGAAACATAGAATTCTGTTCCTGGTAGCATCTCGCCATCTAGGCACAATTCAAATGGTTTTTTAGAATATACCTTGATTGGATTTGAAGTCTTCTTGTAGAAGATATATTTTTTTGCCTTTTTAACGTTCTTTTCTTCAAGATGTTTTCCTTCTATATAAGCATTTAAAAGGGAAGCAAATTTAAATAGTGGCATAGATTTATACAATAGAACATCAATAATGCCATCATCGTTTTTAGCATAAGGAGCTGTGAAGTATTTGCTTCCAACATAGTGTGCATTCGCAAGTGTTCCAAGTAAAAGTCTCTTTCCTGTTACGCATTCACCATCCACATCAACGCTTATATCGTTATATCTTCCAATAAAGATTGCACGAATAACACCTTTAGTGTAAGCGCCACTTTTGCCTTGATCTTTTAATTTATTTGCATAAGAGCATACAACTGAATCAAGGCCAAAGTTTGTAACATTTACGGAATATTTTGGAATTCCTGTTCCATCATCAATTTTTAAAATATCTATAGTGTGACGTGTTCCATCAACAATTTTTTGTAAAGATAAGAAATCTTTTCCTTTATAGTACTTTATGAAGTCGTTTCCAGATCCATATGCAAGTATTGCAAAACATTTATTTTTAGTGCCAACAAGTCCATTTGCGATTTCACTAATTGTGCCATCTCCTCCACATGCGATAAAGCATACATCTTCATCTGGATTTTTCTTTGAATATTCTTTAACAAAATTCTCGGCATCTTTCTTGCCTGTTGTTGCGTGAATGTCATATTCAATTTTTGTTGTTAGGGAGTTGATTTCGTTGTTAATTCTATCTAAGGCATCTTTTTTGCCAGCATTAGGATTTGCAATAAATATATACTTCATAAGTTAGCACCTCGTTATTATTATAAGGTCAATAAAAGAGCATTTCAAGATATGAGTATTGAGAAGGCCTAGAAAATATTATATAATATTTTTTGATATGAATAAGCTTTGTGTGTTTGATTTAGATGGTACTCTTTTAGATACAATTAAAGATTTGTATCTTTCTTTAAATGTGGCACTAAAAGAAAATGACATGCCATCTCAAACGTTAGAAAACGTTAGACAATTTATTGGCAATGGCTTAGATATGTTCATAAAAAGAGCATCTCAAGCACACCCAGAAAAATATGATGCATTAAAAGCAGCATTTAAAGCTCATTATGATGAACATTGTAATGATCATACGCAATATTTCCCAGGTATAAAGTTGCTACTTAAAAATCTTAAGATGTATGGATATAAGATTGCGATAGTTTCAAACAAAAACGACGAAGCTGTTCAAGAGCTGTATAACATATATTTTAAAGATTATGTAGACATTGCATGTGGGATAAAAGAGGGCATGAAGATAAAGCCAAATCCAGATACGCTATTTAGAGTCATGAAAGCTCTAGATGCAAAGGAAAACGATGTTATATATATTGGCGATTCGCTAGTGGATAAAGAACTTGCACAAAATGCTAACGTAAAATACCTTATAGTTACATGGGGATATAGGACAAGAAAAGAACTATCTGGAGTTGAAGAGGATTTATTAATAAGTAAAGCTGCAAATTTAGAAAATAAAATTAAGGAGTTGAACCCAATCATTATGGATAAGAAAGAAATTTTAAAGCATTGTGATCATACTTTACTTGCACAAGGTGCAACGCTAGATGAAATATATGCATTAATTGATGATGCAATAAAATACAATACAGCATCTGTATGTATTCCACCATCTTATGTTAAAAAGGCAAAAGAATATGCAAATGGTAAAGTTAAGATTTGTACAGTAATTGGGTTCCCAAATGGATATTCTACAACGAGAGTAAAAGTATTTGAGACAAAAGATGCCATAAAAAATGGCGCAGACGAAATCGACATGGTTATAAATATCGGATTTGTTAAGTCTAAAAACTATGCAGCTTTAAAAAGAGAAATAAAAGCAATAAAAAAAGCATGTGGAGATAAAATATTAAAAGTAATTATTGAAACATGTTTATTGGAAAGAACAGAAAAAGTTAAGCTTTGTAAAATTGTAACACAAGCTGGGGCAGATTATATAAAGACATCAACAGGCTTTTCAAAAGCAGGAGCTACAAAAGAAGATATAATCTTGTTTAAAAAATTTATTGGGCCAAATGTTAAGATGAAAGCAGCAGGTGGAATTAGAACACTTGAAGATGCTCAAGATTATTTAAAATTGGGCTGCGATAGATTAGGAACAAGCGCAATTGTTAAGATTGTGAAAGAAGAGGAAAATGCGTAGAGTTTTTATTATTGTTTTGGATAGCTTTGGCATAGGAGAAATGCCAGATGCTAAAAAGTATAAAGATGAGGGAAGCAATACAATTAAATCAGTATCTTCATCTAAATTCTTTTTAGCGCCAAATCTTCAAAAACTAGGTCTATTTAACATAGATGGAGTAAAGGCAAGCGTTTTGCCAACAAATGAGCCAAAAGGCGCTTACATGAGGCTTTCTGAACTAAGTTCGGGCAAAGACACAACAACAGGTCATTGGGAAATTGCAGGCCTTATTTCAAAAGAGCCATTCCCAACATATAAGAATGGATTCCCAAAATATATAATTGATGAATTAGAAGAAAAGTTTAATAGAAAGATAATTTGTAATAAACCATATTCTGGAACAGAAGTAATCAAAGATTATGGGGATGAACATATAAAGACGGGAGCATTGATTGTTTATACATCGGCAGATAGTGTATTGCAAATCGCAGCACACGAAGAATATGTGCCAGTTGATGAATTGTATAGATATTGCGAAATAGCAAGAGGGGTTATGCAAGGAAAAGATGGCGTAGGCAGAATCATTGCAAGGCCATTTAGAGGGGATAGTGGAAACTTCTATAGAACTGGCAATAGACATGATTTTTCATTGCTTCCACCAAAAGACACAATGCTTGATTTGATTAAAGATAGAGGACTTGATGTAATATCTGTAGGAAAGATATATGATATCTTTGCAGGGAAAGGTATAACAAGAAAGGTTAAATCAACAAATAACGATGAGGGTATGGAAGCTACATTGAAATTACAACAAGAAGATTTTGAAGGGCTATGCTTTGTAAACCTTGTTGATTTTGATATGTTATACGGACATAGAAATGATGTTGATGGATATGCAAAAGCAATATCTCAATTTGATAATCAATTGGCAAAGTTTATGATGAACATGAAGCAAGATGACATGTTGATTATAACTGCAGATCATGGCTGCGACCCACTAACGCCAAGTACAGATCATTCAAGAGAATATATTCCAGTTCTATTCTATGGAGATAAGATAATGCCAACAAACTTGGGCACAAAGGCAGGATTTGATTATATAGCAGGAACAGTACTTGAATATTTCAATATAGAAAATACAAGAATGCAAAAGTCGGTTTTAGGAGAAATCTACAATGTATAAGGATTTGATTGAAGTAGCAAAGAAAGCAAGACAAAATGCATATGCTCCATATTCTGAATTTAAAGTTGGGGCTGCACTAAAAACAAAAGATGGATTAATCTTTGAAGGATGCAATATCGAAAATAGTGCTTTGTCAGTGACAAACTGTGCAGAAAGAACAGCATTTTTTAAAGCTATATCTGAAGGCGAAACAAAGTTTGAAGCAATTGCAATAGTTGGGGGAAAGGGTGATGAATTGATTCAATGCCCACCATGTGGAGCTTGCAGACAAGTTATGATGGAGTTTTGCGACAAAGATTTTAAGATAATACTATTTGATGGTAAAGATGAAGATGTTCATACGCTAGAAGAGTTATTGCCATTAGGATTCAAACTATAAGAGGTTATTTATGAAGAGGGGACTAACTATTATTTTGGTAATAGCCATAGTGGCTATTTTAATAATTCCAATTTTTGGTTGTGAAAAGAAGGTTGAAATACCTGATGGTATCAACTTATCTATTATGAGTTTTAATATTCGTCAAGATACGGCAACAGATACAGGCGTTCGCGATTGGGATGCAAGAAAAGAATATTTAATTAATCATATCAAAGATAATGCGCCTTCTATTTTGTGCATGCAAGAAGTAAGAAAGAATCAAGCAAAAGATATAAAAGAGGCATTAGATGGCTTTGAAACTATTTGGTATTCTCGAAAGGTTGATGAATCAGAAGAAGGACTCGCAATTAGCTTTGATAAATCAAAATTTGAACTAATTTCTCAAGACATGTTCTGGTTATCTGAAACTCCATCTAAAGAATCTAAAGGCTTTGGAGCGTTATTCTTAAGAATATGTGTACATGCAATTTTGAAAGAAATAGAGACACAAAAAGAGATAAGTGTATATTGTGTTCACTTAGAGGTTTTAGGTGAAAAAGCAAGAACTAAAGAAATAGAGCTTGTAATGAGAAGAATCGAAGAAAATGATGAAGGAAGGGAAGTAATTGTTTGCGGAGATTTTAATACAACTGCAGATTCTACATGCTATGAAACAATTTCGTCAAAGCTAAATTCTACACAAGAAAAAGCCATAGAGAGCGATTCTGGAATTACTTATCAAGACTTTGGTGGCAAGAATTTATCTTTCGAAGATCCAATAGACTTTATTTTTGTATCTAATAATTTCTTTGCATTGAAGTTCGATATTATTCAAGAACATAAAGAAATAGATGGCAACGCCATCTACTATTCTGACCATTATGCTATAAAGGCTGATGTTATTCTTGTTCAGTAGGTTCTTCTATATCTTTTAAAAGTTCTTTTCTTTCAGAAAGATAAGAAGTGATAGAAGATTTAACTGTTATAAATATTCTATAATCTAACCAAACAAATAAGGCAGAAGATAAAAGCATTAGTATAGACAAAGCTAGTGCTTTTATTGTTCCTTCCTCAAGTGAGAAAGATTTAACAACCCAAATGCATCCAGAAACAATTAAAAATATTGAAACGACTGTGCATGCTATAAAGCAAAATGCAATAACAATAGAAAATACAATATATACTGCATCAGATGCCATGATATCTTGTTTTGTTAATTTCTTCTTTTCCATATTATTCCTTATATAAAGAGCAGTAGGCGTTTACAGATATTGCTTCTTCTTTTCCTACGAGCCCAAGTTTTTCTGTAGTTGTAGAGGTTAAAGATATTTGAGATATATCTATTCCCATCTCGTTTGCTAGACACTTTTGGATACTATCCAAGTGAGGCGCAAGCTTTGGTTTTTGAGCCATAATGACTGCAGAAATATTATTTATCTTATAGCCATCTTTCTTTAGTATTTTAACAACTTCTTTTAGTAAAAGCAATGAAGAGATCCCTTTGTACTTTTCGTCCGTA
>JAEEGL015154505.1_pt1 | contig 27952 bp, 28 predicted proteins | sample 9134231 | NCBI WGS metagenome assembly JAEEGL01 (sample SAMN16246548, study PRJNA631951) | gut metagenome | biome: gut microbiome; feature: rumen; material: fiber-attached | host: Bos | place: Iran: Karaj | collected 2018-10
CGGGCGGTTTTCTTTTCTGTTGCACTTTCCTTAAAGTCACCTTCACCGGGCGTTACCCGGCACCCTTGTCCTGTGAAGCCCGGACTTTCCTCACGCACCGGCTTTCGCCTCTGGTGCCCGCGATTGCCTCGGTCGGTCAGAAAACAGGCTTATTATAACATATTCTCGTATCCCTCATCGTAATAGAAAGATACGTCAGGAAACTGCGTCTTAAGAACCGTCTTGAGGTTCTCCATAAACACCCTCTCCGTGGCATTATGCCCTGCAATTACGCTTAATATGCCCTTGTGAGCAAGAAGAAGCGTAACGTGATGCTTGATCTCACCCGAAATAACAAGTTCTGCCCCGCTTTCTGCTACCTGCGGGATATATTCCTCCTCGAATGCACCACCCTGGACAAAAGCTTTTCGAAATGCGTTGTCAGCACTGTTGATGCTGATGGTGCCCGTGCCGTTAAGTGCTTCCTTTATCGTCTTCATGTAGTCACGAAGTGTAACCGCCTGGGGAAGCTCGTAGTAAGCACCATAATCGACGCCCTCGAGTGCCTTTATGGACTCAGGTACTGCGCCAAGCTTCTTCGCAAGCACGAAGTTACTGTACTCGTGCGCTTTATCAAGGTTAGTGTGAGCGCAGTAGCAGGTAATGCCGTTCTTTATCATGAGCGACAGCAAAAGCCCGTTCGTATCCTCTTCACTTACTGTATCTATCCCACCGAAAATCAGAGGGTGGTGCGCAAGGATAAGGTTGCAGCCGTTCTTTACTGCCTTACTTATGGAAGAAGACGTTACATCAAGTGTCAGCATAACAGAAGTTACCTTCTGATCGCGATTCCCCGTAAGAAGTCCCGGATTATCCCAGGATTCAGCTGTCTCAGGTGGTGCTATCGTATCGAGGTAATCTGTAATATCCTTGATTCTGCTCATTTACCTGCCTCCTGTCTTTGCTTAAGCATCGACTCTATTTCTTCGTCACCTCGTCTTGCCTTATCGAATCTTAAGTCAAGACGCTCTATATACTTTAACACAGTAGGATCGCCATCTTTCTCCCTTCGAAGTATAACGGGACCATAGTATTTCTCAAGAAGCGAATACTTGGAAGGCACACCAGTATACATTACTTTCAATATCACGTAGTAAAGGCTTCTGTCCTCACAAGCATTCTCGTCCTCAATACTAAATCCGTTCTCATAAAGGAATGCTCTTAATCTGTCAGATGACTTCTGAGGCTGAAGGCACCACACGATGCTCTTGATGAGCTCAGGATCTTCCCTCTCAACAACACGCGTAAGAATATCGATCATGTTATTGCCGCCAAGACCTGCCATGACAACGATATCGCCCTTCTGAAGTTCAACTCCGTCGAGGCCGTCAGTACAGTACACTTTAGTTCTGTCAGCGAAGCCGTATATACGTAAAGTCTGTTCAGAACGCTTGGCAGGAGCCTCATGAATGTCAGTAAGCACAGCCTCGTGGAAGTTATCGTTAATCAGTGAATACAGTGAAAGAAGACCGTGATCGGAACCGACATCGATGATCCTTCTTGAGGGAAGGTCACTTATGCCATCGACTGCCATATCATGGACAGCCTTAAGTCTCGGAGATAAGAATTCTTCTGTAGGACTAATCACAGCGCGTCACACTTTTGCTGAAGCTTCTGGTAGTACTTCTCAAGCTTCTCGTTAGTTGCAAGAAGCTCCTTCCTCTTGTTCTCATCGTCGGTAGTCTTAAGAAGCTCACGGATCTTGATCATATCCTTGGAGCACTGCTTAAGTCTAACGATATAAAGAGTCTTCTTATACATGTCGATCTCAGCATCTAAAGACGGCTCTGCGGGAATCGCCTCACACATCTTCATGTAGAATACTTCGGCCTTAATTCCGTTAAATAGAACTTCTGAAAGCTTATTTACAAGCACGGCCTCACTTACGCCGTAGCCTTCCTTATACTCTGTAAGGAAGAACTCAACGACTTCTCTTATATTCTGTCCTGAGAAGTCCTTGATCCTTATTACATCCTTACGGTTTAACTTCGACTCATCACCAAGAGCTGCACCTAATCTTACCGCCCTTACGAAAAGCTCCATCTCATCTCTTGTGACGATATCTGCCTTAGGCGTGTTAACGGCATTCTCACGGCGATGCTCTATCTCAGCACTTTCCGCTCTTTCCTGCTCACGCTTGTCGGTATTACGCTTGCTCTCAATCTCATTGTCTTCGGCATGCTCCATGGCAGAAATTATCGTCTCTGCTCTGGCACCGAGATACTGGGCTGCCTGAGCTGCCATCTTCTCACGCTTAATCGGATCGTAAAGCCAGGATCCGTAAGTAACGATATCTTCCTGGAACCTGGTCTGGTCAAGCCCTCTCTCCTCATCGAAGTTATCGTCATAAGCGCGGCTGAACAGATAGTCATTAACATCCTTGGCACTTCTTACTACAGCCTTAAACGCTTCTACTCCGTTAGTCTTGATATATTCATCCGGATCCTTACCGTTAGGAACAACAGCGATCTTTATGCGGATCTTGATACCGGACATCTTTCTTAAGTAAGCAAGCATCATCTTGGATGCTCTTATAGCGGCAGTCTGACCTGCCTTATCACTGTCAAAGAAGAATACTATCTCATCTACATTACACTTGGATGCGAGACGAAGCTGATTATCGGTAAATGCAGTTCCCAGTGCAGCAACAGCATTATCAACGCCGGCCTGGTGCATAGCGATGGCATCCATGTAACCTTCAACGATGATAAGCTGCTTAGTCTTGGTATTCTTCGCGTAATTTAAAGCATAAAGGTGCTTATTCTTCTCATATACAAGAGAATCAGGCGAATTTACGTACTTAGGAAGCTCCGGGCCGAGATTACGGCCGCCGAAAGCTACGATCTTTCCGAACAGATCGAAGATAGGAACGATAAGTCTTCCTCTGAACAGATCGATAAGATTACCGTTCTTGGCTACAGTGAAAAGCCCGCTGTCCTTAAGCTCGGAATCATCATATCCTTTCTGCTTAAGGTACTGATAAAGATTTGTAAATCCGTCCGGGGCATACCCGATACCGAACTTGATCAATGTCTTCTGTGAAAGCTGTCTTTGTGCAGCATATGCTCTTGCGGCTTTACCGGCATCTGAATTAAGAGCTTTATAGTAAAAGCCCGCTGCTTCAGTAAGGATAGCTTCAACTCTCTTCTTACGATTCTTAAGATCAGCGGAGTTATCCTGTCCGTCTTCTTCCCACTCTACCGGAACGCCGTACTGGTCTCCCAAGTGCTTAACAGCTTCGGGGAAAGACATCTTCTCGATGTCCATAATAAAACCGATGGCATTGCCGCACTTCTGGCACCCAAAACACTTATAGATATTCTTGGTGATACTTACAGAGAAGGACGGCGTTTTTTCCGAATGAAAAGGACACAGGCCAAAAAGATTCTGGCCTGTTCTCTTCGTAAACGTTACATACTTACCGACGACCGATTCAATATCAGCACGGGCAAGTACTTCGTCAATAGTACTCTGCGGTATCTTAGCCATTAAGGATCAGAATTAATCCTCCTTTGACTCTTTAGCCTTCTTGTCCTTCTTCTTATCGGATTCGGAATCACCATTTCTGGGAACTACTGTCTGGATAGCAGCCTTAGTATAAGTGACGGGAGTATTGGCAGCTGATGTATAGATAGTAACGTCATCTTCTGTGATGCGAGCTACAATACCTACGAGACCGCCGATAGTTACAACCTTATCGCCGATACAAAGCTTATCCATCTGCTCCTTGAGCTTCTTATCTCTCTTCTTCTGGGGAAGGTAGATCATAAAGTACATGATAGCTCCGAAGAGGGCTATCATTCCTACACCCATTATGAGATCTGCCTGACCGTATCCTGCCCCCTGTGCAGAAGCATCAAGAATCATGTTATACATTAATTGTTCTCCTCCTTATTGAAAGCCTCGGAGATAATATCAACCATAGAATAAAGTCCGGGCTTCCTGTCTTCACAAAATGCAGCTGCAGCAAGAGCACCTCTGGCGAAAGCGTCTCTTGTCTTAGCGCTGTGTGATATCTTAACAGTTTCTTCGTCACTAATAAAGTAAACTTCGTGCTCACCAACGATATTACCGCCTCTGATAGCGGAAATACCGAGTTCCTTATCTCCCCTTGCCTGCATTCTTGAATGACGCTCGTAGACATACTCGAGCTGGTTGTCGAGCTCTCCGTTGATGGCATCAGCGATCATCATTGCAGTTCCGGAAGGGGCATCGAGCTTTCTCTTGTGATGAGCCTCGACGATCTCGATATCAAATCCGGGATAAAGAGTCTTGGCTGCCTGCTTAACAAGACCGATAAGAACATTGATACCTACGCTCATGTTAGCGGACTTAAATACCGGAATCTCCTTGGAAGCTTCCTTAAGCATAGCAACCGTGGAATCATCAAGACCCGTAGTGCAGCATACCAAAGGCTTCTTAGCAGCAAGAGCAGCTTCAATCACAGCAGGAACGCCCTTAGCATTAGAAAAATCAATGATTACATCGTAATCAACTGTGCAGCTCTTAAGACTGTCGAACACAGGATAAGCAAAGCCTGAATTATTAACTACATCAGCACCTGCAACAACCTCGAATTGATCATTCTCAAGAACCATAGCGGAAATGGCTCTGCCCATTCTTCCGCAGCAACCGTTAAGGAATACTCTTGTCATATATTATCTCCTCAGTAAATCAGGCAAAGAAAGATGTCAAAGCTGAAGTATCGTAAGCTTCCAAAGTCTTAGCCATTCTGTCATGGCCTGCAGGAGTCATATCGCACAAAGGCATTCTGCAGTGACCGACATCGATGCCAAGAATATTAAGTGCTTCCTTTACAGGAATCGGGTTAACTTCGCAGAACATAGCGTTAACGAGCGGGATAACCTCGATCTGCATATCTCTTGCCTTCTTGATGTCACCATCAAGATATGAATGGATCATAGTAGATGTGAACTCAGGGATGACGTTAGCAGTAACGGAGATAACACCCTTAGCTCCAAGTGAAACCATAGGAATAGCAAGTCCGTCTTCACCGGAATACATTGTGTATCTGTCTCCACACTTGCTGTAAGTCTCAGGAACCTGTCCGAGGTTACACTCCTTAACAGCTACGATATTCTGCTGGTCAGCAAGCTGATAAAGAACATCAGGGCTGATATTTACATTAGTTCTGGAAGGAACATTGTAAAGGATGATCGGCATATCAACAGAATTAGCGATAGCTCTGTAGTGATTAACGAGACCTGCGGGTGTGCACTTATTGTAATAAGGTGTTACTACCAAAGCTGCATCAGCTCCGAGATGCTGAGCCTTCTTAGTAAGCTCGATACCGTACTTAGTATCATTAGAACCTGTTCCTGCGATAACGGGAACTCTGCCTGCTACTGTATCAACAGCGCACTTGATAGCAGCTACATGCTCATCGTCGTCCATAGTAGCTGCCTCACCTGTAGATCCACAGATAATGATTGCATCAGTCTTATTGGCAATATGGAACTCGATGAGCTTCTCGAGCTTAGGGAAATCGATCCCCGAATCAGTAAACGGTGTGACAATTGCTACGCCGGAACCTTCAAAAATAGCCATTTATAAGACCTCCTAGTAAAAAACTAGTTATAATTTTACCTTCATGAAAGTAGTGCGTCAATTATCCGTAAAGGGTGTACAACAGTGTTTTCGTGAGCGGACACAAAGGCGTTTTCAAGCAATAAAAGACCGCCTTTCGGCGGTCTTTCATGGTAGTTAGTTTAAGCCCCTGCTCTTACTCTTCCTCAGCGCTCTCTCTGAGCTTTCTGGAGAAGTATACGCAAGCCATGGATGAGAGAAGGATAACTGCTGCTGCGATATTAACGCTTGTCTCACCTGTAGAACCGATAGTTCTGTCAACACTGTCGATCGTGATAGTAATGGTACGTGTTGCACCGTTTACATATGTGATCGTAATTGTGTGTTCACCGGAACCCAAAGATCTTCTAACGGCATCATTAAGCGTGATAGTTCCGTCAGGATTTACTGTATAGCTTCCGGGCTCGAGAGGCTGTCCGTCAAGAGTTACAGACGCGATAGGTTCAGAAGGTGTTGTTTCAGAAGTCTCCTCTGTAGGCTCTGTACTCTCACTCGGAGTTGTTCCGTCTGCTGTATAAGCATTTGTGAGTGTAACTGTAACCGTATCGTTGGCAACTACTGTTGCAGATGCGGAAGTAACACTGCTTGCAGCATCGAGAGTGTATGTAGTTGTATGTCCGTCAAGACTCTCTACTACTGAGTATGTAACTCCGGGTGTAAGACCTGTAACGATGTAGTAGTATGTGCCGTTTCCTGCATCACCCCACAAACCGTTAGCAACATTCTCCAATGTAAGAGCAGGTACCTCACGTGTAGCTCCACAGCTTGTATCTGTGAGTACGAATGTGATTGTCTCGAGCTCATTAAGAGCAGTACCGCTGATAGTCTTGCTGATTACAAGGCATCCGGACATAGGAACTGCCGGTGAAGAATCATCGGAAGGTGCCGGTGTTGTCTCAGACGGAGTCGTCTCGGAAGGCGTAGGCTCCGAAGGAGAAGGTGTTGAAGGCTCTGGTGTAGGTGTATCCGTGTTGACCGGGTCAACAGTAAGATCATCAAACATCGCGAAGACTACATTGTTGTTGGCAGATCCGGGTGTGAATGTATTGGAGGTAGGAGTTACGCCAACGCCTGTTACACTCGTCTCAATTACATTGCCGCCGGAGATGGAGAATGTAATAGTTGTAGCTACCTGGTATGTACCAGAAGTAGATGAAGGTACAGCTGTCTCTCTCAATACATAATCACCATCAGGCAGGTTACTGATCGTACTTGCAGAAGAACCGGATACGAATCGAAGATCCGTAGAAGTTCTGTCAGGGCTCAAGAAAGCTCCTGTACCCGGTGTGAACTGAGCATCAGTAAATGTAACAGCAGCGCCGGTTGCATCTGTACCTGTAAGGCTCAAGATAGCTCCGGGAAGCTCAACACCACCGACAGATACCTTATCGATATCGATATCACAGCTTCCAACAGGTGTTGTGTTCTGAGTGAAATTATCGAACATAGCGATCAATGTCGCACCATTCTCTGTTCTATATACACTCTGGTTTGTATTCGCATTAACAACACCAGATACAGCGCCGGATGTTACCGTAACTGTTCCATCAGTTGCAATCGAGAACTCGATATCTGTAGCTGCAGAATATGAACCTGTTGCTGTGTCAGCAGGCTTTGTCTGCTCATGCAATGTGTATGTTCCTGCGCCAAGGCCGCTGATACTTGCCGGTGTACTGCCGGATGTGAATGTAAGAACATTACCGGAAACAGATACATTTGATGCTCCACCGGTTACCTGTGAAGTTGTAAATGTTGTACCCGTAGGGCCTGTAAGTGTAAGAACAGCACCGGGGAGTTCATTTCCACCGACTGTGATCTTGCTGATAGATACTGTCGTAGTTGTTGTATTCTGCGTAAAATCGTCAAACAAGCTGACAATAGCATTGTGAGTTCCATCAGCCAATGCATATGTGTTGCCTGTAGGTGTTACGCCGGCAGCTACAGTTGTTGCACCCGTTACTGATGTAACGGCTCCTCCGGATACTGTAAACTGAATATCCGTTACAGCAGCTGTATAAGTGCCTGCCGTTGTTGCTGCAGGAACTGCAATCTCACGCAAAGTATAAGTTCCATCAAGCAATCCGCTTACTGTGCTGGGATTATCACCTGATATAAATACGAGCATTTCAGATGTCGTTCTATTTGTATCAAGATTTGCTCCTGTACCGGGGTTGAACTGAGCTGTAGTAAATGTTGCAGCATCTGTTCCATTTGCCAATACACCAGTCAGGCTGAGTACAGCTCCAGGGAGCTCCACACCACCTACCGTAATCTTTCCAAGATCTACAGAACATGTAGATGTGGAATTTGCAGTGTACTTATTAGTAATTACAACTGTTCCTGCATCACCTGCTGCAGAAAGGTTAATCTGGTTAGATGCGGGTGTTCCGCCATTATCATAGGAAACTACCAAATCGTAACCTGTTCTCTGTGCTGTGTACTGATAATCAGCTGCGCTGCTGTCAGTTGTTGTTACCTCTTCTACTACATAAGAGCCTGCAGGCAATGTGTATGTAGGATTTGTTGCAGCATCAGCCGCAATACTGAAGTAATAAGGAGTCGTTCCAAATGTTGCTCCATCCTGCTGCAGATACTGTGTACCTGTACGAATTGTGTAATAGAAAGGTCCTGTGATGGCATCTGCACAATCCACTACCTTATCAATTGTAAGAGTAACCATAGCTGTATAAGTATTAGTTACCTCTACAGTTGCTGTTGTTGATGTTCCGCTGAATGTAACACTCGGAATTGCAGTCGATGTAGTGTTATTAAAAGTATAAGTAATCGACTGTCTGTAACCTGCAACAGAACTTGACGCCTCAACTACATAATATGTAAGGCTGACATCAGGAACCGTAACAGGTGTTTCTCCGTCACCCACCACCGGAATTGCTGTTGCAGCATCCTGCGTAGATCCACAAGGAGCACCTGTAACATCATAGTAAGTTCTGCCAGTTGAATCCTCGCTGTAAACATAGAACGAATATGTCTGTGAGTTAGCAGCTGCATAATCATTACCAGAGCCGATCACCTTATCAATAGTTAAAGTACCAGGTACAGGCGTTGTTGAATTCTGCGAATAATCATTGTGAATAGTAATCGTTCCTGCTGTTGTATTAGCATCAAACGTAATAGTGTTGGTACTATCCGAACCATCATCATATGTGACAACCAATGTATATCCGTCTCTCTGAGCAGTACGAGCTGTATCAGTTGTGTCAGTATACTCAGTTACTGTATATGTCCCATAAGGTACAGTATGAGTCGGATTCGTCGATGCATTTTCTGTTATCGAGAAATAGTGAACATCATCGGCAAACGATCCATCAGCCTGTAAATACTGAGAACCATTATATACAGTGTAATAGAAAGATCCCGTAACGGTATCGCCGTCGAACACCTTATCTACTGTTAGTGTTGCAGTAGGTGTACCATCAGGAAGATAGTTGTTTGTTATCGATACTGATCGATAAGAATTGCTTGCATCGATAATGACTGTTTCCTCATGAGCACCAGACTCTATAGTGTATGTTCCTGAACTTGTAGTAATACTATTAGTATCGTTCTTATTTATTTCAGTTATTACATAAGTTCCGTAAGGGAGTCTTAAGGTATTATTAATGCTACCCTGAGAGCTATATCTATTGACTGTAATCGGAACTTCAGTATATGTAGTCGTACGACCACCATTGGCATCGTAGTAATAAGTAGTACCACCAATATCTCTAGTGATAGTGAAATAATAGACAGGGTCATGAGTGAGGGTATTTAGATCACTGATTCCGTCAACAATCTTAGTGACAGACAAATTACCATACTGAACATCTTCTGAAATAAGGTTATAGAATGAACCTATATCAAAGTGGTCACCGGTTGCAGTTCCATTGAAGTAATTAAATCTGAAAGTATCATTTCCCTCACCGGTAATTGTCTCACAGACTACGTCATATGAATAAACTCCACTAGCACTAACATTAACCGTCAAGGCAATATCAACATAACCATCGGAATTCGATATTCCTTCGGCAGTATAGTTGGGATCTTCGTATATACGGAAATAAAATGTCTTAGATCCGCCTTCAGAAGTCGTAGGAATATAGTGTGCATCACTTGAATGGGCATCATCTGTATAGAAGACCAAAGCCGGGAATACAACACGATTATTCAGCGCACCTGAACCAATCGGACAAGACTGAGATGAAAGTACTTGATGAGCAGGATCTGAATATGGCTTATCAAGCTCTTGCCAAATAAAAGCAAACTGTCCAGCCTGAATATTCTGAGTTCTGTTATCGACAACTACGGGATTCTTTCCCGCTATAGGATATGCGTATCCCTCATCTTCGTTGTAACCATATTCAGTGGTTAACCTCTTATCTAATGTGAAATACCATCCGCCCAAACTGAGCTCACTAGTATTCTGGTAGATAAAATGGAACTCACACTGGGTTGTTACTGTATCCGCAATAATCCATCCGCAAGATGGAGAAGTAGGACAAACAACGTTTGAAGATGGTGCATTAAACAAACCTCCTGCACCATATAACCTAACTTCGTAATCACTTGTAGGGAAATTCCAAATTATCCTCTGACAAATTGTTGAATCAATACTCTCATGAGTATCAGCCCTATCAGTTCCGTTAGGACCAGTCTCAGAACTAACTCCATTTACTAATATTTTATTGATTGTAACAGTCGAAACAGGTACAGAATTAACCTCTAAGCCCCTAGGGAAGTTAAATACAACAACTGTAGAATCAGGCTTTGTAATATTAACGCCGCTATCAGTACTGATAGCACCTAACATATCTGCAGTAACATTGATGTAAACAACTTTACCATCATATTCACTGCCCAGATGAATATCCATACTGTCATTATCATAGTAAATATAAGAAGTAGCGGATGTTACCGATGCATCACTGGATGATATCAAAGAAAGAGGAAACTGATAATCAGAACTATTAGCTCTGCTATTAAAGGTATTAGCACTCTGCTGAGCATTTGAGGTTAATGTAGAAATACTCGAACGAATAGTTTCTTGCGATGTAGGCATCTCATGAACTGTAGCACCATGCCATGTATTAGAGTATGCGCCAGGAACTTGTAAAGTATCCAATACCCCTTGAGGGGCCTCGATAAAATACTCTGTAGAAGTATTATTACCAAAACACAAACCCAAATTTGTTCCATCATTAGTGTTTACTTCACCAATCATAAAATGGGCAGGTCTGGTAATAAAATCTATATCATCGTTAGGTGAGCCGCCATTTTTATTCAATACATTAACCGCATATGTGGTCTCAGTATGGTCACCACGGTTAAAGACATTCGCAATTATTCCATAATCAGTACCATGACCTAAGACAGATGCATAATTGGTAATACTGGCACTATCTTGCTGTGTAGGAACCGGAGTTTCGCCTTCTGCCAAAACTCGATCCCACTGAATCTTTGGAATAATCAGCCACTGCATAAGAATTGATGCAGCAACTGCAACAGATACTAATCCATAAATTCTCTTAGTAGATGCTTTTACAATCATGATCTTCTCCCTTTTAAATGGGCATAGTACCCCTATTTAATAAAGTTACTCTGATAATAAAGTGGTATTATAGTAATTACAAGGGAGTTTTTTAACGAATTGTTAATATTTTCCACATTTGCTACATATTTGGTCAAATTGTCCAAATATGTCAATCTTTCTTTATTGTAATTGTAGGGACGATTTAGATTTACAATCCACTTAATAGTAGAACTTATTTCTAATTTAGAATAAAAACGAGGCCACAAGGGCCTCGATATATAACTACTTATTCTTGCCAACTATTAATGTATCTTCTTTATGAGTCTCAGGATGTTGCTGCCGTCCTTGTATTCGTAGATGACGTCATCCATGAGTTTCTTTGTCATGAAGATGCCAAGTCCGCCTATCTCTCTTTGATCGGCAGGCAATGATACATCTGGATCGTCCTTGGCAAGCGGATCGTAAGGAACACCCTGGTCAATGAAAGTGATAGTAACGGTTATAGGCTCATCCGATACATCTACGCGCACCGTAGCAGGACCTTTATCGGGCTGGTATGCATAGTTAGCGATGTTTATGAAGATCTCTTCAAGAGCAACATCAATCTGCATCTGAATCTTGAGAGGGCACTCAATCTGCTCCAAGCGCGCATCGACAAACTCTGTCACCGCACCAAGATTCTCAGCCAAAGCCTCAATTGTTAATTCATTAATCATGTCTTTTGTATCGTTCATAATACAAGGCCCTTATATTCTCGATCAGAGAGCAACTATAGTCATATCTACAAGATTGTTCTTGATCCCTACCGTTACTTCTTTGGCAAGACTCGCTACGATTGATCTCTCGAGCTCGTCCCAATCACCGTCAGCGGTATTGTCCTTCAAAGACTCCTTATAACTGTTGAGGGACCAAAGAATCGGAGTGTTGGTACCGTTCTCGATAGTTCCCATGCCAACATAGTTATAACCGTTATTGCCGCCATACTTCTGCTGTTGCTTTAAAGCTGAATCAAAATCAAGGAGACTGTTCTCGATGATCTCTCTGATCCTTCCCATAAAGCCCTTAGCGGCTATATTCTCACCTGAAGTAGACAATGAAAGAAGTTCTTCCTTCTTCTCTCTGTCCATATCAGTCTTTACATTGAGCTTTACCCTGAACTCTTCCCCATCCTTCTCTAACCAGAAGTATGCTTCGAAGTCACCGGTCATGGCTCTTACCATGCCGATAGTCTCTTCAGCAAGCAGACGAAGGTGCAGTGCTTTCTTACGCTCGAGATTCAACGACTTATTAAAGTCATCGATAACAGCTATCGCTTCGGAAGCCTTCTCGTCAGTATTATCGATATAAAGCTCTTCCGTTCTAATCATGAATTACCTCACTCAAGTGTAAGGATATCCGTGAAACCTGTTACCTCGAAAATCTCCTTAACTTCCTCGGAAACATTCTTAACTACCATTCTGCCCTGCTTGTTCATGATCTTCTGTGCAGCAAGGAGAACGCGGAGACCTGCAGATGAGATATACTCCAACTTCTCAAAATCGAATACGAGAGACTCTACATCATCAAGCTCGTTTCTAACGATAGTCTCAAGCTGAGGTGCAGTAGCTGTATCAAATCTGCCCTCAAGAGATATCTTCATGTTTCTGCCATCTCTATACTTTCCAATGTTCAACATTCTAAACCTCTCCTTAATAAAGATTTATTGAGATTATACTCTATTTAGATAACCAATACTAATTATTAATAATTACTTGAAAGTCTTGAATACAGTAATTTCAACCTGCTGTCCGACGATACTGACTGTGATGTCATCGGCAATATTCGCAATAATAGATCTCTCAAGTTCTACTTTATCATCCTCATTGCCGGATTCATTTACAGAAGCTATGTACTTATCCATTGACCAAAGATACTGTTCAGCCTCTACATAAGTCTCTGAAGAACCCGTAGGACTGCTCATAGAACTAAGACCCATTGAAAATCCTGACACCAAAGTATGACCTAATGTTCCGGGAAGAACCATAGTAGCGATCATCTCACGCATCTTCCCCATAAAACCTTTAACTGCAGAATTCTCTCCGGAGGAAGAAGCTTCGAGAAGCTGCTTCCTCATATTCACATCCATTACGACATCACCCGCAAGCTTTAAGGTGAATTCCTTGCCATACTGCTTAATAGTGTATTCAGCAGTTACATCACCTGCTAAGCCGCGAAGCAATCCGATAAGTTCTTCTGTAAGAAGGCGAAGTCTTATCTCCTCTGTACTGTCGAGACCGGCTTCCTTACCAATCTCAACTGTTGTATTCATTGCTTCGACAAAGCCTTTCTCCTTACTGTCGATAGTTATGGTTTCCTGTCGCATTTATTATCCTCCTAAAGTTGACTGTCTATTAAATCTTGCCGTTATAATCGAAGCCCAGCATTGTAAGATCATCAAACTGCTCTGCATCCATAACGAAATCGTTAACGGCCTTTCTAACATTCTTAAGTCTCTTCTCAGCATTAGCATCAGGCTCTTTGTTAAGTGCGTCCAGAAGTCTGTCGATACCAAACATTTTCTCATTGGCATCTGTGGCTTCGGGAACACCGTCTGTATAGACGAAGAGCTTATCACCCTTACTGAGCATAATCTCATATTCATGATACTTAGTCTCTAACATACCGCCTACAGCAAGACTATGCTTATCCTTGTAAACTTCGAAGTTACCATCGGCATGCTTAATGATCGGATACTCATGACCGGCATTAGCTGCAGTAAGCTTTCCTGTAGATATCTCAACGATACCTACCCATACTGTTACAAACATCTCCACAAGGTTATTCGTGCACAAAGCCTCGTTAGTCTTAGCAAGAATTTCAGCAGGAGACTTACCGAGCATCGCACAGCTCTGAAGGATAGTCTTAGATATCATCATAAACAAAGCTGCAGGGATACCCTTACCGGATACGTCTGCTACAACAAGACCTAAGTGATCCTCATCAATGAGGTAGAAATCGTAGAAATCACCACCTACTTCCCTGGCAGGGTCCATGACAGCGTAAATGTCGAACTCCTTCCTATCGGGGAAAGGCGGGAATATGTGAGGGAGCATAGAAGCCTGTATCTCTGTAGCAAGCGATAACTCTGTACCGATACGTTCCTTCTCCTTGGTAATCTCGGTAATATCTTCGATGTACTTCTTCGTCTTTGTAGAAAGGTCATCGAAGGACTCGGCAAGAACTTCAATCTCGTCTCCTGTCTTGTACATCTCCTTCATCTCGAAAAGCTTACCTGTGTTGCCGCCCTCGATGATATCTTCTGTCATAGACTCAATAGGCTTTACGATCTTGTCAGCAACCATCCAAACACCGATGATACCGCAGATCATAATAATTCCGACCATAACATAGGTGAAAACACTAAGCTTTAACACACCGCTCTTATAACTTGAACGAGCAGCTTCATTAATGGAATCATACTCAGTAAGCATTTGTGTAGTAGGAGCCTCAGTAAGTTCCAGGTCAACAACAGATACTACAGTCCAACCAACTGTCTCTACCGGGTTACCAACCATGTAGTAGTCTCTGCCCTCATAGTTTATGATCTGCAATCCTGTAGGCTCAGAAAGAGCAGATACAACAAAATCAGCTAACTGCGTATTGGATGACTCTCTTAAATCTTCTGCACTTTCTTCACCGACAATATCGAAAAGACCGTTGTCCTGAGGAGCAAAGATTACCTGTCCGTCGCTGTTGATAATGCAAACGAATCCACCGTTTGTAATTGATGAATCAATGTACTCTTCCATCTCATCAAGGAAAAGATCGATACCTACTACTCCGATCAATTCACCGTCAGCATAAACAGGAGCCGAGCATGTGACGCAGGATCTTCCCGAGAACGTATCAAATATAACTCCGGAGAAACACATCGTTCCCGTCTCAACAGCGTCTGTATACCAAGGACGCTCGCGAGCAGGAAAATAAATAATGTTACCGCTGTCATCATACTTGTTGGCAGAATAAGGATCGACACAAAGTGATGTACCGTCAACAAATCCGATGTAGCAGTTATCCATATAACTGGAACTGTCACACATAGCAATCATAGTAGCGCTCATACGTGCAGCAGTTGCAAGATATGTAGACTGAGAATAGTCTTCTACAGTATCATCCCAAAGAGCCTGAGCTGTTATCTCACCGTCCAAAGCCGGATTCGGAGGATTAAAAGGAATGGGCTCGTAGGCGTTATGGCCTGAGAACATACCTTCCGCAAGCGATTGCAAAGTCCAAACATCGCTTCTTATATCTTCGAACATATCATCAGCAATATAGGATTGCATAGCATTGGTCTTTGTCATTGATGTCTCAAGAACTCCATGAATGGCATTAGTCGAAACATCACTCAATGCCACCTGCTGCTCTTCTCTGGCAGAAGCAACAATAGAAGACAGGTAACGCGTCTTATAATACGATACTACTGAGATACAACCGATGATGAAGACAAAGATAATCAACACAAGTCTCAAGATCTTGTGTTTCAAGCCACCTAATTTAAATCCAAAGAAGTTCTTCATACGCGTATTATATCTTAACTACTCTTCTCAAATTATTAACAGCCTATAAAAAGTATCAGCCTAAATGTAAAATTATTTTATCATATTTGCAAGACAAAAGAGCCTCAGCGATGCCTAAGGCTCTTTTCCGTTTTTCTTTTAAGAGATTATGTATTATTCCAAATACTGCCCTTTAATTCTGCATCAACGTTCAATTCTTCCAATGATACTTTCTGGTCCACACCGGCTTTTACACCGAATATGTCAGATCCATCAAGAAGAAAATCTGCTGTTCCGCTTGCTATATCCGTTAACGCTTCTAATGAAAGCTTCTGATTATCAAATTCATTCATACTATTTCTCCTTTACTAATTGTGAAACTATTACAATTATCAAGAAAAAAGAGCATAAATCCGATAATCAAACTTAAGGCTTAGTGTTGTTTAAGCAACAAAAGCTTTTCGATGTGTTGCATTAAAATGCGTTCTCTTTGTGATATACGTAGATTACGGGTGTTCCGATAAACCGGTTACGATCCACTCGCCGTTGGGATCTCTTTCGATGCTGCACCTTGTAAGTATATGCGAAGATCCGTTGGTTAAGATATCGTTCTCATCGTAACGTTTTATGCTGTACCAAAGCCATACACTTCCTTCTTCACCTCTAATGCAGACCTTGCAAAGACTCACTTCAGCCTCTACACGTACTGTATCTTCATAATATACGAAGTAATAGTGGCAGTTTAAAGCTCCGGCATCAGGGGCACTATCAGGATCTCCGGTATAGACTAACACCTGATATAAATCATCAACAATCTGATTTCCAACCATTCTCTCCGAAATAGATTGGAAAGTATAAAGCTCGCGCGTCTTCTCCCCAAACCAATCCTGTAAATACTGCGGGACAACAAGCACGCCACAGGGCAAAATGAATATTTTTAAAAACGCCAAGCTAAAAATCAGGATCAAGACAATTGTTAATAATATCTTTTTACTCTTCTTCATATCGACCTTATCGTTCCATCAAAATCTTATAATGGGTGGTACCATCTTCCAGTTCTTTGTTAGCAGTAACACTAAATCCATGCGACTCATAGAATCTGATAGCGCTCTTATTCTCTTCAAGTACCCACAGGAATCTTACATCGTGCTCTTCTTTGGCATATTCGATCAGCGCTGCACCTATCCCCTGTCCCTGAAAGAAATGATCGACATAAAGCTCAACCACTTCCTGGTTCACAATCCTGATGAGGCCCTTTAAGATGCCCTCATCCTCATAAACCCAGATATGATCAAGAATACCCTGATCGGAGTATTCCTTGGCCACCGGTATAACCTGTATCTCACCAAATGAAACAGCGTCATCTTTAAAGATGGAACGGTAGTTCATTCTCTTAACAAAGACAAGGATTTCCGCAATCCTTGATATATCATCAATTGTTGCTTTTCTAATCAATAGCTCTTCCTCACAATTCGTTGTCATCAATCAGGTCTGTAATTCCGTCCTTATAATCTATCTCTGTAACCGTAATATCGTTCTGCAAAAATGTGGCAATCTCATTAGCCACGCTGATACCGGCTTCTTTCTTCCCTCCGAGATATTTGATTAAACTACGATGGAAGAGTCGTTCCGATCCCCTTCATACATTATGCAAACAAAGACAGCACCTGCACTGCAGATGCTGTCTTTATTTGGTGGAGCGTACGGGGATCGAACCCGTGACCTCTACGCTGCCAGCGTAGCGCTCTCCCAGCTGAGCTAACGCCCCGAATCACCGCGATGATTATAACATCGCGGCAGGGAAATCAACAACTCATATTTTCGATGATGTGACGTGCTACGTAGACACCGCTTGCAGAAGCATGTGAGAGCGAGTGCGTTACACCGGAGCCGTCGCCGATAATGTAAAGGCCCTTGTACTTAGTCTCAAGGTTATCGTCGATGGCTACTTCCATGTTGTAGAACTTAACCTCAACGCCATAAAGCAATGTGTCGTCATTGGCAGTACCGGGAGCAATCTTATCAAGAGCGAAGATCATCTCGATGATACCGTCAAGTATTCTCTTAGGAAGCACGAGAGACAAGTCTCCGGGAGTAGCCTGCAGTGTGGGACGTACAGTAGATTCTGATATACGATCTACGTTAGAACGTCTTCCCCTCATGAGGTCACCGAATCTTTGAACAATGACACCGCCGCCCAACATATTGGAAAGCTTCGCGATGGACTCACCATAACCGTTACTGTCCTTGAAAGGCTCAGAGAAATGCTTTGCAACAAGGAGAGCGAAGTTAGTGTTATCAGACTGAAGTTCCGGAGAATCGAAGCTGTGACCGTTAACCGTAACGATGCCATTCGTATTCTCGTTAACTACATAGCCGTTAGGGTTCATACAGAATGTTCTTACACGATCCTCGAACTTCTCTGTGCGGTAAACAATCTTGGACTCATACAATTCAGAAGTAAGATGAGAGAAGATAACTGCAGGAAGCTCTACGCGGACACCGATATCGACACGGTTGGAAAATGTCTCGATATCAAGATCCTTACAGACCTGCTCGATCCACTTGCTGCCGGAACGTCCTACTGAAACGATAACTCTTTCAGAAGTGAACTTATCGTCACCGACAGTTACTGTATATGTTCCGTCTTCATTTACCTTAAGTGAATCAGCCTGACTGTTAAATCTAATGTCGACCTTATCCTTAAGCTGATCGTAGATATGACCTAACACCTGATAGTTCTTATCAGTACCGAGATGTCTTACGGATGCATCGAGAAGGTGAAGTCTGTTCTCAAGACAGATCTTCTTAAATGAAGTACCGGCAGTGGAATAAAGCTTAGTGCCTTCTCCCCCGTTCTCGAGATTTATCTTGTCGACATACTCCATAAGTTCAAGAGCTGTCTCCTTACCGATGTGCTCGTATAATGTTCCGCCGAAGTCATTGGTAATGTTGTACTTACCGTCAGAGAATGCACCGGCACCGCCGAAGCCTCTCATAATGGCACAGGTCTTGCAGTTAATGCATGACTTTACCTTCTTGCCGTCTATAGGACACTTACGTTCCTCAAGACACTTTCCGGATTCAAGAAGGAGCACCTTAAGGTCAGGAGCTTTCTTGTTAAGTTCGTATGCGGAGAAGATTCCTCCGGGACCTGCACCAATAATAATGACGTCGTAATTCATTATGCTTCTTCCGTTTCCTCAAGAATATTCTTGGATGTAACTGTTACCTTTCTCTCGTAGCTTGAGAATGCATCGTCAACGAGCTTCTTCTCAGGAGCCTTGGAAAGAATGCTTACCAAAGGAACGATGATGAAGCCTGCAAGCATTGCGAAAGCACCGCAGTTGATGGGTGACTTCAGAAGTGTCGGGAAGGATGCTCTGAAGAGCATGTTTGCTACCATCAACACAGAACCGAATACGAAACATGCCCAGCAGGAAGCCTTTGTTGTTCTCTTCCAGTAAAGGCTGAAGAGGAAAGGTGCAAGGAAAGCACCGGCCAAAGCACCCCAGGATACACCCATGAGCTGAGCGATAAATGTTACGTTACTCTTGTACTGGATAAGAGCGATAACTGACGAGATTACGATGAATACGACGACGAGAACTCTGAGGCATACAAGTTTAGCCTTCTCGCTCATCTTCTTCACGATAGTACCGGAGATGAAATCAAGTGTAAGTGTTGAACTTGATGTAAGTACAAGTGAAGAAAGTGTAGACATAGATGCAGAAAGAACAAGGATAACTACTACTGCAATAAGAAGATCAGGAAGGTTAGCAAGCATTGAGGGAACGATAGCATCGAATCCCATTGCATCTACCTGCTCCTGTGTAAGGAACAATCTTCCGAAGCCTCCCAAGAAGTAACAACCACCGGCTACAACGATAGCGAAGAATGTTGAGATGATTGTACCCTTGCGGATAGCGTCCTCATGCTTGATGGCGTAGAACTTCTGAACCATCTGGGGAAGTCCCCATGTACCGAGTGAAGTAAGGATTACTACACCGAGAAGGTCAACAGGCAAAGGTCCTACGAAAGATGTGTAAGCTCCGTTGTACTCAGGGAAGTCACCTGCTATCTTGGAAAGCTCTATCATGGAACCCATGAATCCGCCGTTGATGTTAAGAACAGCAACGATAACAGCAACGATACCGATGAGCATGATGATACCCTGGATGAAGTCGTTGATCGCTGTAGCAACATAACCGCCGACGATAACGTATATACCTGTGAGAACTGCCATCGCGATGATGCAGTACTTGTAGTCAATATTGAAAGCCATTCCGAACAATCTGGAAAGACCGTTGTACAAAGATGCTGTGTAAGGGATAAGGAAAACGAAGATGATAAGTGAAGATCCGATACGAAGACTCTTGGAATCAAATCTCTTCGAGAAGAACTCAGGCATCGTGGATGAATCAAGCTTATGTGTCATAAGTCTGGTTCTTCTTCCGAGGATTACCCAAGCAAGAAGTGAACCGATGATAGCGTTTCCGAGACCGATCCACGTAGAAGCTACACCAAACTTCCAACCGAACTGTCCTGCGTATCCGATAAAGATAACTGCAGAAAAGTAACTCGTACCATATGCGAAAGCTGTGAGCCAGGGACCAACGGATCTGCCGCCTAAGACGAAGCCGTCAACGTTCTTTGCACTCTTATGGCTCATTACACCTACGGCAATGAGTACCACGAAGAATACGACAAGCATCAGGATCTTGATAATCATGTTTTACCTCCGAAAAAAAGGCCGTCCTTTGCAGGACAGCCCTACGGAAGATATTTATAATACGATATACGCGCGCGTGTCAATAGTGAGTCTTATGTTAACAGTCAAAGCGGCTTCATCGTACTAATCATTGATACTGCGCCAACCACAGCAGTCATAACGGTAAGCATACCCATAACCTGCTTCTCCTTGCGCTTATTCTTGATAAATCTAATTCTCTGTGAAATCATTTTTCCGTACCTCCTTTATGCGTCTATTACAACGTTTCTGAAGGTTGGTTCCAATACGCAATATCAGTACGTTTTGTCGCCTAAGCAACACTTCTTAAGCCATGTGTCGCCGAACTATAAAAAAGACCCCGGACTTCTCCGGGGTCCTGTATAAAACTCAAGTAATAATTCAACCCTTAGCAACGAGATCTGCGATGATCTCAACACACTTGTCGATTCCTAGTGCAGAACTGTTAAGACAGATGTCGTAGTTGGGAGCATAACCCCACTCAAGGTCTGTGAAGTGTTTGTGATTTGCAGCTCTCTTCTTATCCTTCTCCTCAAGTCTCTTCTCAGGCTTCTTATCGCTCTCACCGTAGAGCTTAACGATACGGTCCTTACGGAATTCCATATCAGCGCAGATATAAACATTGAGAACCGAGTCGTAATCCTTAAGAATGTAATCTGCTGAACGACCTACGATTACGCACGGCTTACCGTTGTCAGCAATATCCTTGATAACCTTCCTCTGAACAGACCAGATATAGTCATTCATTGTCATGCCGTTCATAATTCCGGGAGTAGCCTGTGCTTCGAATCCGTAAGAGAAGATACTCTTGCCCGGAGCTTCCTCACCTTTAGTAGCGACGATTTCCTTGGAGAAGCCCGTCTTCTCGGCTACATCTTCGATAATCTCCTTATCGTAGTAATCGTATCCGAGCTTCTGAGCGAGCGCCTTGGCAATGGTTCTTCCGCCGCTTCCGAACTGTCTGCTGACTGTGATTATCTTGATTGACATGAGGATCACCTCCCTTTGTAAGCTTGTTAGCTATTTTTATTTTACAATAGTTTTTTACATTTAAATGTTTAAAAAAAGAAAACAATCTTATATAATCGGTAAGAAAATTTAAGCCTACGGAGGCATTAATTATGGCTATTAAAGTTGGTATCATCGGATACGGTAATTTGGCAAGAGGAGTAGAGAGCGAGATCTCTCGTAACCCTGATATGGAACTTAAGGGTGTATTCACAAGACGTGACCCTTCTTCCGTTAAGATCAAGGCAGCAGGCGTTCCCGTTTATTCTGTAAACGACTTGAAGGAGAAGGCTGCTGACTTCGACGTACTCGTTAACTGCGGCGGTTCTGCTACAGACCTCCCCATCACAACACCTGAGTACGCTTCACTTTGCAACATCATTGACAGCTTCGATACACACGCTAAGATCCCTGAGCACTTCAAGGCAGTTGACGATGCATCCAAGAGCGCTAACAAGGTAGCTCTCATCTCTGCAGGTTGGGATCCCGGAATGTTCTCACTCCAGAGACTTTATTCCAACTGCGTTCTTCCCGAAGGTCAGGACTACACATTCTGGGGCAAGGGCGTTTCCCAGGGTCACTCTGATGCGATAAGAAGAATCGACGGCGTTAAGAACGGCAAGCAGTACACAATCCCCGTACCTGCTGCTCTCGATGCAGTAAGATCCGGTTCCAATCCTGAGCTTACAACAAGACAGAAGCACACAAGAGAGTGCTTCGTAGTTGCTGAGGACGGCGCTGATAAGGCATTGATCGAGAAGACAATCAAGGAGATGCCTAACTACTTCGCAGATTACGACACAACAGTACACTTCATTTCCGAGGAAGAGTTTAACGCTAACCACTCCGGTCTTAACCACGGCGGCTTCGTTTTCCGTTCCGGCGTTACAGGCGAGAATGGCTGCCACAAGCACATCATCGAGTACAGCTTGAAGCTCGACTCCAACCCTGAGTTCACAGCTTCTGTTCTCCTCGCTTATGCAAGAGCTGTATACAAGCTTTCTGTTAAGGGTGATTACGGTTGTAAGACAGTATTCGATATCGCACCTTCTCTCCTCTCACCTTTGTCCGGTGAAGAGTTAAGAGCTAAGATGCTTTAATCACAAAGATAAGAAGTTAAACTTGCGGGGTCGGAGAAGATTAATCCGGCCCCGTTTTCTATGAGAAAATCACGGGAACGGAAGCCCCAGTCAACAGAGATATAATCAATACCTGCTGCGATTCCCGTCTTGATATCAACATCGGAATCACCGATATAAACAGCCTCCGAAGGCTCTACACCCAAGCTTTCCATCGTCTTATAAACAAAAGTGGGATCGGGCTTAACGGGAACATCGGGCACATTGCCGTGCGTCTCAAGAATCAGGTCACCGAAGTTCTCCTCAATAAGTATCTTCGCCGAAGCATCTGGCTTATTGGTAACCACGGCACACTTGATGCCGTTCTCATTAAGCGTCTTCAGCATCTCCGGCACACCATCATAAGGGAAGGTGTCGTAAGTGCAGTTCTCGAGGTAAAACTTACTGTAATCGGCAAACACCTTTTCGAAAAGCTCCTGCCCCGAAGGCACTTCCCTAAGCGACCTCTCTATAAGTTTTCTCGTGCCGTTTCCTATCATAGCCTTAACTTCGTCCTCGTCCTTAGAAGGGATACCGTTCATGGAAAGTGCAGCATTAACAGCATGCGTAAGTCCCCTTATAGTGTTAAGGACAGTGCCATCCAAGTCGAAGATAACAAGCTTATATCTCATGGTTCAATCAATACTCCCTAAGTGTCTTACGTCTTATCTTGTAGTCTGGCATAACGTCTCCCACGTGCGCCCAGAAGCGGTCCGAGTGATTGGCTTCAAGGAAATGTGCAAGCTCGTGCACAACTACGTAAGCGATGAGTTTCTCGGGAGCTTCAAACAGATTATAGTTGAAAGTAAGCTTTCCCGTCGAAGGTGTGCACACACCCCAACGAGAAGTCATAGTCCTGTATGTAACCGCTGAAGGAGGTTTAATCCCCTTTCTCTCATACATGGGAACATAATACTCGAGCATCTCCTCTATCTTCGCCTTAAGCTTCTGCTTACGCCAACGCTGGTAAACGCGCTCAGTCTGCTCCGGCGTCGAAGCATTAACATAGATGTCGGGATAGATGAAACAAACGCCCTTGAAAGGATACCCGGGATTAACATGCAAAGTGCAGATCTCACCGAAGACCTTTACCTGCTCCCCGTCTTCATAAGTACTCGGACGTGCCGCGTTATCGATTCTGGAGTTAACTTTAGCAAGACTTCTTCTTATGAAGTCAGCCTCGCTTCTTAAGAAATTCTCGACCTCACCAATCGATGTCCTCGAAGGACACGACACCTTGATGGAACCGTCAGGATTGATGCGGAGATTGAGATTTTTTACACGCTTTCTTGTCAGGTCGTAAACATAGATCTGACCGTCGAGGATTATCTGTCTTAACATGAGGGATCAGCTGTTCTGATATATCTCTGTGATCCTGCTTATGATGCCGGAAGCAGTCATCGGGCAGCCGCCATGTGAAGTATGCTTGCCCTCTTTGTTAATGGAGCAAAGCTTATAGTTCATGTGACCTATGAATTCATCTGCTTCTATCGTGAAGTACATAAGCTTCTTAAGATCGGATGAGAATATATAAACCACGTGTGCACAAAGCATTACGGACTCAGGCTTCGGGAGCGTTACAAAGCAGCCGAAAGCGCCGTCATTAAACTTGAAGCACTTGGTAGTGAAGTCTGATTCTTTATAGGGAAACTGCTCTCCGGTGCGCTCGATAAGCACCTTGAAAAGCTTATAGAAAGTATTCGTACTGTTATCCAAAACACTCGCCAAAACTTCCTTCGGCGTCTCGAAGAAACGCTGCGGAAGGCTCTGCTGTTCGATCTCATATCGAGTGTTGTAGATGTTACGATTAAATCCCATGATTACATTATATAGTAATCATGAAGATTCCTTTTTTACTATTGTTTGACAATAGTTTTGGTTCTTAATGATGTAACCGCTGCCATAACAAGCTTAACGGCATCAGGGATGATAAACGGGAGCACACACAAACTTAGTACGGAACCTATACCGATGTCTCCGGTGTTACGTGTGTATACTAACATGAACCATGTGACTCCGATGGTATACAAAACGATCTCCACAAGAAGTCCTTCAAGAACTCTGAAGCAAATCCTTAATGTTGTTGTCCTTTTAAACTTCTCATAAAGCAAGGAATCGAATGCCCAGAAGATAAGTCCTGCAGCAACAAATCCTACTATGAATCCGCCTGTGGGACCGACTAGTGCTGCTGGACCTGACTTAAATCCGGCAAACACAGGAACACCTACAAGGCCCAACAGAATATAAACAACGATCGCGATCGTACCCCTCTTACCGCCTATCGTAAACAGCACAAGCAAAACTGCGAAAGTCTGCAGTGTAAAAGGGATTTCCATGATATTAAGGGATATCCAGGAACAAACTGTTATAAGTGCGGCGCATATCGCCTCAAGTACAAGATCGTATGTTTTACTCATGGGTCTGATTGTATATCAGGTCCAATTGTAAATCAATATCAGAATCAGGTTTACAATCAATTAAATCGTCTTACGCAGCTGTCTGAAATCCTTGACCGCCTGCCAGCCGATCTTGAAGATCCTTCTTAAGTTAATGGAGTTCTTTCCGCCCTGTCTCGGTCTGAATGTAATCGGAGTGAACTTCACGTTATCCTTGTTCTTAACAAGGAGCACCGACAGCATTACGTTAGAAAGATTAAAGTCCTTCGGAATCTTGGGAAGATACTTCTCCAAAGTCTTTCTCGGCATAAGCCTGAACGGCGTGTTGGCATCGGTTACGCTCACACCGAAAGTAAGTCTTATGACTAGCTTCAGCACCTTGGTTACGATAACTCTTGAGAAACCGTCTTCCCTGTGGTTTCTGTGTCCTATGATAGCGTCGTAAAGCTTCCTCTCCTCCCAGAAAGCAGGAAACTCGGAAGGAAGCGTCTGTCCGTCAGAATCGGTCTGGAAAATGTAGTTCGCCTTCTGCTCTACAGCATAGTTGTATGCGAAAAGCAGTGTAGCTCCGTGTCCGGAATTAGCTTTAGTAAGCGGCTCTAACTGGGGATACTGCTCCTTTAACTCAAGAAGCTTCTCATATGTTCTGTCTTTACTTCCGTCGTTAACGACAACAAGTCTGGAATCAGGTCCTATATTCTTAACTACTTCATGCCACTCTTTAACGACTGATTCAATATTTGCCTCCTCGTTATACGCCGGCATTACAATATAAAGACTATCTTCCATTATCTGCACCTATTTAATTTATTTAATGTATAATTTTCTTTAGTAAGTTTACCACACATTACTGAACATCTAGCAAGAATGGAAAAATCGTAAATGATATCTGACGAAACAAGACGCAAGTTCGAGATAATCGTGCGCAATATGAACTCTCATCAGCGTGCGGTGCTCCAGGACCATCTCGCTTCCGTCCCCGACTCACAGAAATTTGCAATGATCGAGAAGATCGTAGCAAAGTACGACGAACAGAACGCATTCGATACAGAACCCGAAGAGACTGTTTCCGAGCCTAAGGCAAAGACAACAGCTCCCCGCCCCAAGAAGAAACTTAAGAAGGGCGTTAAGAACGCATTCTTGGGATTCTTCGTCGTAGCCTTAGCTTTAGCTATCGGTATATTGGTTTTTACATTTAAAGATAAGCTTTTCGATATGGGGGCAAATACAGATGAGTCAGTTGTTGCCGAGGAAAGCATCGTTGAGACAACAATCGAGACTGCGCCTTCCCCCACGCCCACTATCACGCCTACACCGGAGCCCACAAGAGTTCCCGTTGCAGATAATCACCCCGACCTTACAGGTCTTACAGTAGTAATCGATCCCGGACATCAGGAGACGACAGACTACGAGCAGGAGACATATGCATCCTGGCTTTCTTCCACGAAGCCCAGATGCACAAGTGGAACCACCGGCGTCGTATCGGGTACACCCGAGTACGAACTCACTCTCGATTACTCCATAATCATTGCAGATTATCTCGAGCAGTGCGGTGCCACTGTAATACTCACACGAGATGCCAACGACGTAAACATCTCCAACCAGGAAAGAGCCGAGATTGCAGTTTCCAATAACGCAGATCTGTTCTTGAGAATTCACGCAGATGCTGCAGGAGACTCATTCCAGTCTGGTGTTCGTGTTTATACACCTGATTCCGGAAGCTATACCGACACCTCTCCCGAGTATGCCGAGCAGCTTGCAGAGCTTATCGCTGACGCGGAAGGTTTGGAAGTAAATGCAGTAAGAGCCACAGGCCTCTATACAGGACTTAATTATGCTAACTCAATAAGATCATTCCAGATAAGTCTGGGGTTCCTTTCCAACAGCGATGACGAAGCTATACTGATCAACGAGGAAAACATTCCTTCTGTTGCAGAAGCTATATCGGTTTTCTGCGAAGAATTTGTATAATATAAAATAGGTTTAGGAAGGTTTAGGAGGTTTAGACAATGGACTGGGACATTTCAATTATGGGATCCGATCACGATTCAGCGAGCAACGACATAGAGAAATTAGAAACTCTCTTGCATGCTTTTTGGATCATGTTCAAGAAGAACGGATACACGAATGAGATGCTTGATGAAGCTTTGGATGAAGCTATCAACATCGAGTCTGAAGGCAAGATAAACCTTAAGGGTATGGTCTGTCCTAACTGCGGACGTAAGGCCCAGTTCTCAGGTCACTTCAAGATTAAGTGCATCTACTGTGGCTCCGAGTCCATCATGAATCCTTACGAGGCTAGAGACATAGCCAAGGAAATGGATCAGGTTATGGCTGAGCAGCAGGCTTCCGCAGAGCAGCAGGAGCGCTGGTCTAAGGCAGTAGAGAACGATCCTTACACACCTTATGATGTATCGAAGGATCTTAACTTCGAAGACGAATACAACAATTTTGACGACTCTCAGGGGTTGTGATATATTCTAATCCCTATATGGGGGTGTACCGGTTTCGACGGGGTCGTTGGGACTGAGAAAGCGGGTGGTGGATTCTCGTTGGCCACCTTAAAAAACGGGAAACGCAAGTAATTGCAAACGACACACAGCTCGTAGCTGCTTAATTTAGCTACCGTCTTCTTCGGCCTTCTGCCACTGAAGAAAGACGTTGCCGGCAGACCTTACCCGGGAGAGGTTAAACGGGACCACCTCATTGGCAAAGCTTTGAGCCTCTGTTGTATCTATGAAGCTACCGGCGGGCATACCTGACAGCGGGTTCTGTCCAAAGGGAAATTTCCAAACACTGTCTGCACCCGGAGACGTCTCAGAGGATACGGTTTCGGACAGGGGTTCGATTACCCTCATCTCCACCAAAAATCGACAGATACCGCTTGATCTGAATGGGTCGGGCGGTATTTTTGTAATGGTATAATTGGATTGTCAGTAAGATAACTGAACAGGATAATAGACTAAGACAAA
>JAEEGL011411918.1_pt1 | contig 27951 bp, 25 predicted proteins | sample 9134231 | NCBI WGS metagenome assembly JAEEGL01 (sample SAMN16246548, study PRJNA631951) | gut metagenome | biome: gut microbiome; feature: rumen; material: fiber-attached | host: Bos | place: Iran: Karaj | collected 2018-10
AAATTGAACCTTTGGGTCCCGGTACAGAACCTTTAACAATCATTAAATTCTTTTCAGCGATAATCTTGACAACCTGAAGGTTTTGGATTTTCACACGATGGTTGCCGGTTTGTCCTGCCATACGCATGCCCTTGAAGATACGCGAGGGATAGGAGGATGCGCCGATTGAACCAGGAGCGCGGAGGCGGTCATGCTGACCGTGAGTGAGATCTCCAACACCGCCAAAACCGTGTCTTTTGACAACGCCCTGGAAACCTTTACCTTTAGAGGTACCTACCACGTCGACGAACTCGCCTTCCTGGAATACCTCGACTGTCAAAACTTCACCATATTTTTTCTTGTGGCCTTCCTCGAAACGGCTGAATTCAGCGAGATAGCGTTTCGGAGTGGTACCGGCCTTTGCAAAATGGCCCTTCATAGGCTTGTTGGTGTGTGACTCTTTCTTTTCACCAAAAGCCAACTGAATGGCTTCATAACCATCCTTCTCGATGGTTCTAACTTGTGTAACAACACAAGGACCAGCTTCAATAACTGTGCACGGTATTTGCTTACCGTCGGCATCAAAAAGACTGGTCATTCCGATTTTTTTACCTAATAATCCTGACATTGATTTTTTTGATGGATTAGTTGTTTTTAAATATCAGCTTACATACAGCGGAGCTGCACTTGCATTGGCTGACGTGATTCACACTTTGATTTCTACTTCGACACCGCTGGGGAGTTCGAGTTTCATAAGAGCGTCGATGGTCTTGGTACGATCGTTGATCTCGATGTCCATAAGACGCTTGTACGAGCTGAGCTCGAACTGCTCACGCGACTTCTTGTTGACGAAGGTGGAGCGGTTAACGGTAAAAATCTTTTTGTTTGTCGGCAGTGGTATAGGACCATTGACAACAGCACCCGTCATTTTGACGGTCTTAACGATCTTCTCAGCCGATTTGTCGACGAGGTTGTGATCGTAAGATTTGAGTTTGATTCTAATTCTTTGACTCACGGTTTTTTAGTTTAGAGATCTTTATGAATAAATATATTTGCTTTTCAATATAGCATCCTGTTGCTCGCGCGACACCTCGGCATAATGCGAGAACTCCATAGTGGAATTGGCGCGTCCCGATGTGATGGTGCGAAGAGCCGTGACATAGCCGAACATCTGCTCCAAAGGCACCTTAGCATGTACAGCCTGCACCCCGACCTTGGCGGAAATGTTCTCAAGCATGCCGCGACGACGGTTCAAATCACCAGTGACATCGCCCACATAAGCGTCGGGGGTCAACACCTCGAGTTTCATGATAGGCTCAAGAAGTACGGCTCCAGCTTTGCGGCAAGCGTTTTTGAATCCTATCTTGGCGCACACCTCAAACGAGAGTTGGTCGGAGTCGACGGGATGGAACGATCCGTCGAGAACCCTTACCTTAAGACTGTCGAGCGGATAACCGGCGAGCACACCATTGAGCATAGCCTCCTTGAAACCTTTCTCGATAGCGGGTATATATTCCTTGGGAATGTTTCCACCCTTGACTTCGTTGATGAACTGCAATCCCTTGAAATCATCGTCGGCGGGACCAATCTCAAACAATATGTCGGCGAACTTGCCCTTGCCGCCAGTCTGCTTTTTGTATATCTCGTGGTGTTGGACTGTTTTGGTGATAGCCTCTTTGTAGGCCACTTCCGGACGGCCCTGATTGACCTCGACACCGAACTCGCGGCGCAGACGGTCAAGAATGATGTCCAAGTGAAGCTCGCCCATACCGCTGATAATGGTCTGACCCGACACCTCGTCGGTCTTGACGCGGAAAGTAGGATCCTCCTCGGCCAATTTCATCAAAGCGTTGTTGAGCTTGTCCACCTCGGCCTGAGTCTGCGGCTCCACGGCGATGCTGATGACCGGTTCGGGGAACTTCATCGATTCGAGGATGATGGGATGATGTTCGTCGCAAAGAGTATGGCCCGTCTTGATGTCCTTGAATCCCACGGCAGCTCCAATGTCGCCGGCCTCGATGCGGTCGAGCGGGTTCTGCTTGTTGGAATGCATCTGCATGATGCGGGAGATGCGCTCTTTCTTGCCGGTGTTGGCGTTATACACATACGAGCCGGATTCGAGAGAGCCTGAATAGACGCGGAAGAAACAGAGTCGTCCCACATATGGGTCGGTGGCGATTTTGAAAGCCAAAGCCGAGAAAGGAGCCTTGACATCGATTTTACGAGTCTCTTCCTTTTCCGTCTTCGGATTGATGCCCTCCACATCGTTGAGGTCGAGCGGAGAAGGGAGGAATGCGGCCACTGCGTCGAGCAGAGATTGCACACCTTTGTTCTTGAAAGCGGAGCCACACATAACGGGGGTGATTTTCATCGCCAAAGTAGCCTTGCGGATTTCGGCAATAATCTCATCCTCGGTAATGGAGTCGGGGTCGTCGAAGAACTTCATCATCAGCTCCTCGTTCTCCTCAGCCACGCCTTCAATCAGTTTCTGGCGGTACTCATCCACGACATCTTTAAGGTCGTCGGGCATAGGCACCTCATAGAACTTAGAGCCATTCGAGGCCTCGTCCCAAATAAGCGCCTTGTTGGTGATCAGGTTTACTACACCTTTATACAAATCCTCCTGACCGATAGGTATCTCAATAGGTATCGGGTTCGCGCCAAGACGTTCTTTAATCTGTCTTACAACAGAGAAGAAATCGGCACCGGCGCGGTCCATCTTGTTGACGAATGCGATACGCGGAACACCATACTTGTCGGCCTGACGCCACACCGTTTCAGACTGGGGCTCGACGCCGCCCACTGCGCAGAAAATGGCGATGGCGCCATCAAGCACACGAAGCGAACGCTCAACCTCGACAGTGAAATCGACGTGACCTGGAGTATCTATAATATTGTATTTATAACGATTATTCTTCCACTCCCAGTAGACTGTTGTAGCAGCGGAGGTTATGGTGATACCGCGCTCCTGCTCCTGAACCATCCAGTCCATCGTGGCAGAACCCTCGTGGGTCTCTCCCAACTTGTAGTTTTTGCCCGTATAGAACAATATACGCTCTGTCGTTGTGGTTTTACCCGCATCGATATGCGCCATTATTCCAATATTTCTTGTAAAATGAAGGTCGGACATAAACTTAGTTTTTGGAAGAGGATTATTTTTATTGAATAAATACTATATTATATATACGGTTAGAATCTGAAGTGAGAGAATGCCTTGTTGGCCTCAGCCATACGGTGGATATCCTCTTTACGTTTGAAAGCGGCACCTTCTTCCTTGTATGCGGCCTGAATCTCAGCGGCGAGTTTGAGAGCCATGGTCTTTTCGCTGCGTTTGCGCGAGAAAGAGATGAGGTTCTTCATGCCGATAGACTGTTTACGCTCGGGGCGGATCTCAGTAGGAACCTGGAAAGTGGCACCACCAATACGACGGCTTTTAACCTCGACAGAGGGAGTAATGTTGGCGAGAGCCTTTTTCCACACTTCGAGACCGTCTTCCTTGGTACGGTCTGCAACGACGTCAATTGCCTCGTAGAAAATCTTGTAGGCAATGGTCTTTTTGCCACCCATCATAAGGTTGTTGACAAACTTTGTGACGAGTATATCGTTATATTTGGGATCCGGAAGGATTATTCTCTTTTTTGGTTTTGCTTTTCTCATTTCTTTATCAAGCTAAAAAACTATTTTACAATCTAATTACTTAGCGGCTTGTTTCGGACGTTTGGCGCCATATTTGGAACGACGCTGACGACGACCGTCAACTCCAGAGGTATCAAGAGCACCACGGATGATGTGATAACGAACGCCGGGGAGGTCCTTGACACGACCGCCGCGGATCATAACGATGGAGTGCTCCTGAAGATTGTGACCTTCACCCGGGATGTAGGCATTGACCTCTTTCTGGTTGGTCAAACGAACACGGGCCACTTTACGCATAGCCGAGTTAGGTTTCTTAGGGGTGGTAGTGTAAACACGAGTGCAAACACCACGACGTTGTGGACATGAGTCCAAGGCAGGAGACTTGCTTTTGTACTCCATTTTCTGACGTCCTTTGCGAACTAATTGCTGAATTGTTGGCATTGTTACTTTTTAAGATTAATATTTCAAAATTAATATTTTCCGTTCAAATATACAGGCATAATCTGCCCATAAAATGGAGTGCAAAAGTACAACCATTTCAAGGACTGACAAAATGTTGACGTAACCAAACGTCTTAAAAAAAGTTAAAATTCCATGGAGAGATTGTATATCATCAATTTATACATGTGTTAAAATTTATTTAACACCTACATTAGCGGCATTTTTCGAGTCATAAATCAGCAGCCTCAAAGTATCATTTTTCCCATTTTCGGTCGTTTTTATCAACACCTGTTGAAAAGTTTTTTTCCGCATAAGATTAAATGGTTGAAATGGTTTTATAGTTTTTTTCGTTTTTCGTTATTGTTTTCGTCAAAGTAAAAGTTACAGTTAAAGTTTTTTGTTGCGATCAACAAAAAAAATGATTGTATGTTTCAATATTATTGTGTAAACTTGCAAAGTGAAATCTTGTGTCCAAAAAAGGCATTTGCTTATATAAAAAACTGTGCACAAGCTTATTAACAAACATACACTCTAATCACACAAAGTAAATTAATAATCATTTAATACCGCTTATTATGAAAAAATTCTTTGTTATTGTAATGGCAGTATTGCCTTTATTTTTCGCTTCTTGCGCAGGAAACGAGGCAAAACTTAACGCAGAGCGCGCAGACTCTCTGCAGTCGGTCATCGACCAAAAAGACGGCGAAATCGACGCCCTGTTTGAGACCCTCAGCGAAATCGAAAACAACTTGACGGAAATCTCGTCACGCTACAGTCAGATCTCCACATTGCGCCAACAACATCCGGAAAAAAACACCAATGTTAAAAATCAGGTCACCGACCAGTTGGCTGTCATCGAGAACATGATGTCGCAAAACAAGACAAAAATTGCCAACCTGAACAACAAGATCGCCGCATTGGGCGCAGAGAACACCAAACTGCAAGAGTTTGTTGAAAGTTTGAACGCTCGTATGGCTGAACAGGAAAACCAAATCAACAGCTTGATGAATGAGTTGACTATCAGCAAAGAAACCATCAAAAAGCTGTCTGGCAATGTCAGCGAACTGACCCAATCGAATATGGCCAAGGACGCTCAGATTGCCCAGCAGCAGGAAGAGATGGCATATCTTGCAGACCAGTCGCACAAGGCCTACTATGTAGTTGGTCCTTACGACGAGCTGAAAGAAAAAGGCATTGTCAACAAAGAAGGTGGACTTCTTTTCAAGACCCAGCACGCCACCAGCAATGTCAATGTCAAAAATTTCACCCTCATCGACAAGACAAAGGTTAACACCATCGACATCAACCTACGCAAAGTACGCCTGGTTTCCAGCCATCCCGACAAATCATATGAGATTATCTACGACGAGACCGACAAAAAACTGGCCAAACAGCTGGTCATCAAAAACGTCAACGAATTCTGGAAGAACACCGACTTCCTTATCATCTCGACAAAACGTTAAGACTCTCCTGATTATAACGAAAGAGGAGCGCACAATTGCGCTCCTCTTTTGTTTTTACATGACGGCGAGCCTTTGCTGCTTAGCACCTGTTTCCCTTTACTCAAGTCCAAACAGTCTTATAGCATTATTGGCAGTAACCACAGCGACCTCGGACGGAGTTATTCCTTTAATCTCGGCAACTTTATCGGCGACAACGCTCACAAAAGCACTTTCATTGCGATGACCACGGTATGGCACTGGAGCAAGATAGGGAGAATCCGTTTCAAGAACAATATTCTCAAGAGGCACGGTGCTGACAATAGCTGGAAGAGTGGATTTTTTATAGGTGACAACACCCCCTATACCAAGCATAAACCCCATTGCCACTGCCCGTTCAGCATCCTCCATGCTGCCACTGAAACAATGCATTATACCTTTTCGGTTGGGGGCTGGGCATCGTCGCAACAAATCAAAGACTTCTGAATAGGCATCGCTACCGGCAAGACCATCTTTACCATTGCGCAAATGCAAAACAATCGGCTTGTCCAATTCGCGAGCCCATTCCACTTGGCGCTCAAGAGCATCTATCTGCTGGCTGCGGAAGGTTGTATCCCAATAAAAATCAAGGCCCACCTCACCGATTCCTATGTATTTGTCAGGATTGGCATAAAGTTTTTCTTTTGCGACTGCCAACGCGGATTGGTATGTTTCGTTGACAGAAGTGGGATGCAATCCCATCATTTGCCGAAAGAGGTCTGGTCGGGATGACGCGAGTGACTCCTGACGGTCATAGCTGTCGCCATCAATTGCGGGAAGAAGAATCATCCCTACCCCAACAGATTCGGCGCGCTGTACGACAGCGTCGCGGTCCGAGTCAAACTCCTCGCTATAAATATGAGAGTGAGTGTCTATCAGCATCCCTTGGTTGTTTTTTCCTGGATAATTTCCGTCAACAAGTCGTACAACCGCAGCAACTTCTCATCATCGGCCACAAGGCGACGTTGGTTGTCTATCGTTTTCTGGTCACGTCGGCGAGCCGGGCCTGTCTGCTGCTGCCACAGAGCGCCTTTCTTGATCTTCTCGGCCGTCATGGTTATCAGCGGATGCAGTATTTCAAACGGTATGTCGTGCTGAAGCAAAATATCTTGAGACAATGCGTTGATGGCGTTGCCGAAATTGTTTGTCATGACCGCGGCAAGATGGAGCCACTGACGCTGCTGAGTATCCACATGGAAAATGTGTGATGACACAGATTCGAACAATCTGCAAATCGCCGCCTCGACTTCGGGCGTGGAGCCCTCAACACAAAACGGCAACTCGCTGTAGTTCATTCCCACATCACGGATGAAAGTCTGGGGTGACCATACCACGCCATGCTTCCTACTTATGGGTTGCAAGACCTTGAGAGAGACTGATCCAGCTGTATGAATGACCAAAGAATCTCTGAGCTTCAAGTCAAGAGCCAAATCGAACAGGGCGTCGTCAGTTACGGCCAGAATATAGACATCCGCTGTCGGGTAAAGGAGGTTAAGCCTGTCTATAGGCTCAGCGAGCACTTGGTTGGCAAGAGCCTCGGCATGGTCATATTCGCGCGACCATATCTGTAGTATTTGATGTCCGGCGGCGAACAAAGCCTTGGCCAAATGGGAGGCCACATTGCCGGAACCTATGAATGTGATTGTTGACATGATATGGTATTAAAGTATTAGTATATGAATCAAGATATCAAAAAAGGACGGGAAAAGTCCTGTCCTTTATTTGATTAATGATGAACATCCGTAGATACTAGTATTCATCTTCTTGAAAAAAGAAATCTTCTTTTGTAGGATAATCAGGCCATATATCCTCGATACTGTCATAGGGATCGCCCTCATCTTCAATCTCTTGAAGGTTTTCAATCACCTCCATAGGAGCCCCTGTGCGTTGAGCATAGTCTATAAGCTCATCTTTTGTCGCCGGCCAAGGGGCGTCCTCGAGTTTTGATGCCAATTCTAATGTCCAATACATAGTAGTGACTTTTTGCCTTATAATCTTAATTTATTGTATATACGCTTTTTAATTAATAGTTGATTGTTATTTTTATTCTTTCTAACGGCGTATTGTATGAATTATTATTTTGCACTCCAAAAAATTTCATCTTTCTTTTCCAAAAGCAATATAAAACGTGACAGAACAAAAAGATAGTCAGATGTACGATTTATATATTTCATCAAATTATCTTCCACGGGCTCATTATCAGCCAGTCTGACTATTTCTCTTTCCGCCCGGCGGCATACGGTGCGGGCCACATGAGCCTCCGCCGCCTCTATGCTGCCACCTGCAATAACAAAACTGCTAAGCTTTGGCAAACGGGCCTCGATAATGTCTATCCATTGTTCCATATCAGAAATATCCGAAGCCAACAATTGTGGAAGTTTTTTGTATGTCTCTTCTTCTTCGGTGGCAAGGAGAGTCTGTATGACAAACAACCTGTTCTGTATTTGTTTCAACTGATTGTTCAACAACTCGAATTGTTTGCAGGCATCGGACGCATTTTTAGAATCGGTCGACTTCGAGAGGAGCATTGCGGCCAGCAGACCGACGTGCGAGTTGAGTTCATCGACACTGCCATATGCCTCGACGCGTCTGTCGTATTTCTTAACACGACGTCCACCTACGAGTGACGTTGTGCCATTGTCGCCTGTCTTTGTGTAAACCATGGTGAGGGGTGGAAAGATTAAAATGATGAAATGGTTGAAAGTGGAACATGATTAAACACGTTCCACACTTTTTACTTCAGGAATCACTCTCTTGATAGCCGTTTCGATGCCTTGTTTAAGGGTCTGCATCGCATGGGGGCACGAGCCGCAGTGTCCCTGCAGGCGCACCATGACAACGCCCTCGTTTGTCATGTCAACATATTCCACGTCGCCACCATCTTGCTGAAGGTATGGACGTATCTGGCTAAGTGCGTTCTGAACTTTCTTTTCGATGATTGATTTCTGTTCGTCAGTCATTATTATGTTGTTTTAATGTTTCTGGAGAGGTCTGGTAATTCTAGTATCTCTAGTATTTCTAGTTATTGGATGCGTATTATTTGTTTTTTATCTTGCAAATCTCTTTTATGGTGTTTTCGGCCAACAGGTCAAAAGCCTCGCTTTCCGGAGTCGGCTTGTCGCTCCAGAGTGCCACAGGCTTACCGCTGTCGCCACTCTCGGCTATGCTCTGCACCAATGGTATCTGGCCAAGCAGGGGGATACCCATCTCTTTCGATAGTTTGGAACATCCTTCTTTCCCAAAAATATAGTATTTGTTGTTTGGCAGCTCGGCCGGAGTGAACCATGCCATGTTTTCCACAAAGCCAAGCACCGGAATATTGATATTGGGGTTTTGGAACATCTCTACACCACGCACAACATCGGCCAATGCCACCTGTTGGGGGGTACTGACAATGATGGCACCACTCACTGGCAATGTCTGCGCGATGGTAAGCTGGATATCGCCTGTTCCCGGGGGCATATCGACGACGAGGTAGTCAATCTCGTCCCACCAAGTCTCGGTAAGCAGCTGTTTCAAAGCGCCACTGGCCATAGGACCACGCCAAACCATTGCTTTGTCGGGGTCAACAAGGAATCCGACAGACATCAGTTTGACATTGTATTTCAATATTGGCGTCATATATGTTTTGTCACCATGCTTCTCTCCATATATATCATTCTCAGTGATATTGAACATAATAGGAATGGACGGGCCATATACGTCGGCGTCAATAAGTCCCACCTTCGCTCCGGTTTTGGCAATTGAGACTGCCAGATTCACAGCCACTGTGGATTTACCCACACCGCCCTTGCCGCTTGCCACCAGAATAGTATGTTTAATGTTCGGAAACATCTCCTCAGGACGAGGCTGCTCAACTTTGCGCGACGTCAGATTGACCTCCACCTCGGCGTTGCGGTCCACATATTCGTGAATGGCGTTGATACAATCCTCTTTCATTTTCGACTTCATTGGACATGCCGGCGTGGTCAGCACCAAGTCAAAACTGACTTTCATTCCGTCGATAGCAATATTCTCTATCATTCCCAGTTGTGTCAAGCTCTGTCCCAAATCTGGATCGTCGACATGCGACAGGGCCATCTCTATCATTGTTTTTGTTATTGCACTCATATATGATTTTTAATTACTTATATTACTTTATCGTATATTAACAAAAAAAGAAACTTTTTATTGTTCAGCTTTCCATTTTCCAATTATCTCATCGTGGTCGAATGCCAGCGGAGGCAGATTGTCGAGTGGGAACCAGCGTGCCTCGCAGGCGTCGTCGCCACCCTTGGGGTTTACTTCGTCGGGATTAACCCGCGCGGTGAAAACCACAGTGACCGTACGGCCGCGAGGATCGCGACCCTCGCGCGAAGCCACACAGAATTCGCTGAGCGGTATATCGACGAGCCCCGTCTCTTCCTCCAACTCGCGCACCGCTGTGTGTTCAATGTCACGGTCCGACATATCGAAAAAACCACCAGGAAACGCCCAACAATTCTTGAAAGGCTCATTGCCGCGACGTATTAGAAGTATTTCCGTGCAAAAGGTGTTGAACACCATAATGTCGGCCGTCAACGCGGGTCGTGGATATTCGTAAGTGTACACTTTATGATGGTTTTTACGGGGTGTTTGTATACTATTCGCCGAAAATCTCTCTCAGTTTGTTGGCAAGGTCAACACCTCGAAGATTGCGCGCTATTATGCGTCCCTCACGGTCGACAAGCACCGTGCTGGGGACCGATGTGATGCCGTATGCCGCTCCGCCGCTGGAGGTCCATCCGTTCAGATCGCTGACATGGTTGGGCCATACGAGATTATCCTGGTCTATGGCCCTCAACCAGTCTACCTTGTTTTTGTCGAGCGAGACACTGTAAATCTCGAAACCCTTAGAATGGTACTTCTGGTATAGTTTCACGACATTGGGGTTCTCCATACGGCATGGACGGCACCATGACGCCCAGAAATCTATCATCACAATGTTTCCGCGCAAGTCACTGAGTTTACGGATATGTCCGTCAGGATCTTTCATCGCTATCTCAGGAGCCATGCGACCGGGGACAAGGCTGCTTTTGACTCTTGAGTCCACATATTGCACAAACTGGTTGTCCGCATATTTTGGTTTCAGACCATTGTTTATCGACTCAAAAAGGTCCACATAGGTCTCAATGTCACTGTCAAAATAGGTAACCAGAAATGCGCTCATAAGTACGTCGGTGTTGTGCGACAGGAGTTGGCGGACCTCAATATTCTGCATGGTCTGAAGCTGCTGGAATTCCATACCAATTTGCCTTTTGCGCTCCTCGCTTGTGGTAGACAGTCCATACTCGGCATTCATCGTGTCGATACGTAAAGCGTATTTGTATAGAATATTGTTGAACTGCTTGTACAACTGCATGCTTCGAGACCCCTGGGCGTCAACAACAACCAGATAGTCTGTATTGGCATCATATCGAAGGTCGATGGTGACGTTGTCTCCTGGTTCGAGCATAAGATGTATCATGTTCTTTTCCATACCCGGAATTTTCACCAGAAAAAGTGCCGGCTTGTCGACCTTGACTTTGGCGTCGAAGTTGCCATTTGCGTTGATACGGGCACTGTCCACCGGAACCACATTGCTTCCGACCACTTGACTAATACTGGCATAGGCGCCGCCGACATTTTTTGCGCTAATATGTCCGCTAATGGTTGTATTTTGCGCAGCGACAGTAATTGTGGAGATAAGGGCGATTATTATTAAGAACGTTTTTTTCATATTTGATGGATAAAACTGACGTTTGTTATTTGAAAGCACGCATAGCCTCTTTGACTTCGGAATCGAAAGGCAACAGCAGCTTGTAGAAGGTGTCCGAGCCGTACAACATATCGCCTATCTCGGCTTTTACACGTGTACGAATCTCGTTATAAAACGAAGCAATGCCTTTTTCATTGCGTTTGATACCATCTTTTTCAGCCTTGGCAAACAGATCCCTCATCATAGCGTCGCTGACAACGAAATGCTTCTCGAAGCTCAGTCCGTCCGCATAACGCGACCTGATTCCCGCGCCTTTCAACGACACATAGTCAAACACATAATCATTGATGGTACCCTTGTTCAACAGCTTGTTGTAGTAGACTATGTTTGTATCGGTTTTTAGATGAATCGTCTTGTCGGGCAAGATTCCGCCGCCGCCATAAACGATGCGTCCCGCGGAGGTGTAATAAGGAGTCGAGTCGGTAACCTGCGACAACAACGAGTCGCCACTGTATTCCTCCATTACATGCTGCACGAATTCCGAGTAGTACTCGTCACTTCCTTTGTCGTATGGACGCTGTATGCAGCGGCCTGACGGTGTGTAGTAGCGCGCTATAGTAAGCAACACCGCCGAGTTGTCCGGAAGAGCGAATTGTTGTTGCACCAAGCCTTTGCCGAAAGAGCGGCGTCCGACTATGACGCCTCTGTCGTTGTCTTGTATGGCGCCAGCCACAACCTCGCTTGCCGACGCCGAAAACTCGTCAATCATGACAATCAGCTCTCCTTTTGAAAACAATCCGCCAGGACTGGAGTAGGCGTTTCTGCGACGTTGATGCTCGCCTTGGGTATAGACAATCATCTCGCGTCCCGGCAGCAACTCGTCGCAAATGTCTATTGCCGACGACAGAGCGCCGCCACCATTGTCGCGCAAGTCGAGAATCATTCGCCTCATACCCTCTTTCTTGAGTTTTCTCGTCGCTTCGCAAAACTCGTCGTAAGTGGTCTCTCCAAAACGGCTAAGGCGTATATAACCCGTCTTGGAGTCAATCATGCCGCTGTAGGTGAGGCTCGGCGTGTTGATCACATCGCGCACAATCTTCACCTGCCGCGGTGTTGGCTCGCTGATTCTATGTATCGTCACATCGGCTGTGCTTTTGCGAGGGCCTCTGAGCAACGCCACAACACTGTCGCTTCTCATCCCCACGCCCGACACCTGTTTTCCGTCGACACTGAGAATACGGTCGGCCGCCTGCAAACCCGCGCGCTCAGAAGGGCCACCAGACATCACCTGGGACACGCACACTGTGTCTTTCATCATGCGGATAACCACTCCCACCCCCTCGAAGTTGCCACGCAGGACCTCCTTTTCTTTCTCAAAAGCTTTGCGAGGAAGATAACTGCTGTGAGGGTCGAGGGTGGAGAGCACCGAGGCATACACCTTGTCCATCACCGAGTCGCCATCAAGAGGGTCTACATAATTTTTGTCCACCAGACTCCAAATGGCGTTGAGTTTGTCATCGCTGACCGAGTTGTACACATATTCCGTCTGACGTTTTCCGAACGCGCTTATCGAGGCCAGAACACCTATCAGACAGCCCAAAAGAAGGGCCACAATCGAACAGATTATCAGTATATGCTTTTTCAATTGATAGTATTGTATTAGAATGGAAGAAAACCAATGCTTAGGTGAAGTGACACAAGGTTGTACATCCAGAGGTTGGCGTTAAGGTTTCTGACTGGGTTCTTGGGATTAGAAGAGGGACCATACCAATAAGGATCATCCTCGAAAAATGCCTCGACTGGATTGGCGATAGTAAGATTATGACGCACGCATATATTCACCACCAGTCTGTCGGCCAATATGCTGTTATGACCAAACTCGAGATGGATAGCGGGACGACGGTACATCTCGTCCAAATACATTAACGGCTGGCCCGCATTGAGGGAACGGAGGTTAAGTTGGCTCAACGAGAGTCCAAATCCGCCGTATGGTCCCAGCGGGGCGATATTACTGCCAAAATAATGGCGAAAAGCAAGGGCCAAGGTGGTTATTTTTGCCTCGGTTACAGGCTCATAAGAAATATCAAAGCGTGTTTTACCGATATCGGCGGTAAGTGCGATGGACGAATGAGTGCCCACAACAAATTCCGCGCCACCGCCATAACGCCATGCAACATTGTCGATATGCTCCGGATTATCTCGGAATAGTTTGTTAAGGGCTGTGAAACTCAATCCACCAGTGCCCTCAATTATGAATCGGCGACCAAGATATCCTGGGGTTTTGTGTGAATCAACACCTTTCAATGTCGAGGCATACAATTGACTTTTCACCAGTGCCCGAGAGTCATTCTGATTAATAATATTTACATCCCTGCTTATCAATGAGCCGTCACGGGTGTCAACAATCATGTTTCGCACAAGCGTGGAATGATGAGAAGATAAAAGAGCGTAGACAGCTTCCGGAAGAGCGACTCCTACGGAAAATGATACATGTCGGAAGAAATCTCTAAAAGACACGTCGATGTTTTCGACTTTTCCGACGAATCCCAGCGACAGTTTGTCGGCGCCATAGCGTTGCATAAGATCGTCCATTCCCGGCTGGGTCAAATATGACATCCTGACATTGCCTCTCGTCTGCCAGAACTCGTTGGCCCACTCGTTGAGAGTCATAAAATCGTTGTAGAATCCAGCATCGTCATGCTGCCGCATTGCCTCGTCAGAGAAATCAACGGTCTTGAAACCGACCTTTTCACACACATCAATAATATCATTGGCCAGCGTGGATTCTTTAGACATCAGCTCCTCGATCTTCAATTCGCCCGTCATATCGTTGACTACCATATAGGTGGGCGAAAACAGAAATGAGCCTTTGCTGGTAATTGTTTTTGTATTGTCGACCTGAGCGACCATGGCGTTGTTGAAGAGCGTGGCAAATTCAGAGTCATTCTGAATCAAATCGGTGAATACATACCTGTAAGGTTCCTGCGACTGTTGTTGGCGTCGACGGCGCTTTACGTTCGAGTATTTGCTGTTTGACGAGGCAGTGGTATCGACATTGCTGACAGATGCGGTGTCGAATGTCGTCGAAAAAGCGTCAATCTTGAAATTGTGCTTGTTGTGCAAATCACCGACAAGGTCTTGCACCATATTAGTAAACCGCTGTTCCTGCGGCCGACTTTTATGTGCCGCCCAAATATCCCGTATAGCAGCCATCGTCAGCTCGTTTGGCTTCGCGCGGCGCATCATGTGGTAAACCTGCTGAATCTCTCCTTCCTTGTTGCGATAGTCGCTCGTAAATCTTGCGGAGATGTAGGAGCGGAACTTTGACGCACCGTAAATAGCTTGTGCTTTAGCAAGCTGCAGGAAGGTGTTGTCCGGCTGTTGGCGCAGCATAACATAACAGTTATAGTACGCCGAGGCATACTCAGCGAAAATCAAGTCCTGACGGATACACTCCATTCGTGCCAGATCCCGCAGCTGTTCAAAACTATTTTTATCTGTCACCACATAGTGTCTGCCGCCATTCATAGAAGCCATCTGTGCGACAGTGGCGGTACGGCGCTTCAAGATATTTGGATGCGTCGACAGACTGTCGTTGTAGTCCTCGCGAGCTGATATCGGAGCCACTTTGTCAACAAACGTACCATTAGAGAATTTAAAATGAGGCGTGTTGAACATCGTAGTGTCGAAAACCACCTCGTCGAAAGGCAGGTAACCATACTGCAACACATCGAAAAAGCCGTCTGCCACCCTCTTATCATACGGGCTCCGCGCATAGAACATCTCTACTCCAAGACTGTCAGCCTCTCGTTCCATCTCGCGCGAGCGGCTGTGGTAACGGAGGAAATTGGTCAGACCCTCCTGTGCAGTGGTATCCATGGTCGTTTTCTTGCGGGTCAGCTTTTCTAGGCTATGTTTGCGCACATAATGTATTATCTCATGGCTGAGGACAAACGCCAATTGAGCCTCGTCCTCGACTTGGGCCACCAAACCGAGGTTGACGAACAACATTCCTTGGCCCGTGGCGAACGCATTGACCTCCGACGACTTGACCGAATAGACACGGATTTCCTTTCTAATCTCGGGATAGTCTATCAATAATGTGTCGACAATTCGGTCAAGCATCTGCGTAACAGGATCGCCGTACAGTATACGTCCACTTGCCATAAGTCGGCTAATGTAGTATGACGACGACAGCACCTTGTCTCGATTGGTCAGTTTGCCGTTGTTGTAATCTCTCACTCGCTGCTTATCTTCCTGATACAGCTGTTCCATGTTTTTGCGCAGGTCGGCAGGCATGGTGCCGCTGCACTTAATACCATCGAAAACTTGTTGCTGCTGCGCGTGGAGTTTGCCGACGCAGAGCACAATCACCAAAAAGGCAATAAAGATTCTTGAAGTCTTCATTGTTTGTCCTTTTGTATAGCCCTAAAATTTCATTTTTATCATAGACGCACCTCTGCCTGTGGAGAGGAATCCAATATGGCTGTCACCGGACTTAATGGTTTTCTCTGTCATAATGGTGCTCTTGTCGAGGGTCTCCGTACTCTTTGCTATAGAGCCGTTAGGACCGATATGGTATACGCCCAGTGTTTTTGATCCGCCGTTGACTTTAAACGTTGAAAGTTTTTTTGTCAATGTGTAGGTAGCGGGCCAATTGGGTTTCTCCGATTGGATGAAGTACACGTCGTCGCCTTCAACACACACCGCATTGGCTATAAGGGTAGGAAACCCCTTTTGTTTGAGGCTGGAGCGAATGGCATGATGCCATGTGATGTTGCCGTCGACGTCAACGCCAAAAATAAGAACACCCTCCTGATATGAAGTGACACGGCATGCTCCATTTTGATCGCATACCTCTACCACCCAACGGTTTTGAATTGTCGCCACAGCACCGAAGTCGGTAGCCTGACTGTGTTTAAGAAGAATGCGGTCAACCGAAGGCGATTTTGATTTCTTGCCCTGATCTTTGTTGGCAAAGACATTCCTGTCCACATCAGAGATCGTCTTATAATCGAAATGCGTCTCCTGTGTTTTGACATTGGCCGATATGCCGAAATAAGCGATGTTTTCCTCAGTCGAGCCGTATCCCAAGCCAAGAATCTTGCCATTCTTGATACTCACAAGACGGACATCATCAATGTAAATCGGTGTTTCGGCTGAAATGTCATAAGCGTTTGCCTCATTGACTACGCTTATGTAGATGCTAGCCGCCGAGCCGCTGGAACGGCCTATGGTAATAAGTTCCCCGTCGTCGGTGACAAACATGTTGCTGAGCGAATATATCGAATACTCACGCTGCCACTCGATATTCATCTCCTCATCCAGTAGTATTTCCACCGCCTCAAACTTGTCGCTTTTTCGGTTGGTTGTAATATGAATCAATCCCGTGAGAGTTTTGTTTGGTGATTGTGAAGCCCAAACATAGTCATCGTCCTTACGTTCCTTGTTATAGGTAAATATGGTCTTGGGTTCTCCAACCATCTGCATATTCCTGGAATCAACAACAAAACGCTCATATATAGTACCATTGCGATCCTTATGACTGGTAAGAATATATATATTGCCCTCGAAATACGAAGTAGCAAGGATTTTTGAACGCTTGCTTTCCGGTATCTCAACACTACGGACGACATTCATATCCTTATCGATTGCAAGAGCCATAATACAACGTTTCATGTAGTTGCCAAGCACGATGCTGTAGTCGTTGGTAACAGCAATCATCAATCCATCCTCCTCAGCCAGATAACGGATGTCGGAGACCTGTCCGTTGTTGACTTTCTTATTCTCCGGAGTTACAGTTTTAGTCATTGTTTGTGCGCCTGCAGTGACAAAAAACAAGACGCACATGAGAGAAAATACAATTCGTTTCATAGTTTTTTTATATTAAAATTGATTATAATTGATTATTTCACATACAAATACAAAATTTCACATTTTATTTATAAAAGTACAAATATACGACATTTGAAACATTATCAAAACTTTTGTTCAACCCGTCGGCAGCTTTATCCATTATAAAGCTACCGCATTAAATCCAGGAGGCCTGTGCGCTTTGTTTTTTTAACATAAATACAACATAATAATTGACAACAATTAAAAATTTGTATATTTGCGTGCCGAATTATTTTTGAAATAATTTGGTAAATGATTTATTTTCAATTTTCAAACTCAAGAATTCACATATAAAAATATGTCAAAAGAGATAAAATTCAGTTTGGTTTATCGCGATATGTGGCAGTCAAGTGGTAAATACCAACCGCGCGTGGACCAACTCACTAAAATCGCCCCCGTCATTGTTGACATGGGTTGCTTCGATCGCATCGAGACCAACGGCGGCGCCTTTGAGCAAGTGAACCTCATGTACGGCGAGAACCCCAACAAGGCTGTCCGCGCATGGACCAAAGAGTTCAATAAAGCAGGAATTCAAACCCATATGCTTGAACGCGCGCTTAACGGACTCCGTATGTATGGCGTGCCGAAAGATGTACGTCAACTGATGTGCAAGGTAAAGAAAGCCCAGGGCGTCGACATCATGCGTTCCTTCTGCGGATTGAACGACCCTCGCAATCTCGAGCTCAGCGTGAAGTACGCAAAAGAGGCCGGAATGATCAGTCAGGCCGCCCTTTCAATCACCCACTCGCCAGTCCATACAGTAGAATATTACATGGGCATCGTCGACAAACTCGTCGAGTTTGGCGCTGACGAAATCTGCCTTAAAGACATGGCTGGTGTAGGCCGTCCCGCGACACTCGGCCGCCTGGTCCATGAAATAAAGACCAAGCACCCCCACCTCAAGGTGCAATATCACGGTCACACAGGTCCAGGTCTCTCAATGGCCTCCATTCTCATGGTGGCCGAAGCTGGCGCCGACTACATCGACTGCGCCATGGAGCCCCTCTCGTGGGGCATGGTTCATCCCGACGTAATCTCTGTCCAAGCCATGCTTAAAGACGCTGGATTCCTCGTCAAGGACATAAACATGGATGCATATATGGTGGCCCGCAAGATGAACCAGGAGTTCATTGACGACTTCCTGGGTCTCTACATCAACCCCGGCAACCGTGTGAGCACCTCGCTGCTTCTCGGCTGCGGTCTGCCCGGCGGCATGATGGGCTCAATGATGAGCGATCTCCGTGGTGTGCATGGCGCCATAAATATGGCTCTCAAGAAAAACGGCAAACCCGAAGAGACTATCGAGGAACTTACAGTGCAGCTTTTCCAAGAGGTTGAGCATATTTGGCCTATGCTGGGCTACCCCCCGCTGGTGACCCCATTTAGCCAATACAACAAGAACACTGCAGTACTCAACCTGCTCAACATGGCACAGGGCAAACCACGCTTCAGCCAAATAGACAAGGACACCTGGAGTATGATTCTCGGACGTGCCGGTCAATTGCCAGGCCCGTTGGCTCCCGAGATCATCGAGCTCGCCAAACAGCAGGGTTATGAGTTCTATGAAGGCAACCCGCAGGATGCCTATCCCGACGCGCTTCCTGAATACATCAAAGAGATGGAAGAGAACGGCTGGGACCGTGGCGAAGACGACGAGGAACTCTTCGAACTTGCCATGCACGACCGCCAGTACCGCGACTACAAGAGCGGCGTAGCCAAAGAGCGTTTCTACAAAGAGGTTGAGAAACTGCGCGCTGAACAAAACACCGTCTCCGCAGCACCCGCTGCCGAGCCCGGCACCATGCCCAACTATATGAAGGAGCGCTACCGCAACGCCACTCCTGTTGTGGCGACCGCCACAGGCCAACTCCTTTGGGAAATTGATTTCGCCGACAAGTCGGTAGCTCCCGCCCCCGGACGTGTCTATAACGCAGGCGACACCTTCTGCACCATTCAAGCCAGCTACGCTATGATGCCCGTCACGCTCACCGTCGGCGGCCGCCTTGCTGACACTTGTATGCCGCAGGGTGCCATGGTCAAGAAAGGCGATGTTATCGGATGGCTTGAACCCGCCAAATAAAAAAAAGTTTGCACAATTAAAAAAATACGTGTAATTTTGCCGTTTGATAAGCATTGTACACCAATGCCATATCAAACGGCAATTTTTTTGATAAACAATTAAATACATAGATATGGATCCATTAAGTCCTTTCGCACTAATCATAGGTGCAATCTTTGTAAACAACGTTGTATTGGCGCAGTTTTTAGGCATCTGTCCTTTTCTTGGCGTGTCAAAAGACGTTAAGAGCTCATTGGGTATGGGTGGCGCCGTGTTGTTTGTTATGCTTCTGGCAACACTGGTGACCTATCTTATTTACAAATACCTGCTCATGCCATTCGATCTGGTTTACCTCCAGACAATCGCATACATCCTTGTCATCGCAGGACTTGTGCAGATGGTTGAAATTGTGCTCAAAAAGATCGCCCCCGCCCTATACCAGACTCTTGGTGTATTCCTGCCTCTGATTACCACCAACTGCGCCGTACTTGGTGTCGCCATCCTTGTGATTCAGAAAGAGATGAATCTCCTGCAAAGCGTCATCTATGCCGGCAGTATCGCGATCGGATTTACCCTGGCGCTCGTAATTTTCGCCGGCATACGTGAGCAGATGGAACTTACCGGAGTGCCCAAAGGCATGAAAGGCGTGCCTATCGCACTGGTCACCGCAGGCATTTTGGCAATGGCTTTCATGGGTTTCGGTGGCATCGTCCCCACTCCTTGAAAAAAAGAGGTCAAAATTGTTAAATTTGACACATAAAATGCTCTAAATTACATACAAAAAAGAGTTTGAGCCAGAGTGTTATATTCTTTATAACACTCTGGTTTTTAATTCATAAAGTCAAAATTAAGATTTTTTAAATCTTTTTTTTCATGCACGTATGAAAATTGTAGTACTTTTGCCACTCGAAAAAATCCGAAAACAACATTAATAATAACCATTTTAAATTAAAACAACAATGAAGAAAGTATTTTTTGCATTAGCAGTTGTCGCTATGTTTTCATTCGTAGCTTGCAACGGTAACGCCGCTGCTGAAGACACCACCGCTCAGGAGCCCGTTATCGAAGAGGCTGCTCAGGAAATGACTGAGGAGTGCACCGAGGCTGTTGAAGGCATGGCTGAAGAAGTTGCCACTGAGGCTGAGGCTGTTGTTGCTGAATAAGCTCCAACCTGCTGCTCAAAGCAAACAAACGGAATATTTTTCCGCAAAGAATGAAAAGGCTGCAATCGCAGCCTTTTTCATTAACCAGACACTCTATTTTTTCAATATATTCTAGTTTTCTAGTAATACTAGTTAGACTAGCATCCAGTAAGAGACATCTATTATCTATTATCTATTATCTATTATCCATTATCTATTATCTATAACCTTTAACCTTTAAAATGAACAACAAATACTGCATCATCATGGCCGGTGGCATCGGCAGCCGCTTCTGGCCACTGAGCAAAAACAACTACCCAAAGCAATTCCTCGACATACTCGGCACCGGCAAAAGTTTTATCCGCAGCACATTTGAGCGCTTCCTTCCCATTGTGCCAGCCGAGAATTTCCTCGTTGTAACCAATGCCGCATACAAAGAGGCCGTACTGCAGCATATACCGGAACTGAAACCCGACCAGGTGCTCTGCGAGCCCATGCGACGCAACACGGCGCCCTGCATTGCCTACGCAAGCTACCGCATCAAGACACTCTGCGAAGACGCCGTTATAGCTGTCACACCTGCCGACCACTTGGTGCTCAACGAGACCAAATTCCAAAAAGTGATAAGCACCGGCTTTGATTTCGTTGGACAGGAGAGCAACAACGACGCTCTGCTCACCATCGGCATCAAACCCAGCCGTCCCGAAACAGGATATGGATACATAGAACTGCCCGAGGGGGAGATGGAAGAGGGCAAGGTGACCGCCATAAGAGGATTCAAAGAGAAGCCCAACCTTGAAAAAGCCAAGGAATTCCTCGCCGCCGGCAACTATTTGTGGAACTCGGGAATATTCATCTGGTCGCTGAAAGGCATCCTCAACGCATTCCGCAGTTTCCTGCCCGATATGGTTAAACTCTTTGACGAGGGAATGGGTGTTTATGGCACTCCCGCCGAACAAGAGTTCATCAACCACAAATTCGCCGAATGCGAGAATATATCCATCGACTATGGCGTGATGGAACGCGCCACAAAGCGCTACACCATACCTGCCGAATTCGGATGGAGCGACATCGGAACATGGGGCTCGTTATACACCCATGCCGACAAGGACGAAAACGGCAACGCCCGTAAAGGCAAAACCATAGTGACCGCGACGAACAACAGCATCGTCAACATTGAGGACGGCGTAGAAGCCATCGTTGAAGGACTTGACGGATACCTCGTGGCATACCGAGACAAATCGCTGCTGGTCTGCCGGCTGTCCGAAGAGCAACATATTAAGGAATGGGTTGAAAAACTATAAAAAAAGGCGGCATATCAGTATGCCGCCTTTTTCGTTTTTAAAATTAATTTAAGTACAACTTGATCCGTACATTCCTAACATTGATACACTGGGTGCATCGAGCGAAATTAAGGATGTTCTGAATGACTCTCTCAGAAGGTTGTACCGTGCTTGCAGATTCCGAAGATGTATTTGTGCCTACGGACCAAAGGTCCTGTTTGAAATCGTACTCCTGCATCATAAGCACTTTTTTAAATTGAACAATATGTCGATTACCACTCTTGTAAGCAATCACTCACGCCATAAAAACAGAGAAAAACATTTTTTATTGTTCAAAAAGTGTTTTTTAACATTTTTATTTTTGTGCGCAATGACGACAGCTCTCCCTGAAAGCAACGCGCAAGGGCGTTATCGACTGGTATTCTGGAATGTGGAGAACCTGTTTGACTGTATTGACGATTCCTGCAGCAACGACGACGTCTTCACTCCCCATGGAGACAACCATTGGACATACCAACGCTATCGCGACAAACTGAACAACATATACAAAACCTTGACTGCCATGGGCTTCGACGACGAAAACGGATTCAACATGCCCTTGGCTATATGCATGGCTGAGGTGGAGAACGACAAGGTACTGCGCGACCTCTGCAACGGGACACCTCTTCGACGCTATGGCTACTCGTTTGTTCACTTCGACTCACCCGACAAACGCGGCATCGACAATGCCCTCCTCTATCGCCGTGACGGCTACTCTCCATACCTGGCACAAGCAGTCAGTGTTAGTGACAGTGCGAATGGATTCTTCTCGCGCGACATACTCCTTGTTGAAGGGACAACCTCCAACGGCGACACCTTGATAATAATTGTCAACCACTTCCCTTCCCGACTGGGCGGAGCCGAGGCCGACAGCCGACGCCAGCATGTTGCCCGCAAGCTGCGAAACATAATGGACACCGTGGAAGAACACCATCCTTGCGCGACAATAGTGGTCACCGGCGATTTCAACGCCTCGCCTGACGAAAGCGTAATACGCAACGTACTCCTCAAAGAGTCAACTTATACTAACCTCATGGAAAAAGTCGAGCCCGGACATGGCTCATACAAATACCAGGACCATTGGTCGTGCATAGATCAGATTATGGTGTCGCGCAGTGCCACCACTCCCCCTCCCTGCTGCAAGCTCAAAGCCATACAGGACGGACATCATGTGTTCGACGCCCCGTTTCTGCTTGTCGACGACGAGAAATATCTCGGCAAGAAAGTCCTACGCACTTACGTAGGCATGAAATACCAAGGAGGATACAGCGATCACCTGCCAGTATATGTTGACTTGGAGGTGGCAAAATAAAATCGGACCCACTGTGGGTCCGATTATGATACATATAACATTTATAGTTTTCAATCAGAACTCCAGGAACATATGGTGTTCCTTTGCCAGACGGCGCAGGTTGATGATGGCGTAACGCATACGACCAAGCGCGGTATTGATACTTACTCCCGTACGCTCGGCGATTTCCTTGAAATCCATCTTACCATAATGGCGCATGATAACCACACGGCGCTGCTCGGGAGGCAACATCTTGACAAGCTTGCGGATATTCGAGCTTGTCTGTTTGCGGATAATCTGCTTTTCGATATTCTCGTCATGCAGCTTCAGCGTGTCCACAACATCACAGTCCGGACGGTTGGGGACGATAGGCATCTTGCCCTGACGACGGAAATAGTCGACAATAAGGTTGTGGGCAATGCGCATCACCCAATGGATGAATTTGTTCTCATCCTTGTAATAACCAGAATTGATGGTGTAGATGACCTTGTAAAAGGTGTCTTGAAAGATGTCGTCGGCAATATCTTTGTCCTTAACAACGGAAAAAATGTAGCCGTAAACTTTGCTTTGATAGCGCGAAAGCAAAATCTCGAAGCATGAATAATCACCTTCTTTGTAACCTAATATCAACTCATTGTCGGTGAGTGTGCAAGTTGTTATGTCCATAATAACCTCCTAATGTTTGGTTTACAAATAACTGATAATTCTGTTCGATAATTAATTGATTTTAGTTAGACATCTTTTTCAAAATGCAAAAATACAAACTTTATTTCATTTGGGCAAACATCTACGCAATATTTTTAGTTTTAGTATGTGTATATGTTAATTTATTGTACTAAAACCCAAAAAATTATGTTAAAATATTTTTTTAACATTTCAACATACTGATTATTCGTTTTCTGCCTCTAAAAATAATTTAACCACTTCCTCCGTTTTGGAATTAAGCTCCCGCATGCCGTCAATCCAATGTATGTCGACTCCGTTGCGCTCCATGCGTCTGAACCAAGTCATCTGACGTTTCGAGAAACGGCGTATATCGGTGTAAAGGTTCTCGTACATCTGCTCATAACTATAGTCTTCCGTCAGATAACGAGTTATATGCTTATATTCCAAACCATACTTTAGCAGCCTTTCTTTCGGCACGCCGTTGTCAAGCAGGCGCCGCACCTCATCTACCATGCCGTTCTCAAGACGTTGACGAAGGCGTACTCCTATCCGCTCCACCACCACCTCGCGAGGGAATCTCACCCCTACTATGAGATGTCTCATCTGGGGCAGGCGGGTGAACGCCTCGGGGTTGTGCTGTTTGAACTCCTGGATTTCCAAAGCCCGCACCAACCGGTCACGAGTCTCGGTGTCAGTATGGTTATGCAGTTTTACAAGCGACGCCAGTCGTTCGGTCAGTTCCTCGTCGCTGTATTGCTGCAGCTGTTTGCGATAGTTGTCGTCAACGGGAGCGTCCGGCAACTGGTAGCCACGCACTATCGACTCTATATACATGCCCGTGCCGCCACACATTATGGCGCGGTGACCACGGGCGATGATACCTTCATAAGCGTGAATAAAATCGTTTTGGAACTGGTAGAGGTTGTATTCCTCTCCTGCGTCGCGTATGTCGACCAGGTGACAGGCTATGGTGCGGTGCGGCAGTGTATACTCGTCCAAGTCCTTGCCTGTCCCTATGTCCATGCCCCTGAACACCTGACGGGAATCGGCGCTGATAATTTCAGCGTCGATACGATCGGCCACGGCGACAGCAAGGGCTGTCTTGCCGCATGCCGTAGGTCCGAGAATAGTCAGAAGCATAGTCGAATTATCCGACGTGGAATCAGTCTTCGAAAGTGAGTTTGCCGCGCTGTTTGTCGAATTGGTAGCTACCGAAACGGCTCAGACCCTCGCGGTTGATGATGAACTTGTAGTCGACACCTTTCACAACGACTACCTCGACATTGAAGAGGTGCTTCTGACCTATCTGCATCTCTTTGAAGATAACAGTGGTTTTGTCAAGGATATTACCGTCGGGGTCGAAAGCGTTGTCACGGTCAGGGAAGTCCTCTTTGTTGATACGACGCTGATAGAGGAAACTCATTGCCTCCTCCCATGCTATGGCTATGGGCTCGGCATAGCGCTCGTCGATAAGCATCGGCATCATTGAACCGTTGACGATGCATTCAATCTCACCTTTGGCTGACGATATCATGGTGGCGGGTATGGTACCCTCGTCATGGATAATCTCCGGTTTGTAGTCGCTCTCCGGTATCGGGGTGTTTACAAGGTCTATGACCTTTCCGTCCTCTGTACGTTTCACCGTCGGTGTGTCAGACGCCAGGTTGTTGATCAGTTTCTTCGACACATAGTCTGTACGGAGTATGAGGAATTCCAGACGTCGGTTGAGCAGATGCGCGGCTTCCTGACGTCCCTTGTCGTTCATGTGGTCGATATAGTCGCACTCTAGCGTTGTTCCTTCCGAGAAAGAGTACGGTTTGCCGTCGACACGCACCGTGATATTGCGGTCCAGCGTGCGGGGAACACGTTCGGCGTAGCCCTTGGCGACGAGGCGCTCAGGCTCGATGCCGCGCGATATCAGATAATCCACCACCGACTGGGCGCGACGCTGGGAGAGTGTGTCGTTTGTGAGGCCAAGGAACGGGCGGCAGTCGGTATGCGCGCGGAGCTCAACGACGATGTTGGGGTTGTTGACCATCACAAGATAGAGGTCCATGAGAGAGTCCATAAACTCCTCCTTGAGATCCCATTTAGCCAAATCGTAACGTATCTCGGGCAGCACGACGGGCTGTTTCGGCACTGGCTCAAGACGGAAATCGTGGACGATATCCTTGTCGGTATTGTAGCCGCAGGTACTCTCCGACCCTTCAATCGTGAAGTAGTCCACCTTCGACACATACATCTTATATACCACATTGCGCATAATCTGGTCCTGTCCGAAGCGGTAGAAGCCCTGCTTGTTGGTATAGGTCTCGAACTCCTTGCCGTCCGAACCGACAATGCGCACTCTGGCATGCTCCACGAGCTGCATGGATTTCTCGTCGCGGACGGTACCCTCTATGCTGTAAAGCAGCGGGGGCAGTTCGAAATAGAAGAGGTCGTCGTTGATAGGCGGCACCTTCTTACCTTTCTTGTCGGTTTTCTTGTTGTGGGGATCGTCGAAGGGACGGTTCGAGGAGAAGTAACCACGCTCCATCATATAATGAGTACCGGGATAATAGACGATGCTCATCTCGTCATAAGACGAGTTGATGGGAATACCCAAATTCTCGGGCGAGGTCCACTTACGGCCATTCTTGTAGGTGCGGAATATGTCGAGACCACCGACACCGGGAAGACCGTTGGAAGAGAAATAGAGGGTGGAGTCGTTACGCAACGTGGGGAACACCTCGCGTCCAGCGCTGTTGACAATATTGCCGAGATTGACAGGCGTACCGAAATCGTCGTCAACCGACTTGCGGGTAACCATCCAGAGATCGTAATCGCCATATCCGTTGGGCATATCCGACGAGAAATACATGGTCAGCTGGTCGCGTGTAAGCGTCGGATACAGGTAGTTGTACATTGTGTCGCCAAGGTTTATCTTGATAGGCTCGGACCATTCGCCGTTAGCTTCGGCGTCGCTGTCCTTGCCGCCTTTGCCTTTGCGTCCTGGTTTGTTTTCAAGCGAGGCTCCTCCTTTTTTCGAATAGTAGACATAGCAGCCCTGAGTCTCATGCTCACGGCTGTCGCAACGCGAGAAATAAATCACACTGCCGTCGGGCGAGAACCACGCCTCACCCTCGTTGACGGGCGAGTTGACAACACCGTTTTTCTCAAACAGCTCCGGACTGTCCGACCAGTTGCCTTTACGGTCCTGGAATACGGTATAGAAATCTGAGAACGCCTGACCCGTCCATGCGTCGTGTTTGTCTTTCTCACCTTCACCGAAACGCGAGGAGGTGAACACCAGTCGGGACGTGTCGTCGCCCATAAAATGCGGAGCCCAATCATTGTAATCTGTCGACCATTTTTCGAGCTTGACAATATTATGGCGTGTACGGTTCATAAAGAGCTGGTTGACATATATGATTGAGGCTTTGCGCTGTTGAGCCAGCTTGTCGTCGGGCACCAACTCTAGATATTTGCCATAGTACTCATCCGCCTCGTCAAATTTGTTCTCGAAGCGGTACATCTCAGCCATATAATAATATAGTTTTGGCTCTGTCGTATAGTACTTCTGGTTGATAAGACGTTTGTACACACGCTCTGCCTTGGGGAAATTGTTCATCAGTCGGTAGCATTCGCCCATCTGGAAATAGCAGCGGTTCTTCTCCGCTTTGTTGGAGGAAATCTTGTTGTAAGCCTCCTCGTATTTCTCAAGAGCTGCGATATACTGTTTCTGGTTGAAAAGGTCGTCAGCTTTTTGGGCTAGACTTTTGGTCTGGGCGAAGCTCACAGATGCTAAAAAGAGTGATGCGGTGAGCAGCAAAAGACTTTTTTTGAACGTTTTCATATATGTGTAGAATGCTTTTTTACGTGTATAACTAAATTACAATCAATGCATTAAAATCCCAATATATGGAATCTCAACACATTAATTCAATTTGCTAAAATACACATTTTTTTGAAAACAACACTATTAATGGTCTAAAAATAATAAATAGCGGCGCTTTAGGTATGATTATATTACTTTGGATTTTGAGTCGAAACAAAAAAGTACCTCTCTTTTTGGGTCTCGGTTCGCAAGTCCACTGGACTTACTCATAATTTTTGCTTTTGGAAAAATAGTTGGAGAAAAGTCAAGATGAAAAACAAATATTAGATAACACATAAACATCTACTCCTCTTCATTCTTTTCGCTCGTGCGAAAAGAACGAAGCAAGAAAAGCACGCCGGCTGTGACGGAATTGGCCAAAATTTCCGTCCGGAAGCTAAAAGCAATAAACTCGCACGCCAGTCGAAACAACAAACTGAAGAAAAAAGAATTAAAAAACCTCAGAATAT
>JAEEGL014769160.1_pt1 | contig 27950 bp, 21 predicted proteins | sample 9134231 | NCBI WGS metagenome assembly JAEEGL01 (sample SAMN16246548, study PRJNA631951) | gut metagenome | biome: gut microbiome; feature: rumen; material: fiber-attached | host: Bos | place: Iran: Karaj | collected 2018-10
CCACTTTTGCCGGAAAGACTATTGTCAGTAGCCTTTTAAAATTTATTCCCGGTGTCGGCAGTGTGGCCGGCGGCGCCATTGCCGCTACCACTTCGGTGGCTTTAACCGAATTAATGGGTCATGCTTTTATCGCTGTCATCACCCAAGTGGCCAAAGGCAACCTCTCCATTGAGGATTTAGGCAACGATACCGGCATCCAAAAGATGAAAGAAGCCATCGAGCGGGAAAAAAGCGCCAAAAAAGGATAAAAACATACCACGCTTTTCCCAACGAATTTTCTGAAAGATAAAAACCACATTCCGAGCCACTTTAAAGACACGCTGAATCACCGCTTTGAGCTTAACAGTGATAGAACCGGCAGCATTAATTATGCTGTTATTCCCAATACTGTTTTACCGGTTTTCTCTTTATACGCACCATCTTGCCGGCTTTTTTGTAATTGCTATCGCCTTGATATCTATACCAAAGCTCAACCTTCCCCGTAAAAATCCTATTTATCATATTTCTGGCAAAACCAAGACCCTCTCTATTCCACTCTTCCCAATTTACATTTTTATCTTTGCGCCTCTTAATCCAGCTTTTAAATTTTCTCTTTAATTCTTTGGTACCTTTATCGCTAGAGAAGCCCAAAAGCGCCATAACCAATTTTCGCTCATAAAGGTTTACATAAGTCCATAATAATTCATCTTTCTTATTAAAAGATACTCTTTTACCATTTTCGTCTTCATAAATATAACGGCCAGTCGGGCATAAAATAATTTTTTGCTTAACTATTCCCTGTTCCTTGTGGTCCGGGCCTTCTGAAAAAGGCAAGTATAATTTTGCAAAATATTTGGCCGTAAGCCCCTTATCACTTCCGACATATTCCAGCCGTTTCTGCTCTGAAAACAGTTGTTTGAGCCTTTCCAAAACAGCTTTTACCTCTTCAATATATTGGTGGCGATCAAATTTGAATAAAACATTTTTACCATATCTGGTGATATCCCAATAAATTACCTCGCCTTTTATCTCATAAGAGTATGGCCCAAAGCCTACACAATCACCCATTCCGCAAGTACAGGTAAGAACACCGCCAGACCCATTTACCCAGGAGAAAGAGCAAAAGCATGAATAAACCAAGCTGAATAAATCAACATATGCTGAGCAATTACAACCGTCCTCATTCACACTCTCATCGACAAAATAAAAGAGAGCACCCTGCTCATGTTTTATAATTAACTTCTGCCTGACGATCTTGGCATATTTTTTCATTACTTCTCTCCTCCTTAGGCTTGGAAAAGCCACATCCCTTTTCAGTAATATTGGAGAAGACTATCAAAACTCGATAGTCTCAGTAAAAAATTGCCCGCGCAATCCCTAATAAACACGAAAAATGTGGTCAGAACACACATCGCCTCCATTCAAGAATCCCCCCATTTCTTCCCCATAATCCACTAAGCAGCGCCACTATGCGGCTCAAATAGTAGCCGCCTTATAAAAAACACCGTAAAGCAATTTTGGGCTTATAAGGCGCTTTTTCCCCTTGTCCTTTAGGCAAAAATTCCTTATAAAGTCGCCTGGGTGCTAAGCGCCCAAGCGGAGGAATTTATGAGCGATTGGGTCTTTTATTGCTGGAAATGTAAAAATTCCACAAATATGGTCGATAAAGTCATGCGGGCTGATACCTGCCCCCACTGCGGTGCCGATATGCACTCTTGCAAAAATTGCATGTACCACGACACCAATTATCACAATGAGTGCAAAGAGCATGTGGCTTTTTATGTGCCGGATAAAGAAAAGTTCAACTTTTGCGGTATGTTTGAGCCCCACGACGGCCCATTTGAGCCGGATGACGACATTGACTTGGCCAAAGCGCGCCTAAAAGCCCTTTTCTCTAAATAAATTTCACTTTTACCCCATTTGGTGCCAGCTATGACTATTGCCCAAAGCATTGATGAGCTTAGAGCTCGCCATTTGCCGGCTATTATGCAACTTTTAGCCGCCGGCCCGCAGGAAATAACCCCAAAAAATTCCTCATTACTTGAAGAATGCGCCTATCAGCTAAATACCGGCGGCAAGCGCCTTAGAGCCCTTCTGCCCCTGGTAATTGCCCAGGCTCTCGGCAATGACCCGGCCAAACTTGTGCCCTTTGGCGCTGCCTGCGAAATGCTGCACAATGCCACTTTGGTGCACGATGATGTGCAAGACGGCGATGATGAGCGGCGCGGCGCCCCCACCGTGTGGAAGCGTTATGGCCTGCCGGCGGCCATCAACTGCGGCGATGCCATGTTTTATTATGCGCTTTCCCTGCTCTATACACTTGATATTACAGCCGAGCAAAAAGTAGCCCTGAGCTCGTTTTTTATGCAGGAGACTTTAAAAGTCATTAACGGCCAGGAGCTGGAATTTGCTCTGCAAAAGGCCGAAAATCCCACTCTAGCCCAATATAGCGTCATGGTGGAAGGCAAAACTTCCGGTCTCTTTGCCCTGCCCATTGTGGGGGCGGCTAAAATCTGCGGCGCCGCGCCGGCTATCCAAGAGGCGCTGGCTAACGCCGCTAAATATTTGGGCATACTCTTTCAAATTCAGGATGATTTTTTAGACATCTACGGCCAAAAAGGGCGCGCTTTTGTCGGCAGTGATATTGCCGAGGGCAAGCGCTCGTTTTTGGCGCTTTATGCCCTGTCTGCCACTAAAGATCATGGCCGCCTAAGGGCTATTTTGGACACTCCGCGCAATGAAACTTCCAAGGAAATGATAGCCGAAGCCATTGCCATCTTTGACAGCGTGGATACGGCCGGCGCTGCCTTGCAAGAGATAAACACTTTAAAAAATAAAGCCATGGATGCCGTCTCCGCTACGCTCTTCCCTGGCGCTGCCGAGCTCATTAGCGCTATTGCCGATATGCTGCTTGTGGCTATAAAGGATGAGCCCCGCTTAATCACCGGCTAAGGCTTTTCCGGTGAGCACCCAGCGCCCTTTTTGCGCCGACCCCTCGCGAGAAATAAGCCCTTCATTCTTTAGTTTCCTGATATAGAATTTTACTAAATCACGTTTTATACCCAGTTTTTCGGCCAGTTCGGTTTGCGAAATCTGCGGAATAGAAGGCAAAAAGTGGCTCTTGGTGTGTAATTAGGAGTTTGTGACTTGGAAGTGAAGGGGAGAAGGAACGGTGACCGTCATATCGCGTACGAAAGAACCCGATTTTCACCAATTAGCCGCAGCTAAACTAGCTAAGCTAGTAACACCAAGAGCCTAAGAAGTAATAGCATAATTTAAGAAAACCTCAACTCAAAATATAGAAACTAGTATAGAACAGGAATAATATTAGCTTCACAATAGTCTGAGCTATAAGTGCACCACTTGTCACTAAAGAGACTTACGTGCCCTTTGTTATTTCCTTTGCTGACGGTGAGAGCATCACTATTATCCAAAATACGGAATCCAGGAGATAGTTGACCGCGCTTACTAAAGCTCACAGAATTATATAATGTATAATCATGGTTGTGAATAACTGTTTTCTTGACAGATGCACTCGTTCCAGATGCATAAAGACAAGCAATATCGCCATGAGCATTAAAGACCATCGCGTCACAGGAGGTAAGCGAACGATTAATATGGTTTTTCACAATCAGACCATTAAACTCTTTTGCAGATATACATTCATTGGTTGATTTTTCAACAATGTGGTGTGCTCCATAAGACCAACTACGTTCCCCCCAGATATAATTATCTGTACCATCGAAAGTATATGTATAATTCTTGCAATACTTATCACCAGTAGTTTCGTATCTCCAAAAACATTGTGTAGAAATATTATAGTGTAAATGACTATCATAGTAGACATTATATCTTGTCTCTTTTACTTCGTTGCAATGATAATAATGCTGTCCCTTTACTTCCCACATTTGCCCCAACCAAGCATACATGCCTGGGCTACAGGTATTTTTGCTACCACTTTGGCGCTGAGCATAGCCGGAAGCGGTGTGGCGAGTTAAGAGCAAGAGCGTATTATCACTATTCATAGTAAATTTCTTACGGAAAGTGACGGGCGAAGCACTTTCACCACTCACGCCGCTAACGCTTACATAGGGCAGAGTAAGGTTGCTGCTGGTAAATTTCGCGCTGGTATCAAGCACATTCTTAGCCGTTGCAAACCAAGTAGCATCACTTACCGAGCTGGAGCAGCAAGAGACACCATTAAGGCTGGTTGATACATAGTAAGAAACCTCCGCCACACTACTTTCAGCTGCGCCATAAACAGCCTTTATCTGAGTAGTATAAGGACCTTCCGGCTGTGAAGAATCTTTGCTCGGTTTACAATAGCCGCCGCTTTCGGCATCAATCCAGCTAGCAGAGCTAATCCTGCTCTTTGGAGCCGAGCGACATTTAAAGGTGTAACCGGCGGTATTCAAATTATTATGCGTAAATTTAACACGCATGGCACTACCTGCCGGGTTTAACCAGCCAACAACATCTTTGTGACAAGCGTTCTCAAATGGCATGGAGCTGCTAATTGTCGGAGCCACAATTGAAACTTTGGTATCACAATTAGCGCCCTGCCAGCCAGTCAAACAATACTGGCAATTTGTGGTAATATCAAAGTTACTATTACATGACACACACTTCGCAGTGCCGGAAGAATCCGAGCAAGTGCCATGGCCGTTACAGGTAGCCGAGGTACAAGCTGGTTCACAGCTGCCGTTGCCATCGTTATCCTGATAGCCGCTTTCACAAGCAGCACAGTGCTCGCCTGCCCAGTGGGAATTACAAGCACACTTGGCGCTGCCGCCAACTATAGAGCAAGTACCATGATTGCTGCAGCCACCAAAGGTGTTACAATCCGGGAGACAAGTACCGTTGCCATCGTTATCTTGATAGCCGCTTTCACAAGCTGCGCAATTCGGTGCTGCCCAGTGAGAATTACAACTGCAAGTGACCGAGCCACTGGCATCAGAGCAAGTGCCGTGGCTGTTACAGGTAGAAGAGGTACAAGCTGGTTCACAGCTACCGTTGCCATCGTTATCTTGGTAGCCGCTTTCACAAGCAGCGCAATTCGGTGCTGCCCAGTGGGAATTACAAGCACACTTGGCACTGCCGCTGCTATCAGAACAAGTGCCGTGGCCGTTACAGGTAGAAGATGTACAAGCTGGTTCACAGCTGCCGTTGCCATCGTTATCTTGATAGCCGCTTTCGCAAGCAGCACAGTGCTCGCCTGTCCAGTGGGGATTACAAGCACACTTGGCACTGCCGCTAACTATAGAGCAAGTTCCATGATTGCTGCAGCCGCCAAAGGTGTTACAATCCGGGAGACAGGTACCGTTACCATCGTTATCCTGATATCCGGAATCACAAGCGCAATCAACACGGCCGGTAGTGCCGTTTACAAAACAGTGCGCGTTATCCTGACACGATAAATTAGCGGTGTCACAATTCGGTTCACAAGTTTGGTCGTTATTGACATCTTGATAGCCGGTGGCGCAAGCATCGCAATAGCGTCCTTGATAGCCATTGGCACAGGAACAAACCACTTCACCGGAGCCATCATTACAAGTACCGTGGCCATTACAATTACCGGCTGTGGCACAAGTGGGCAAACAGGAACCGTTGGTATCGTTATCCTGATAGCCGCTGTTACACTTACAAATAGCTTCGCCGCTGGTATCTTCGCAATGAGCATTGGAGCCACAAACTTTAGCAGAACAATCCGGGAGACAAATGCCGTCACCGTTGTTGTCTTGGTAACCGGCAGCACATTTGGTACAAGAGCCGTTCTCATCTTTGGCATAACCTTCGCTACAAACACAGGTATTAGCCAATTCACCGCTACAGGTACCATGGCCGTTACAAACATTATTTACACCGCCGGGGCAAGGTGTACAATCCGGGCCGGCATAACCGGGCAGACATTTGTCACAATTAATACCAGTAAAGCCATCTTTACATTCGTTACAATCAGTGCCTTTAAAGTGACCGTTACAAGTACAGCGGCCGTTTACATCACAAGTGCCGTGACCGTTACAGGCATTATCCGCTCCGCCTGGGCAGGGCTTGGAACAATCGCTGTCATACCAGCCATAAACACAGCTGTTACAAGCCGGATAACCGGTAAAGTGACCGTCACAACCGGAACAATCTTCGCCTTGCACATTATCTTGGCAATGGCATTTGCCGTCGGCATCACAAGTACCTTGATTATTACAAATATTACCGATGCCGCCGGGACATTCCAAAGTACAGGTATTGCCATAATAGCCATAAGCGCATTTATTGCACTGGCCCTCATCGTCTCTAGCCCAGCCAGGAGCACATTCGGTACAGAGGCCGTTGGCATCAACCTTCCAGCCGCCCTTTTCGTGGCTAATATCGCATTTACAGCTGCCGTCACCATCAAGATTATCATTGCAAACACCGTGCCCGCCGCAAATGCCGGCCTCAGTACCAAAGCCGGGGCAAGTTTGCCGACAATCGCTACCATAATAGCCGGGGGCACACCTATCGCAATTGGGGCCATCCCAACCGGTGGCGCAGGTGCAATCGGGGCCGGAGCGGTTGGCTGTACATTCATTACACAAATCGCCTTGAAAGCCTTTATCACATTGGCAGGTACCGGGGCTACTCAGACCATCGAGACAAGTACCATGACCATTGCAAACACCGGCTTCTGTACCGAGACCGGGGCAGGGTTCACAATTTTCACCAAAATAATTATCATTACATTCCGCACAGTTTTCACCGCTATGGGCCGGATCGCATTCGCAATTATCACCGGCGCGGCCGTTGCCGCAGCTTTCACAATTTAAGCCGACAAAACCTTCAGCACACTGGCAAAGGCCGGAACCATTTATGCCCATAGAGCAGGTTCCATGACCGCTGCAAATGCCCTTTTCGCTACCAAGGCCCGGACAGGGCAGACAATCTTCACCAAAATAGCCATCGGTGCAACTGTCACAGGCGCTGCCGCTAAAACCAGTGGCACAAGCGCACTCGGAGAGCTGGCCATCGCTATTGGCATCTTTACAGCTATAACCATGCTCAACAGTACAAGTTGCCGAACAACCATCGCCGCTCTCTTCATTGCCGTCATCGCAAGCTTCACCGGAATCGGAAGATCCGTCGCGCGCAGCTAAAATAAAGCCATCGCCGCATTTAGCTTTTTGACAAGTACCGTTAGCACCGGAGGGACAACTGTCGGTAACTATATAATTGCCGTCGTCGCAACCATTCTCACCAAGCTCCGCTCCCACACGCATACCATCTCCGCAAATAGTTGTGCATACTGTGGGTGAGCTCTTATCGCAATTCCAGCCGGCTTCTTTTTGGCAGGTAGCCGAACAACCATCACCGCTCACTTCATTGCCATCATCACATTCTTCGGTATCTTCTAATTTGTTGTTACCGCAAACAACACTTTTGCCAGGCACACAAATGGCTTCAGCTTCGGCACAATGTTGAGAAACAACATCACAATCTTCATCGGAGCTGCAGGGCTTTCTACACACTTTGTCATAGCATACAAGCCCAGATAAGCAGCCTTTCGGGGCATCAGCACAGCTTTTACCCTCTTCGATACTGGGTTCGTTTGGAATAACTACTTTAGTTCCGCAAGCAGTCATCTCAAGAGCCAATAGAACCCCAACTAACGATAGCAGCTTTTTTTGGTGGTACATGGTAGTCTCCTCCCGTACAAGTCCACGGTCGCATTATACAATTTGATACAGAATATAACAAGTTTTTTTAGTAGGAGCTAACAGCGTGATAATATTGTATAACTTTCCAAAGCAATTAGATGGTTTACCAAATAATCGCTATTATGCCCGCCGGCAGGCAAGAGCAAAAGTTCTTCCATGCCGTCGCTCTTAGAAAAGGCCAAAACTAAATAACGGCCACATTGGACAGGCTTTTTAAAGAAGGAAAAACGGTAAGCGGCGCGCAGCACTATATGGCGCTCTTGAGAGACTAAATCCATAACAAAAGGCGCTTTTTTTGCCCGCAAATTTATGCGCAGGGTTTTGGGATAGTGCTCCTTTAAGTAAGCGGAAAACTTCTCCGGCGTAGCGATAGCCAGGGGCAGCTTTTTAAGCCAGGGCAAGCTAACAATATTTTCCAAATCGGCCTTTGTAACCTTCTTTTGGTAAGAAGTGCGCACTCCGCCGCCCGTTAAGAGATAGAGACGCGCTCTGCTCCAAGGTACTTCGGCCTTCTGGAGAGTGTTAAAATAGAGAGCTTTTGTCTTGGTCACCATAGTGAGAAATTCGTGCGCTTTAAGAGATTCGGCCAGTTGCTGGATAGAGAGCTCGGTATATTTATAATTTTTGTCAAAATCGATTATGGTCACATAAGCTTCGCCGCTTTTTGAGGCAGCAAGGTAATCTTTAAAATGTTTTAACCAATCGGCATAAGCAAACTCATGGTGCCATTTAATAGCTTTTGGCCAAAAACGCATGGAAAATTCCAAAATAAGAATAGCCCCCAAAAGTATGCCGCCGAAGGCTAAATCGCGGCTTAAGAAGAGCAATTCGGAGCTATTAAGAGCCCACATAGCCAGGCCAACGGCCACAGTGCTGAAAATGAGGGTAAAGTAATGTTCCTGGCAAAAGGCCCGCATTTGCGCGGCAGCCAGACGCGAGCGCAGGATAAAGAAAAAGGCGCTCCCCAAAAGCAGGGCGACCATATCTTCGCGCAAAAAGAAATAGCCGATGCCAATAGAAATAATCCAGGTAACAATGCCCAGTTCATAGCTGATAAAATTAAGGTAGCGCCCCATTTTAGGTTTGGCAAAACCAAAAAGAGAGCTGCCATATTTCTTTAGATCAAAGTAAAAAAGGTTGGCCCAGGCAATGGAAATATCAAGCAAAGGGATGGTGACAAAAAAGAAGACCGTCCAAAAAAGGGCAATAAAGCCGCCACGATCCATATTAAAGAAGCTCATAATCAGCAAAGTGCCGACACGCATAGAGACCGAAGCCAGACCACTCAAAAAATAGCTAAAGCGCGGCCCTAATTTGCCGCAATTTTTCAGGCTTTTTATGGAGGCCACCGGCAGAGTCAGGTGCATATTCAAATTCACTCTTTGCCCGCGGAAGTGGCTGTCCTGCTGCTCAAAAGAGAGGTGCAGGCGCTCGTAAAGCGGAGCAGCAAAATAAATGGTGAGGACAGCCGAAACAGTAGCGGAGACCAAAGTGGCGTAAATAATGGCGGTTAAATTATAAATGGGCCACAGGAGGATGAGAGTCAAAAGCCAAGACACTTCGCCGGCGATAATCGACCAGAGCGGGCGGTAAACTCGGCTAAAGCCATAAACAGCCGAATGAACAGTGCGGCTTAAAATACTGGCGGCCAGGCGAAAGAGCAGACAAAAGAGATATAAAACGGTGAATTGGCGATCGCTGCCCATATAAAGGGCTTCGCCGCCGATTAAAATGGCGATGGCTACGGCCAAAATAGCAGTGGCGGTGATTACCGCAAAACTATACCAGGCATTTACCCGCCTCTGGCACCTGGTGAGGCGAAAGAGCTCCAAATCGCGGCGCACACCGGTGCGGAGTCCTTCCAGCTCGCCCCACCAAAAGGCTTCAAAAAGGCCTATTATGAGCCTTAAAAGCGCCAGCTCCAAAAACTGATCCTGACGCAATTTATTAAAAAACAAAAATAGTTCCACAAAATGCAAAAAAACGCCAATGCCCTTGGAAGCACCAAAAAGGCGCAGGCGGTACCAAGTGTAAGAAAGGGTGCGGTGGCCAAATAAAACGTCCTCAACGGTAGGGCGTTTTTCCTGCTCGCGATATAATTTTTTTAGACAGGCGGTTACATTATTAACTTTGTCCATCTAATTTTTCCTTCGGCAGGAGCGATTGCGCAAAACAACTAAAGAACGATATCCCCAAACCTCACGCACATGGCGGGGCGAATACTTACGCATCATGGCCGGGCTACCATTGCCGGTAGCCAGCTTAATCAAAAGACGGGTGAAACGGTAATCCAGCTGCTTTAGCTGCGACCTGTCAGTGACAATGCGGCGTAAAGCATCGGCATAAGGGTGGCTGTGCTGGCAGGTGGAATTAAGCATGGAGTTTAAATGCCTGGCCAGTATTTTGCCCAGTTCATCGGGCGTAGGTTTTTCGCGTTGATACATTTTTACAATGTGCTCTAAACGTTCTTTGGCGGCCGCATAAAGCATGCCCATGCGTTTGGGGCGAATCATCACCGTGCCATGAAAATCTATGGAAAAGCCCAAAAATTCCACGCGGTTAGCGCCAGGAAAAGCAGGTGAGTCACAAGGGCGGCCGGCACCGTTAAAGTAGATAGAGAGCTGCTTTTTTTCATTTAATGAAAGGCCAAGTTCATTTAAGCCGCTGGAGATAGTGGCAATGGCCTTTTTGGTGAGCTCCTCTTCAGGACTGATAAAGATAATGTCGTCGCCGTAACGGGCATAAAAGGTATCGGGCATAGCGGAGAGTGCGGCATCTAAGTGCGAAAGATAGAGGTTGGCAACGGCATTGGCCACCGGCGAACCGGTGGGAATTCCCTGCTCCATGCGCCCTTCCCGGCCGTTTATATCAATAATAACCGGGCGAATACTCTCCCGAAAAACCTGCCAAAGCTCCTGATGACTCTCCACTTCACCGGGTCCCAGAAGAGTCTTAAGCCACTGCCAAATGGGCGCTCCGTCATATACGGGAATGGAATCAAAATAGGCCGAAATATCGGTGCGCACCAAATAAAGACCGCGCTGTTTGGGATCGGTAACTTTTTTACGATAAGCGCGCACATATCTGGCAAGAGCCTGCACCGCCCCGACATAAGAATAGCCGTCACGGTAAGAATAAACATTGGGCACCAGCGTTTTGGCTGTGTACATATTAAGTATGGCGGTTATCGCCAGGTGCACTATGCGATCCACCGGCTTAAATTGGTAAACCGTGCGCTCTTTTTCATGGGTTACAATGCGAATGGCAACGCCAGGAGAAAAATTATAATCGCCGGCAGTAATATCTTTGGCAATAGCTTTACACAGGCGCTTTTCGGCAAAACGCATGCTAGTAATGGTGCAACCCTCCTGTTGCCTGGCTTCTGGGGTGTGGCGCCAAGCCGGGCTCTCGGCCACATGCAAAAGCGCCTGACGATAAATATCGCTTCCCTTAAGCAATTTCACCCACTCTATTGCCATAAGAGTACCTGTTTTTTCAAAAAGAGGCTCATTTGATCGGCACAGCTTTTATTTGCACTTTGCCGTTTTCTACAGCCACCCGAAACTTCACATCGCGACAGGCATATTTGCTCTTAAGCAAAGTTTGCTGCTTGGTAAGGGCTCCGGCAAGAGCCTCATAAGAGAGATTAGTATTTTGCCCCATCCCGGCCAAAGCGTTTTTATATTCGTTATATATATATTCCAAAGGCCTTCCGGCCTGAGCGGCCGGCGAAGTAGCCGGCGGGGCTATAGCCTGGGAAGATTGCGCATTTTGGGTCTCTTGCGCCTTTGGAGCTTGGGCAGCTTGCGGGGCTTGCGGCTTATTGGTGCTGGCGGTTATCTTGGCAGCACGCAGACGATCGCGCTTATAAGTGCCTTCTTCAATCTGGCGCATTATGCGATTCCAATAACCAAGGTAACTATTAAATTTTGCTACTAAATTATTGCGTTGAAAGCGCAGAGCGGTATTGGAAATCTGCTCTACTGTAGCCGCCCGCACCTTTTTGCTCACCGCTTCGAATTCATCAAGCGGAGCCAGGCGCTCAAGGCCCATAAAATATTGCTCATAAGCAAATTTAAGATGGGCTATATCACTTTCCAGTTCTTTCAGTTGTGCGTCATTCATCTGGGTATTTTGCTATATTCTTTATTTTTTTTAACAAGATACGCTTTTTTTGCGCCACAAAAGCCCAAGCGCTAGGAACACGAGAAGAGCCACATTGGCGCCGCCGGCGGCATTGCAACCAGCGCCCCCGGCAGTCTTCTCGGTTAAAATAGGCTTGCCTAAATTAGTAGAAAGAACAACTTCCTCTTTATTAAAGACTTTTAGCGGAGAAATATTGCCGGCTTCATCGCTGGCAACTACTTCAAGAGCGCCGCCCATGGTTACCACTTTGGCCGAGAGATCCGCAAAAGCGCTGATATCTTGCCAGGAAGTCTGGTGCGTACCATCATTATAGCGCACTTTTAAGCTCAATTTGTCGGCAGCGCTGCCCATATCCTCAGCCCAAATGTGCAAAACATCATTCTGAATAGCGCTAAAGACCGCCGGGCGCACGTTATCAACCAGGATGCTCAAATTATCCAAAGCAAACTCCCTGGCACTGCCGGGAATACGAGCCACCACTGCAATATTGTGGCGCCCGGGCAAGCGCAAAAGGCCGCTTTTAATGAGCATTTTGCCATTTTCGGCCGGCCGGCGGTAAGAGAGCCATGGGCCGTTATCAACCCGGAAGCGATATTCATAACCTGGGGTGGTCATAAGAGCCAGAGTGCCGCTGGTTTTACCGGCGAGTTCAAAGCCGTAAATGTTCTGCTCTTCACTAAGGGCTTTTATAAGGCCGTTATCGGCCGCCGGCCGCACCGCCGCCGGAGCGGAAGCATTGGGCAGAGCGCCGCCGTGGCCGGCTCTATAGCAAGCTAAGTCCTTATTATTATTTAAATCTTCCTCAGCACAGAAAGTGGCATAAATAGCCAGATAGTGGCCTGGCAAATCGGGATTTGGTTCGGCTGGTTCGCGGCGAATATCATTAAAGAAGAGATCAACATGCTCGCCAAAAAGCGCCGAAAGTCCCTCGGTAATATTCACGTTAAAATTGAAATTATTGCTTAAAATCGAGCCTAAGAGCATATCGAGGAGACTCTCCAAAAGCTCATCCAATTTGGCATGCGGGGCCAAATCATTAAAGACAGTCACAAAATTCTTAATGGCCAGGTCATCAACCATAACTCCAAGCTGAGCATCGTTGGTGGAAGCCACAGTAAGTCCGGCATGAATATCCATAAGGAGTGTAAACATACGGGCATAGCGATTCTCGGTAAAGAGGAAGAAAGAAAGTTCCAGCTGATTAAAGCTAATAGAAACGATGCTGTCATTTTTTACGGCCCCGGTAGCTTCATCAACAATCTGTTTACCGGTACCCATTTCCACTACCGGAGCACTGGAAGGTCTTAAAGAAATGATAACCGGAGCATTAGAAGGCGCAAGATAAGAGAGTTCAGGGGCCAAAGTGGCAAAAAGGCCGACTGTCGGCGAAAAGACACCGCCAACCAGTGCGGAAAGAGAATCGGTATCCATTTTCACACAAAGAGCGCCGCTTCTAATGAGGCCAAAAAAGAGCTGGGCCAGTGAATCTTGCGACAAAGTTAAAAGAGCATCGTAATTTTCCGGATGCTGGTAACCATCCTGGCCGATAATGGTCACTACGCCGTTATAATCGGGCAAAGTAGTGTGCATGGCCCCATAAACCGGTGGCTCGATATCGGCAATGCAATTGGATTTTTCCGCGCCGAAAGCGGCATCAAGAACCACACTTAAACCGGCACTGCTGGCATTATTGCCGCTCTGAGTAATACGCAGAGGGTTCCTATTTGGCGCCACATGGAGACCAAAAGTTTCGGGATAGGCCCACATTTTGTCTAAACCATCTATTTTAGCCATACCAGCAATCATTTCCGGCAGGCTAAAGCCGTAAATATATTCCACCGGTACTTCGCCCATAGCTTCGTTAATTTTGTCACTGGCCAGTTCGATAAGTTTTGGCATAAAGAGATCTTTAAAAATGTCGGCGCCGCTTAAAATAACATTACCGGCCACCAAAGCTACCCGCAAAGCACCGCAAGCCGCCCCGTTGCCATCAACGGAACCTCTGATACTATTAATGCCCAAATTAAGGGTACTGGCGGTATCATTTATATTGAGATCCAAAATTTTAAGACCGGCAGAACCGGTTTTAACGCCAATATCAATAGCTAAAACAATACTGTCAACATGGGCTAATGGGCCGTTATCGGTGCCGTGAATAATGCAGTCACTGACATTTAAGTTGGCATATAAATCCATATCGTTAAGAGTAACATTTAAGCTGGCTGGGTAATCACCATTGCCGTCCGCAAAAGCAACGGTTGTATTGCTATCAAGTTTGGTAATATCCAGATCGAAAGTACCGCTAAAACTACCGGAATTAACTACAAAACGGGCTAATTTTTTTCCGTTTTCTTCTACTACCTGGCCGGCAGCACTGCCTAAAAGCTCACCCATGTGGCCGGTAAAAAATTCCAAAAGGCTGTTGGAAATGCGCACGCGCAAAATATCATCCCGCATGGCGCCGCCCTTGGGAGCGGGATCGGGATATTCGTAATCCGCAACTTGGCCGGGAAAAGCACAGCCGGCGGAATCGCCGCCACAGGCAAGAGGCAAGGCAGTAAGAGCCATCAGGGAAAGATGCATGATTTTCGAAGAAAGCACTCTATTCATCACTTTTGCTCCTAAATAAGAGTCGCCCCAAAGCGGGCGGCGCTTATTCTAGCACAAAAGGCATAAAAATAACTAGTATGCAATTTTTCAACTTCCACTATTCCAACTTGCCTTGAAAGTGTGCTAAGGAGTCTTGCATTATTGCCAACTGGTATGGTGCCTGTTGGCGCTTTAACCAGCCGTCGGCGTGAGAGGTGCGCCAAAGCGGCAAATGTGGAGTTTAGAATGGCCCTATGGGGCCAACCCGTTCAGGAGGAAAAGAATGCAGGAGATTTCCCTACGGCAGGTCATTGAGTACGCCATTGCAATAGAAGAAGAAGGCTATCGCTTCTATCGCCGGGCTATGCGTGTGTCGTCTAATGGGGATTTGCAACAATTGGCTGAAAGCTTTGCCACAGATGAGCTTAATCAGGCCAATCGTTTTAGAACCGCTCTGGGTACCAAAAGTATAAAAGCGGCCGATTTAGACCGCGTTTTATCGCTAGATGATGCCTTGATGCCGGAGCTCACCCGCTCAGATTTGGTGCGCAAAGATGAATTTGACAAAGACATTTTAAAAGATGCCATCGACCGGGAAGAAACCACCCAAAAACTCTACACCTTTTTGGCCGGGGTTAGTGATTTAAACGCCGCGATTAAAACCATCTGTGAGGAATTTATCGAGCAGGAAGGTGGGCACCTGTCCCAGTTAAAAGCCGCCCTGGCCGCTATAGCTTAATTACATATTTTCTAAAACCTGCTGCGAGGTAACAAGTGGATAAAATCAGCCATTTATGGCGTCTTATTGTTGCCGATATTCCCCGCGAGCAATATAAGGCCATCTTTTCTATCTGTCTGGTGGATTACTTTTTGATGATGGGCTATTCCATCAATCGCCCCATCTCACAATCCATATTTTTGAGCGCTTTTACGGAAAAAGGGCTGCCCTACGCCTGGCTCTTTGTGGCCATAGTCTGCGCCGCCGCCGTAGCCATTTTAAACAAATTACTCAATAAATTCGATATTATCCGTCTCTATAGCGCCAGCGCCGCGCTCACGGCCCTCACTATGGCGCTCATCACCGCCGGCCACTATTTTCCCCAGGAAAGCTTCATCTATAAAGCGAGTGCCTTTTTGAGCTTTGCCCTAAAAGATATTTATGTGGTCATTCTTTTGGAGCAGGTGTGGAGCTATTGCAACCTTATTTTTAATAATAAAAGCGCCGCCAAATTATACGGCTTTTTTACCGCCATCGGCACCATCGGCTCACTTTGCGGCAATTTGGCAGTGAGCCAGCTGTCCCAGGTATTGGGCTCCAGTAATCTGCTCTGGGGCGCCTCTATCGGCATTGGCCTTTCGGCTTATCTCTTTTTGGCCCGCGAGCGCGGCGCGGAAAAGCGTCTCACCGGCGGCGGCACCAAGCTGGAGCGCACCGAGCACGGCGGCACAGCTATTCTGTTTAAGTCCAAATATCTCTTTTTTATGGCTCTTTTGGTGCTCTTTATGCAGCTGGTCATCAATCTTTTGGATTTCCAATTTAACGGCCTGGTGAAAAATGTCATCCCGGCTGAAGATGCCCGCTCCAGCTTTTTTGGCTATTTTTATATGTCCATCAACGGCTTGGCGCTCTTAATCCAAATAGTTCTCGCCCCCATTATGCTCAAAAAGCTGGGCGCGATGAAATCGCTCTGGCTGGCACCTATTTTACTCACTGTAGCAGCCATTGCCATCATCGCCATGCCTATGCTCACCATTGTGGCCGGAGCTATGGTGCTCGCCAAGGGGCTGGATTATTCGCTAACAAGAGCCGCCAAAGAAATGCTCTATCTGCCTCTTACTTTTGAAGAAAAGTACAAAGCCAAAGCAGTTATTGATATGTTTATTTACAGAACAGCCAAAGGAGTGGCCTCCGGGCTGCTTATCCTCTTGCCCTTTATTACCGGTAGCGTCGCGCTATTTAGCGGAATTTTAACGCTTATTTCTCTTGGTGGCTGGTTTGGCGCGCTGATTGGCCTCAAAGTTACGGAGCCGAAGCCTCTGGATGCAGCATAAAATCGGCTTTTAAAGCAGCGTGGTCGGAGCCGGCATAGCCGCTTTTACCGGCAGCATCAAAAACAACCGCCGCTGTGCCGCTTATATAAGCACCGGCGGCTTTCTTGGCCATAAAGAGGTGATCCAGAGCATAAGTAGCGCCACCATAATAATAAGTGGCTTGCTCTTTTTCCGGGAGTTCGGCGGCCACTCTTAAAAGCTCGCCATCCTCTTCAAGCGCTTTTAGCGGCTCGCTACCCGGGTAATCGTTTAAATCGCCGCCCATAACAATAAGCGCTTCGGGATATTGCCCGGCCCGCTCCACTAAATAATCATGGGCTGTTTTAGCTTCGGCCAGGCGCCTAGCCCCGTCATCTGCACCGGCTTTGGAACGGAAATGAGCGCAAAAAACAATTAAATCGGGCTTTTTAGCCTCTTGGGCAACAGGATCGACAGCTAGCTGTAATTCAATAAAAATCCGCGAGAAATAAGGAATAGAACTATTTCCGGCTGTCAGGTCATCATGAAAGAGTGTGAAAAGCAGCTCACCGTTATATAAAATTGCTGTATTTAAAGAGCCTTTATGAATGCCCTCGCCGATAACATAAGAGCTATATAGATCTTTTAAGCGGCTGTGCAAATCACCTATAGCTTTTGGACTTTCCACCTCCTGGAGAAATACCACCTCGGCATTTAATTTGCGGATACCTTCCGCCACTTTGTTTAATTTTTTATTATATTCGGTTGATGAATACTGAGTTTCAAAATCGCTGGGCCCACAGGAGCCGCTATCACACACATTGTCAAAAAGTTTTAAGACATTAAAGGTGGCAATGGTGAGTTTCTGCGGAACGGGGGCAGCAGGTTCGATAGTAACAGAATCTGTATTAGCAGGCTCTATAGTGGCAGGTTCATGGGCTGCCGGCTCATTTGTAGCCCCCGGCCCCAGCTCAAGACCACATGCCGGCAAAAAGAACATAAATGCAATTGCCGGCACCAATCGGGCTTTTTTTTCAAAATGCATCTTCTCTCTCCAAAGGCAAAACGAACTCTTGCTTCACACCGGCTACCCATATATCATTGGCCGCGGCGCCCGGCGTCATCATACACGAAAGAGCCTATTATGAGCAAATGGTTCAAAGAGTTTTTACAAACAGTTTTTAAAATAGAGCCCGGTGAGTTTATCATCACTGCTATAATGTTTATATATCTACAGGCGGCCACCGGCACTTTCATTGTGGCGCGCATCACCCGCGATGTTATTTTTATGGATATCCCGGGCTGGCGCCAAAAGCTGCCGCTGGTTTATATGGCCGTGGCTATAGTTGTAGCCGTCATCATGTATCTTTACACCAGAGTTGAGCGCAAACTGCGCCGCGACCGCACTAACGAAATAACACTGATAGTCTTATTTTTCTTAATGATATTAAGTCGTTATCTCTTGCTGATTTGCGACCACTGGTTTAAATGGGCCTTTTATGTCCTAGTGGAAATAATGGGCTCTTTTTTAATTGTGCAATTTTGGTCCATTGCCAATGAGATTTTCCACACCAGGCAGGCGAAACGCCTCTTTGCCGTAATTGGATCCGGCGGCGTTTTGGCCAATATTATCGCCGGCTTCGGCGTTAGAAGTTTGGTTAAAATAATCGGCACACCAAATATGCTTTATGTTATTGCCGCCCTTCTGGCGGTGGCCTTTGTTATGGTCTTTTTAATAAGCGGCCGGGCCAAGAACGAACTTGAGGAGGCCTGGCAAAAAAAGGCTGTCCGCCGGGTGAACCAGCCGGAACCGCCCAAAAAAGAAAAAGAGCCCATCTTTGCCACACGCCATTTAAAAACCATCGCTGTTATTGTGGTCATCACTTATATTGTTTCCACTTTGGTGGATTATGAATTTAAAGCCATTTTGGGTGATATCATCACCGAGACCGATGCCAGAAGCCAATATTACGGTCTTTTCTTTGGCTTAACCGGCATTTTGGCGGCTATTATTCAACTCTTTTGCACCAGCCGTATTCTCGAGCGTTTTGGCCTCCTGCCGGCGCTTTTGCTATTGCCCTGTGCCATGTTTGGCGGCTCTATGGCTCTTTTTCTGCTTCCCAGCCTCCTCACTGTCACTCTGGCTAAAGGGTCGGAAAATGTCCTGCGCTACACTGTAAACGATGCGGCCATGCAGCTTTTATATTTACCGGTACCAGCAGCCCAGCGCGGCCGGGCCAAAGCCTTTATCGACGGTATTTTAAAACATGCCGCCACCGGTAGCGCTGGCCTTTTGCTCTTCCTGGCCACAGCTATATTACCCGGTTTCATAAACTATCACATAAAGCCGGAATACTTTTCTCTGCCGGCTATGGCTCTCCTTTTAATCTGGGCTCTGCTCGTTATTCGCTTAAAGAAAGAATATGTAGCTTCGCTTTTAAATACTTTGCACAAAAGGCGGCTCGATTTTTCCGATTCCTCTATCAAAATTAACGATGAAAATACTTTAAAAGTAGTGCTTGATGCTCTCTCTTCCAATAAGAGAGGCTATGTGCTCCACGCTTTTGAACTTTTGCCTTTCGTAGAGCAAACAGGCAAAGAAATAAACGATAAAATCATAGAATTGCTCTCCAGCGGCGACCATAATGTGCAAATTGCCGCTCTGGATTATCTCGCTAAAGCCGCTCTACCGATCCAGGCCGATAAACTGCGCGAATTACTTAAAAGTCCAAACGAAGCCGTGCGGGCAGCGGCTATTAAAGCTTACTCGGCCAGAGAAAAACAAAAGGCCGCCCCGGAAATAGAGATCTTCCTGGATGATGAAAGCCCACTGGTAAAAGCCAGTGCTGTCTCCTCACTTATCCGCTTTTGCGGTTTAAACGGCGTTTTACGCTCGGCCGATACTTTAAAAAATATGCTCGCCGCCCAAGATATAAAACTGCGCGAAATGGGCGCCAGAGTGCTGGGCGAAATAAATGTCCCCACTTTTTACGAGCCGCTGCTGCCCATGCTGAAAGATGAAAGCCACGAAGTGCGCAGTGCCGCCATAGAAGCCGCCGGCAAGTTACACGCTGAGGAATTTTTGCAACCCCTGCTTGAAGAGCTCAAAGACAGCCGTTTTGCCGCCATGGCCGTAAATGCTTTGGTGCGCTACGGTTCCGCTATCGAAGAAGAGCTGATAGCCATTATGGATGATTCGCAAAAAGATCCTAAAGTACGCGAAAATATTCCCAAAATTTTGGTGCGGATCGGTGGGCAGAAAAGTGCCGATGCCGTAAGCAAACAACTTTTATCGCCGCTTTTGCCTCTGCGCTTTAATGCCAGCCGTGCGCTTAGCCTGCTCCTCCTGGGGCACCAGGAAATCACCTTTGATATGCCCACTGTAAGGGCGGCTTTTAACGGTGAAGTCGGGGAGTTTTTGGAAAGTGCGGCCATGGAGCTTGATTTAGCCATTACCGATGGTAACAAGAGCGATTTGCTCTTTTTAGATACCTTCCGCCACCGGCGCCAGCTAAATTTAAAGCGCATTTTTAAATTGCTGGAAATTATTTATCCCGGCACTTCCTGGGAAGTTATTTACCAAAATCTCGGCTCCCCGCAGAAAAATATTCGTGCCAACGCCATTGAACTTTTGGATAATATTTTGGAAGCAGCCGATAAAGCGCTTATTTTGCCTATTATTGAACTAACTGATTTAAAAGTTCTTTTGAGCAAAAATCCGCAAATAAGACGCCGCTCGGCCGATGAGCGGCTGAAAGATTTTCTAAGTAGCCGTGACCGCTGGCTGCAAAATGTGGCCATCTATTATATCGGCACCAAAAAACTCAGCACTTTTGTTCTCCAGCTGGAGGCCGCCCAAAAAGCCGCCGATGAAGTGGTGCGCCAATCGGCTCTTTGGGCACTTTCAAGAATGCCGCGCCACATGAATTCCGCCCATTATTTGGAGGTGGCCCTGGCAGACCGTTCGCCTCTGGTTAAAAATTACGCCCTTTCACTAAAAGCGGAGCTTAACCGATGATACCACTTATAGAAAAAGTTCTTTGTTTAAAAAGCATTGATTTATTTGATCAAATTTCCACAGAAGAGCTTTCGCCCATTGCCGGTATCGCCGAAGAGTGCAACAAAAATGCCGGCGAAGAAATTATCCACGAAGGAGATCAGGGCGATTGTATGTACCTCTTAATAGATGGCCGGGTAAAAGTGCACAGCGGCGAAAAAGTCTTTGTGGAACTGGGTGAAGGCAGCTGTTTCGGCGAAATGGCCATTTTGGATACCGAGCCGCGCTCCGCCTCTATCACCGCTCTCACCGATTGCGTATTGCTACGCATCTCCCGTGAGGATTTTAACGAGCTTTTGCTCGAAAAACCGGAAATTTCCCGCGCTATTTTGAGTGTTCTCACTCACCGCCTAAGAGAGGCCAACAAGAGGGTAAAATAGGAGATTTTTATGCCGCTAGCCCCGCTTATCATTAGCCATATAGTTATAATTTTGGCTTTTAGCGCTCTTGTGCTCTTTATACTTAGGCGGCGCGTTCAAAGGCGCGTAGCCAAAGCTGCCGCTGCCGCAAAGGAATTACCAGCCCGTGAGCCGGAATTTTATCTCCCGGTAATGCCGCGGGTTTTACCTCTCTTATTCCTCACGTTCGGCAATACTGCTTTATTTCTCCTTTGGGCTTTAGCCATAAATTATGCTTTAAGTGCGCCCCAAAACCAAAATTTAACACATGGCCTCTTTTTAGTGGCTCTGCCGCTTTTTGGCCTGCCGCTCGTGGGGCTTTTTTACGCCTACAAAAGAGGCATTTTTCATGAAAATTCGCGCTAACAATAGTTGGGTAAAGTTTCGCTATGCAGAATTTTATCAAAGAACGGCTTAAAAGACGCTTTTTCGGCCAGATATTCGGCACTTTTTGCGGCTCCAAGCTGCTATTTGTCTGCCAAAATGCCGATTTGCCCGAAGTAGCTTATTTTTTGCAAAACGACCAAGATCTACGATTTGATCGCCTGGCCAATATCGCCCTCTTTGACATAGAGCCGAAAACTTTTACCGTCGGCAACATAGTTTGGAGTTCTCTACCGCAAAACTATCAATATTCCAAGGTAGTTATATATCAATTATCCAGTACATTCTGTGCTCAGGATGTTACCATTGTCACCCCCTTGGCTCCGGAAACGGCTCTTAAATCTCTGGCGGACATTTGGCCGGCAGCCAAGCGCCTGGAGGAAGCTCCTCATGGCAGTGCGCCAGCGCCAGCAGCTAAACCGGCCGATCTTCTCCTAACCCCGGAAGATCACAATCTGCCTTGGCCTTTTACCATTTCCATAAACTGCCACGACACAAAAGTCAGCAATCTCCGGTTAAAACCGGCCGGTGAATTATTCAATAGCTCTAATATTATAGGCATGTTACCGCAAAAAGTTCTCATGGCTTTGAATGAATTGGCCTTGCCGACAGCTCTCGAAGCGGAGAGTGCTTTTTTGCTCCTTCAAGAAGAAGCGACCGGCATAAAAATTCCCGCGGAAGCCGCTTATATAAGAACAATTCTTTTGGAACTTAACAGGGTAATAACCCTAAATAGCGCTATAAGCCTGGTTCTTGAGCTAAATACGCTCACTGAAAGCGCAGCTCTTTTACGCCTTAGTGCCGCAAAACTCTTAACCGCAGCACAAAATGTTGCCCCGGACAGTTTAAAGGGCCCATTTTTGCGCCTGGGCGGCCTCGCTGCTCCGCCTAAGGAAAGCTGGATAGAGGCACTTTTAAGCGCAGCCGGAGAATACCAGAAAGTTTTAAATAAAACATGCCAGGCTTCAGAAAAAAATTTTCTTTTAAAATCACGGCTTTCCACTTGTGGCATTCTAAGCGAAGAGCTCGCTAAAAAATATGGTCTCTATCAAACCGACCGCCGCTCTTGTCATCCTTATCTTGCCTATGGCGAGCTGGAATTAAAGACCCTAGAAATGCCCTTTAAAAGCGCCTTTAGCCGCCTATTGCGCCATTTTGAAATAATACGCGAATCATTAAATATCATCAGCCACCTGGCTGTAAAAGTCATCGGCAGCGGAACATACAATGCCATAAAGGGCCAGGAAGTTGTCGCATACGACTTAAAAAGCGGCTTTTATAGTGAAACAATAGAGGGAGCCGGCGGCCCCTTTACCGTTAATTTAGCTATTACTGCCGATGGAGCTATCGGCGGCCTGAGTTTACGCGGCGCCACTATATTTAAAATTGCTATGCTGGAAGAGCTCTGCCGCGAGGCTCCGCTGGCCGATATCAGCCAAATTTTGGCCTCTTTTGTACTCTTAAGCCAAGAGCTTAATCGTTAGGGGTGTCTTATGTCTTATCTAACGATTCTCTTACATACTTTAGCCATCTTAGGCCTATTGATCTTTGGTTTTATCGGGCCGGCTCTACTGATTTTTACCCGCCTTTTTAAGTGGCAGCTGCCATCCTTTAAAGATCTTAAAGAAGCTTTTGGGCGCGTTCAAAATGAGCAAAGCCATTCCCCGCTTATAACTTTGCTCCCGCTTAGCGGCTCAGTTTGTACCTTTGGCGCTCTGGCTTTACTTATTTTACCGTTTTGGCCTCTACCGGAAGCCAAATTCATGGGCCCCTTTGAGCTGCCATTTTTGCTAATAACAATATTCTGTGGACTTTTTCTCAATTATATAGCCGTTTGGCTCAGCTTGCAAAAAGGCGCGGCCATTTTTATTGCCGATAAATTGGCGCAACTCCTGGCCCTGGCTATTCTGCTTATCCTCATTGTGGCCGCGCCGCTCATCCTCGCTCCCGGTAGCGAACTGGACACTATTTTCACCAGCCAGGTGAACCAAACGAGCTGGCCGGCCTGGAATATTTGGCGCACTCCCATTGCCGCGCTTTCTTTTTTGTGGCTATTATTGCAACTAACCGGCGCGGCTAAAAATGGTTTCAAAAGCTCTTTACCCATTAAATCTCCGCTCTTATATATGGATTTTTTTGAACGCTTTTTGGTAAAAAACTGTTTTTTTCTCACTACCTTTACCTTGATGCTGCTCTTTGTCATGCTCTTTATGGGCGGCGCGGCCGAGGCTTTTATTTTAGCGGCCTTACCCCTAAAAACTCCGCTTCTTACGCTTTTAATAAACTCTTTAGCCTTATTTGCTAAATTATTTATCCTGGCGCTTTTATTAAAATTTTTGGGCAGAAATTATGTACCGCAAACCATAGCGACCGATATCAGAATAATCATTAAATATCTTTTGCCGCTCAATATCGGGCAAATTATTATGCTTATCTTATATAGACTTTAGATAAAAAAAACCCCGCTTGCGGCAAGCAAACGGGGTTTTTATGTTCGTCAAAAAGGGCTAAAGTTTTATTAGCCAATCACTTCATCGGAAAAAGACTTGGAGAGTTTCATTTTGACTATTTTTTTAGCAGGAATTTCAATCGGTTCATTGTTGCGCGGGTTGCGGCCGGTGCGGGCAGCGCGCTCGGCAATGCAGAGTTTGCCGAGACCGGGAAGGGTGAACTCCCCACACTCTTTAACTTGGCCGGCAGCCAACTTAACCAATGATTCATAAACCTCTTGGATTTGTTTTTTGGTTTGCTTGTTTGTCTCAGACAAACTGGCGATGATTTCACCTTTGGTCATAGCTTTTTTGGGGGCTACTTTCTTGGCAGCAGCTTTAGCAGCCGGTTTTTTCTCAACCTTTTTAGCTACCTTCTTCTCCACCTTTTTTTCAGCAACTTTCTTTGCCATCTTAATTTCTCCTTATTCCTCTGGGCGAGCCGCCGCCCGATATAATGTGCCTACTTACCATCTAGTTTTTAAAAAGTTAAGTAAAATTTAACATTTTTACACTAAAAAATGCATTTTTTTTCAAAAATGGCGTTTTTTATCCTTCTCCAAAGCCGCCCGAAAGCAAATTGGCGCTTTTAAAGGCCAATTATTAGCACTTTTAGCTTGCTTACTCTAAGCCGGCACTATAAAGAGAATGGACTAAAAAGGAGGGCTAAACCGTGCCCAACCAAATATTCTGTCGTCGAATTAAATTTTTTAGCCTCGCACTTGCTGTTTTCACCTGTGGGGCCGGCTGTGAATCCAAAGAAATTGCCGCTCGCAACGAAATCGCCCGCGAACGCATTTGGAAGGGCGAAAAATCGCATGTGGTGCGCTACCCATGGCAGGAAAAACTGGAAGCCGATACTCTTAACAATAATCCTAAGCAGCTAAAGCGCGTGCTCTCCATGAGTATCGAAGAGCTGGCTCACCGCCTGCCCTCTTTTTCCGCTAGTGCCGACTTAAATATGCTCTTTAACCGCGCCACCCGCCGCTATACTCAGGAGTCGCAAATGACTCTTAAAGTCGATAGCAGCGCAAATTTCCACTTTATGCAAGGCAGCGGCTTTGACGGCCAAAAATTCCGCGATGATGTGGAATATATTTTAAAAGACGATACTCTTTATGTGCGTTATGTAAATGGGCCTTTTCGCCTTAAAGAAGCCTTAAATCAACCGGTTGATAATCTGCGTGAACTATATGCCAAATCTATATGGGAGAGCTTTGAACCTTGGCTTAAATTTCTAAAACTGGCCGCGCCGGAGCTCATAACCGCAAGCGGGCGCACAGCTTATCGTTATAATATTTCCTTGCAAATTCCCGAAAATGCGGCCAAACCGCTAGTCGATGACAGCAATACCGATTTAGCTTCCTGGCACGAAAAATCTTGGCCAACAGATATTAAAGGCTTTATTACCATTGACAGCGAAACTGCCGCCCTACTGGCCGCTACACTGGAAATAAAGGCCGATATTATGGATAAAAAGCCGCAGCCCACCATCATGCAATATGCCATGCATCATAAGCTGACAGATATTCTAAAAACCTCTGCCATAGAAGCACCGGAAAAAGCCATAGAAGAATACACTATTATTAAAAATTTCCGTGGTGGCAAATACCGCCGCCAGGACGAAATGCCTGAAAAGGATGAAAACAGTCCAAAGCGAGATAACGATGATTGAAGAAGAAAAAAAAGTTGCAAGCGCTGAGGAGCCAGTAAAAAGGCGGCGCCCAAAAAAGAAAAAAGTAGTTTCCGCCATAAGTAGCCTGGATATGGCCATTAAAGCTGCCGGCCTGGCCGAAGAAAAGCTCGGTGACGATATTTTGCTGCTGGATGTGGCCGAAATTACCAGTTACACCAGCTATGTATTGCTGATAAGTGCCAAAAACAGCCGCCTAGCTGCTAGCCTTAGCAACTATCTGGAGGATCTTTTTGCCACTGAATTCGGGCAAAGGCCACTGAGCCGCGAGGGGCTCCCAGGTACCGGTTGGATGCTCCTGGATTTTGGTGATATTATCATTCATGTTTTTACCCCGGAAGAGCGGGCGCGTTATGATCTGGAAGGTTTTTGGCCAGATGCCAAACGCATAACCACCCACACTACTGCTACAAAATAATCTATGGCCCGCTACCATATCGTAAGTGTGCTGAAAAGAGCCAAAAACGACCCGCTACTACTAGCCGCCGATGATTATATAAAGAGGCTGAATCACTATCGCCAGAGCCAGTTTCATGTGGTAAAACCATCTAATATTAAAGATGAAGAAGAAAATATTTTAGCTATTCTTCCGCCCAAGGGGCTTTTGGTGGCGCTCGATGAACGGGGCCAGGAGCTCACCTCTTTAGCTTTAAGCCAAAAGTGCGCGCAGTGGGAACTTAGCGGCTATAATGATTTAACTTTTGTCATCGGCGGGGCTTTTGGCCTGGGTAAAGAAATAATCGCCAAAGCGCATTTTACTTGGTCGCTCGGCAAGTTGACTCTGCCCCACCGCCTGGCGCTCGTTACTTTAAGCGAGCAGCTCTATAGAGCACAAACTATTTTGCGTAACGAGCCCTATCATCACGAATAGCGAATTTAAGGCGGCCAGTGCGGAAATTTATTTATTTTTTAAAATTTCTTCCAGAGCCGGTGGCAGAGCGGCATCGAGCGGCAAGCCCAGATTCTTGCGAATCATCGCATTGAGTTCGCGGCCGGCAGGCTGATTAAAATCATTTTGCATTTTAAATATCTTGCCATCGGCCCCAATAAGGGTAACTTTCGGCATATCATCCACTTTATAGCGGCTCTTGGCAATGCCATGCCTATCCCAAAGCAGCGGGAAAGCATATTTTTTCTTTTCGGCTAAACTAGTAAATACCGCCACTTTAGTGAGGTCTTTATCAGCTAAAATAATTAGGAGCTCAAAACCTTTTTCATGATAGCTCGCATAAAGAGCCGTTAAAAGTTTTAAACTTTTAAGGGTATCCGAATTTTTTACGGGCCCCTTGGGGGCAGCCGGCTGAGCATCACTTACAGCATCTTGTGTATTTTCGCCGCTGGCCGCCTCCGGGGCAGTTAGTAGCTCAAATTCTTTAAAAGTTTGCGGATCACTGGCACTCAAAAAAGCTATGGCGAGAACTTTAAAAGCGCCCTCTTTATCCAAATAAGATTCATAAAGAGAGAGAGTTTGATTGGCTTTCTTACCAGCAAATTGCAATGTAAAATCAGGAGCTTTTACTCCTTCTGCCGCTGTCTCTGCCGCTCTGAGCTGAGACGCTACATAAAAGGAGACTAATTCCAGCAAGAGAAAAGTTAGAAGAAATTTTTTGCGCATTTATAAACACTCCGCCCCAAAAAACAGTACAAATAAAGCGCCTTAGAAAGAACTTGTCAACTGTGGAAGGTGGTTTTCCCGCCAATAAACTATTGCTTTTACGCCCCAAAGTGGCCATCATGCCTAGCGGCTATTTAGCCCTTTGGGAGGCCTATTTTGAGTAGCGATACACCAAAAACCACCAGCAGCTGGCAGCGCGTGCGCCACATCACCGCTGTTATTGCCAAACACGGATTACACCAGGTTTTAGAGAAAGCCGGCGGGAAAAAAAGTAGCGGCGAGGAGGTGACCTTCGGCCAGAGAGAAAAGCTCTCCACCTCTTATGCCGAGCGTTTTCGCCTGCTTTTGGAAGACCTTGGCACAACTTTTATAAAATTCGGCCAGATTCTCTCTACTCGCCCCGATTTGCTCTCGCCTGACGTCATCAGCGAGCTCTCCAAATTGCAGGACCAATGTCCACCGATGAGTAAGGAAGATACCGAGGCGCAGCTGGCAAAAGCCTATAAGAAGCCGCTGGAGGAGATTTTCAGCGAATTTGACATGACGCCCATTGCCTCGGCCTCCATCTCCCAGGTGCATAAAGCCCGCTTAAAAAACGGCGATTTGGTGGCGGTAAAAATTCAGCGCCCGGAGCTTTTAAACGAAGTACGGGCCGATATTGATATTCTCTATTATCTCGCCCGCCTTTTGGAAGCCATTGTGGAAGCCAGCGGCTTTACCGCTCCGCGCAGCCTGGTTAAAGAGTTTGAAGATTCGCTTTTAAAGGAGCTGGATTTTCGCCGCGAAGTGGCCACTATAAAGCGCTTTTACGAAAATGCCATCGGCCGCGAAGGGGTGGTGATTCCCCAGGTTTATGATGACCTCTGCCGCGATGATGTCATTGTGATGGAATTTATTGA
>JAEEGL010378854.1_pt1 | contig 27949 bp, 19 predicted proteins | sample 9134231 | NCBI WGS metagenome assembly JAEEGL01 (sample SAMN16246548, study PRJNA631951) | gut metagenome | biome: gut microbiome; feature: rumen; material: fiber-attached | host: Bos | place: Iran: Karaj | collected 2018-10
AAGTTCTGATCTCTCCAGCACTTCTTCTGATACGAAGGAAGATGCGCATTCCCTTCAAACTTCGATGCGGATTACTGCTATTCCTTAGGATACAATGCATTCATGCTGATTTCCTACGGCTACACCGGATACCTTTCCAAGGTTTCCAACATCAGCAAGCCGGCTGAAGAGTGGATTGCCGGCGGTATGCCGATTACCAAGATGATGAACATCGAAAGAAGAAACGGTGAAGACAAGCCCGTTATCCGCAAGGCACTTGTGGAACTTGACGGCAAGCCCTTCAAATTCTTCGAAGCTCATCGTGATGAGTGGGCCGTTGAGACCTGCTTTACCTTCCCCGGAGCAATCCAGTATTACGGACCGAGCGAGGTTTGCGATCTGACCACCAGAACCCTTGCTCTTGAGAAAGGCTGATTGCGTTAATTTATACCTGCGGATTTAAGCAGGAGATTACGGATAATTGTTTTATAGTATATATAACCGGCCGTGGCGGATATGCTGCGGCCGGTTTGCTTTATAATAAAAATCATATTGACGGAAAATATGACGGTTTCCGTCCGGTTTGATGCCGTCGTTTTGTGCAACGTTTACTTGAAAGAATGGCAAAAATAAGATAAAATAATATGATGCCAATCAAAAACGCAGGTACTAAAAAGGGGAATGAATCATGAATATTTTTGGAAAGAAAATTATAAAAGGAATTACGGTCGCATGCGGGGTATCTTTGGTTGCGGCAGCACTTTCCGGCTGTAATCTTCTCGGATCGAACAAACCGTCAAATAACGTACAGAATTTAAATCAGCCTTCGGAAAATGTTACGGTTACCGAACCGGAAACAAAACCGGAAAACATCGAACCGGAGGACGGCTGGACGAAACCGGAGAGCACGGATACGCAGACGGTGGATGCCGCTTCTTCAGGAGTAAAAGCAAGCATGGTTAATTTTGAGAAAATCACCAATCCGGACGGACCGAAGGAAAAAGCGGTTATCACCGGTTTTGATGTGGAAGGAAACGAACTTTGGGTTTATGAAACCGAAGAAGATTACATGACGGAATTAGACCGCGTCTCCGATATTATCACAACCAATGACGAATATATTTTTGTGGCTTTCGGTGATGTGATTGCACTGGATCTTGAAACCGGAAAAGAAAAATGGGTCAATCATGATTTTAAGGGAGCAAGTCCTTCCTGGTCCATGAATTACGAGGGAGACACCCTTTTCCTTTGCGGATATTACGGACCGGCCCTTTTTGTTATGGATTTTAACGGAAATACCATCAACCGGATTCAGTGTGAAGATGAGGAATATTTCTGGCCGTACCAGATTATCTTTGTAAATGATAATCAGGTAGATGTTTTGTTTGAAAGCAACGGACAGACGAAATCCTTTGATCCGTACGGATCTGATGTACAGTAAGAGGATTCGTCGAAGGAAGTTTGCATTGCGGAAAGTAAGAAACGGCGAAACGCCGGAAGATAAAGGAAATGAGAGGTTATTATGTCTATTCAGGATGAAATGATTCAAAAGGAGCTTTTCGAAGCGAGAATGGAGACGGAGCTTAATGATACGGCACAGCGTCTTTATCAAAAAAATCTGGGTGAACTTTCAAAGAAAGAGGCCTATTTTGTACTGCTTTCCTTTGTGAAGGATTATGCCCGTGTTACCGAGGATATTACGGGAAAGAAGAAGGTTTATTATATTTCTGCGGAATTCTTAATCGGCAAGCTTCTTTCCAATAATCTGATTAATCTGGGCGCCTATGACAAGGTGAAAAAGATTCTTGAAAAATACGGACTGGACCTGGCGGAAATCGAAGAATACGAACCCGAACCTTCCCTCGGAAACGGCGGACTCGGAAGACTGGCAGCATGTTTCTTGGATTCCATTGCCACACTCGGACTTCCCGGAGACGGTATCGGATTAAATTATCATTTCGGTCTCTTTAAACAGGAATTTACCGATAATCTTCAGCGTGCCGAGAAAAATGACTGGATTGAAGAGCATTCCTGGCTGAATCGTACGGACGTGTCGTTTGACGTGAAGTTTAAGGATTTTTCCGTAAAATCGAGACTTTATGATATCGATGTCATCGGTTATGAGAACGGCGTGAACCGCCTGCATCTTTTTGACATAGAGACCGTGGATGAGAGCATTGTAAAGAAGGGTATTGATTTCGACAAGACCGAAATCGAAAAGAACCTGACGCTGTTCTTATATCCCGACGATTCGGATGAGGCCGGAAATTTACTGCGTATTTATCAGCAGTATTTCATGGTCAGCAATGCGGCACAGTTCATTATCCGCGATATGCACAATCATAAATACGATCTTCGCAAGATGGATGAGTTTGCGGTTATTCAGATTAACGATACCCATCCGACGCTCGTGATTCCCGAACTGATCCGGATTATGACCGAGGAGAAGGCGATTTCCTTAGATGAGGCAATCGAAATCGTAAGCCGGACCTGTGCCTATACCAACCACACCATTCTTGCGGAAGCGCTGGAGAAATGGCCGCTTGCGTATCTGGAAAAAGTTGTGCCCCATCTGGTTCCGATTATCCGCGAACTGGACCGCAGGGTGAAGGAAAAATACGACGATTCGCGCGTATGGATTATCGATAACGACAATCGTGTGCATATGGCCCATATCGACATTCACTACGGATTCTCTATCAACGGCGTGGCGGCACTTCATACCGAGATTTTAAAGAATACCGAACTGAATGCGTTTTATAAGATTTATCCGGAAAAATTCAACAATAAAACCAACGGAATTACGTTCAGAAGATGGCTGCTTTCCTGTAACCGCGAACTTTCCGATTTCCTTTCGGATAAAATCGGAAACGGATATCGCAAGGATGCGACGGAACTGGAAAAACTGCTTGATTATGAGAATGACAGCATGACGCTGCTTGTTCTCGAAAATATCAAGAAAGCCAAAAAAGCGGAACTGGCCGGATACATTAAGGAAAAGGAAGGCATCGAAATCGACCCGGATTCGATTTACGATATCCAGGCAAAACGTCTGCATGAGTACAAACGGCAGCAGATGAATGTGCTTTACATTATTCATAAATATCTGGAAGTTAAGTCCGGAAAGAAGCCGGTACGTCCGATTACCTTTATTTTCGGCGCAAAAGCGGCGCCGGCCTATATTATCGCACAGGATATTATTCATTTGATTCTTGTCATGAGCAAGATTATCAATAACGATCCGGAAGTATCTCCTTACCTTCGCGTGGTTATGGTCGAGAATTACAATGTATCCTATGCGGAGCGTATTATTCCGGCCTGTGATATTTCCGAGCAGATTTCCCTTGCCAGCAAAGAGGCAAGCGGTACCGGCAATATGAAGTTCATGTTAAACGGAGCGGTAACCTTAGGAACCGTGGACGGTGCCAACATGGAGATTGCCGAACTTGTCGGAAAGGATAACATCTATACCTTCGGAGCATCCTCGGAAGAAGTAATCGAGCATTATGCGAAGGCGGATTATGTATCCCGCAAATTTTATGAGGAATCACCGGTGATTAAGGAAGCGGTCGATTTCATCGTATCCACACTTGCCATGCAGGTCGGAAACCGGGAAAATCTGACCAGACTTTACAATGAACTGTTAAATAAAGACTGGTTTATGACCCTGTTGGATTTAGAGGAATATATTAAAGTCAAGGATGCCATGATTGCCGATTACGAAGACCGCGAGAAGTGGAGAAAGATGATGCTTGTAAATATCGCAAAAGCGGGATTTTTCTCATCGGATCGTACGATTGAGGAATACAATAAGGATATCTGGAAACTGAGCTGATTAAATCAATACAGCGGATAGAAAACGAAGATAAAGAAACAGGGAAAAAGGGAATTCAGTTACAACAGTCAGTTTTTCTGTGTAAAAGGAGGAAAGGAAAATGAGAAAGAATGTGTTAAGAAAAATGGGTGCACTCGGGCTTGCCGTTGCCCTGGGCGTTGCACTTGCGGGCTGCAATCAGCCTTCCACGTATCCGGCGGAACCGGTTAATTCCGAGACGGTTTCCGTGACGGTTTCTTCCGAAGAGAAGCCTTCCGAACCGGGGGAAAGCGGGCAGGAAGTAAAAGATATCAATACCGATCCGGAACAGATTCGTATGCTTTTTGACAGCTTCTTAAACGGAGGAGACAAGATTAAAGTAGATATTGCGGAGTATGAAAACGGTTATAATGTCCTGTATGTTGAAAACGGTGCAAGCTATGATATCAATCAGTTTGTTGAAAACATAGATGCAAAACTTGCCGAAGGATATGAGTCCGGGGAAGATCACATGTATGTTCAGACCATTGATTTTGCGGAAATCGACTGCGGAAATGACGGAATTCCCGAGATGGCCCTTTATCTTACCATCGATTTTGATGAACCCCGTGTCGGTGAACAGGATATCTATGTTGCAAAAGTCATCGACGGACAGATTACGATTGTGACAGGTTATTCCTTCGGATACCGCGGATTCGGAGAACTCAATAAATACGGCACATTCCACCACGGCGGAAGCGGCGGCGCCAATCTTTTCGTCGACGGATACGATGTTATCACGGCCGAAGGAGAACCGGTCATGATTTATGAATGCGATGAAACATATGCATTGAAACAGCCGATGATTTATTCCGGTGATTTGCCGGAGGGGTATCCCAGTGATTATCCCGAAATGGAATTTGAAGAAGGCGGATATACGCAGCATGAGTATCTTTTTGAAATCTATCCTGCCGCATCGAACGGAAATGACCCGTTGTCCGATGCTTTTGCCAGATCAAAGATGTATGTATTTTCAACCGAGGACGGGGAAGTTGTATATCCTTCGGATGATTTAATGGCGATTTACAAGGAACTGGGAATGACGGTTACCGATTTTGACACGGTCAATAAAAAGATTGACGCACGCAAAGCCGCAGCCGGATTTACAGACGAAATGATGACATCTCCGGAGGATGACAGCAGTTATACTCCCGCATGGAGAATCATTTATGAGAAAAATATTACCGAGGGACAGGGCGGAGAGAATTAAGGTCCTCTTCGGAATAATAGTTCCGGCATGGAATGAAAGAATAAAGAAGGAGATATCGGTTTAACCGGGAAATGGGAAACGAAATGAGAAAAAGCGGAGTTCTGCTGGCAGTAAGCAGTCTGCCGGGCGAATACGGAATCGGAAGCTTCGGACACGAGGCTTATGATTTCGTGGACTTTCTGGTCTCGGCAGGGCAGCATTACTGGCAGATTCTGCCGCTTGGCCCGACCGGTTACGGAGATTCTCCCTATCAGTCGTTTTCCACATTTGCCGGGAATCCTTACTATATCGATTTGGAGAAGCTGATTCAGCTGGGACTTTTAACCAAATCGGAGTGTGACAGTGCCGATTTATGCGATTATACCGTTGTCGCCGATTCAAAGAAAAAAGAACGTTTAACGGGGCATGTCAATTACGGGAAGATTTATATCGAAAAAATGGGTCTTCTTCGCAAAGCATTTTCAAGGTTTGACCGGGAGGACCGGGATTACTGCCGTTTTATCCGCGAGGAGAAAGACTGGTTATATGATTATGCGCTCTTTATGGCATTTAAGGCAGAAGAGGACGGAGCCTCCTTTATCGGATGGGACAAACCGATCCGGAACCATACGAAGAAAGCCTTAAAAGCGGGTGAGACCCGGTTAAAAGACGAAGTGGAATTTACCTACTTCTGTCAGTATTTCTTCTTCCTTCAATGGGAAAAATTAAAAAAATACGCGAACGGAAAAGGGATTAAAATTATCGGTGACATTCCGATTTATGTAGCGGCGGACAGTGCCGATGCATGGGCGAATCCGGAACTTTTTGAACTGGATGACGACAGGATTCCAATAAAAGTGGCGGGATGTCCGCCGGATTATTTTGCAAAAACCGGACAGCTTTGGGGCAATCCGCTTTATGACTGGGAATATCATAAAAAGACCGGTTATGCCTGGTGGATTAAGCGTATGAAACACTGCTATCGCCTGTACGATGTTGTACGAATCGATCATTTCCGCGGATTTGAATCCTACTATACGATTCCTTACGGAAACGAAACGGCGGAAATCGGCGAATGGGTGAAAGGACCGGGAGTGGAATTGTTCAGGGCCATTGAAGATGCCATCGGAGAACAGCCGGTCATTGCGGAAGATCTTGGATTTTTGACAGACTCTGTGCGGAGAATGATTGACAGAACCGGGTATCCCGGAATGAAAATTCTGGAATTTGCTTTTGACGGGGAACCGGATAATGAGCATCTGCCGTATAATTTAAAATCAAACTGTGTTATCTATACGGGGACGCACGATAATGAAACGATTGTCGGATGGTACAAAGATCTTCCGGCAAAATACAAAAAGAGTGTGAATGCTTATTTAAATATCCGTTCCGGGAAAAATATACACTGGGATATGATTCGCCTCGCATTTTCTTCGGTTGCGGACACGGTCGTTATTCCCATGCAGGATTTTCTGGGACTCGACAATTCGGCCAGGATGAATATCCCGTCCACGCTCGGTGGAAACTGGATCTGGCGAATGCAGGAGGAAGATTTGAGTCCGGTTCTTTCCGGAAAACTTTATGAAATGACAAAAACGTACGGAAGGCTTTAAGCCTTCCGTTTTATATTCTGAGATACGGTTTTCGGGCAACGGCCCGGAATGATTTACAGACTCTTTGATAAATAAGAATTGGAGTAATGATAATCACCGGTTACATCCTCTCCGAACCAGACAGGAGGGGTAAAGGATTCCGCTTCTTCAACGGAAGCAAATTCGACTTCCGCTAAAATGAGCGGAGCAAACGGCTCTTTAAAAACATCGAGTTCGATTGTAAAACTGCCGAAAGGAATCAGATAGCGTCTTTTGGAAATAATGTTTCCGTCGGCTTTTTTGATCAGATGAAGATAGGCCTCTTCATTCAGGGGAAGATTGTATTCTTCACGTTCCATGAAGCCTTTTCCTTTGTATGTCAGATAATAATCATCGTCTTCTTTGCGTACACGGACAACCGGAGCGGTGTTTAAATAGCCCTGCTCCAGTTCGTGGTATTTGTATTCTTCAAGATTCGCGGGAAGTTCTTTAATCAGAAACTTCCGCTCGATTTCTTTTCCCATAATCCGTCCGTCTTTCCTTAGTCATTCCGTAACCGAAACGGCATTAAAATAAAGAAGTGGAAAAATATCTCTCGGCGCGGTCCGGCAGTACGGTGGCGATCACCTTGTCATGACCGTATTTTTCCGCCATTTTCTTTGCGGCCCAGATGTTTGCACCGCTTGATGTTCCGACTAACAGTCCGTGTTCTTTTGCCAGTTCTCTGGCAGTCTGAATCGCATCATCATCGCTTACGGTAACAATATCCGTAATCATGGAAGTATCAAGCACATCCGGGATAAAACCGTCGCCGATTCCCTGAATCTGATGAAGCCCCGGTTCGTCACCCAAAAGGGCGGATACGCCTTTGGGCTCCACGGCAACGATTTTGCAGTCGGGGTTGTTATGATCGAGAATATAACGGGCAATTCCCTGCAGGGTTCCGCCGGAACCGATGCCGGAAACGTAAATGTCGATTTTTTTACCGAGCTGCTCGCACAGTTCCGGAGCCGTACCGTTATAATGTGCGGCCGGATTGGCCGGATTAACAAACTGCTGGGGAACAAAATAATTGTCGCCGGTTGCGGCAATCCGTTCCGCCTCTTTGACAGCGCCGTCCACCGACAGCTCGGCCGGGGTAAGTACAAGTTCCGCACCGAAAGCGCGGATGACTTTCTTTCGTTCCTCGCTCATGTTTTCCGGCATTACAATGATTACTTTATAGCCTTTTCTGACGCCGCAGAAGGCAAGGCCGATTCCGGTATTGCCGCTTGTCGGCTCGATAATGGTCATGCCGGGTTTCAGTTTGCCGTCTTTCTCTGCCTGATCAAGCATGTTTCTGGCAATACGGTCCTTGATGCTGCCGCCGGGATTTAAAAATTCCGCTTTGGCATAAATGGGAAGGCCCATGGTTTTCTCAAGGGAAATAAGCGGTGTGTTGCCGATTAAATCAATGACGTTATCATAATACATGTCAAAAACCTCACTATCATATGTTTTGTACCCAAACACTGACATTTTAATATAAATCGGGATGAAATGCAAAGGAAAACAGGCAAACCGAAACGACAGCATGAAAAAAAGAGCCGGATAAGGCAGAAATAAGGAGCGCCGGATCAGTCGGCGGGCGGCTGATAGAATCGTCCGAGTACCCGCTCGGTTTTTAATACGTTGACAAATGCTTCGGGATCGGCTTCCTTGACAACGGAAATCACTCTTCCGGATTCCGCACCGGAAACCACCGAATAGACTACATTACGCTCACAGTGTTCAAACGATCCTTCACCCTCGATGATAGTGGCACCGTGATGGGAGATTTTGGAAATCGCATCGCAGACTTCCTGCGGCTTGTTTGTAACGACAAAAAGAGTGGCCTTCTGATATTTGCGGTAAAGAATCCGCACGGTTGTGGTTGAACAGTATTGAAAAATAATCGAATAAAGGGCTTTGTCCCATCCGAATAAAAATCCGCCGGCAATTAAGATTGCCGCATTAATCATTAAGGTAATATGGAATGAATCCACACCTTTCCGCTCGGAGAGGAAAACCCCGATAAAATCGGTTCCGCCGGTCGTGGAATCCATTAACAGACACATGCTGATGGCAAGTCCGTTAATCAGACCTCCGAATATACTGATTAAAAGGACATCACGTGTGACAACGTAGGCGGGAAGCATATCGGCCAAAACCGCGGTTAAGATAATGACGTAGCAGGAAAGTCCTGTAAATTTCTTTCCGATGAAACGAAACCCGATATAAACGGGGCCTGCGTTCAGCAGAATATTAATCAGTGTATAAGGGAGAGAAATTCCGAAAAACTTGTCACATGCTTCCTGGATCAGAAGGGTCAGTCCGCTGACACCACCCGGAAGAAGACCGCCGGTATGAACAAAGGTCTTGATGTTTAGCGCCATCATAAAAGAGGCTAAAGAGACCGCAATCAGGCGCATGATAAAACTTCCCTGCAATTTGTGCAGGTTCTTTTTGATTTTACGGGTTGTGGAATTGGATGAATCCCCGAGATTTCTTACGTCGTTATCCATTGTTTCTCCTTTATGCCTTAAGGACCCTTTCGGGAAGAAACAGTGATTACCCTTTTATTGTAACGCATATGGGCGGATTTTTAAAGGGGAAATACCCGGACCGGTAAAAAGGGCCGTGTGATGAAAACACGGCCCATAAAATCCTATCCGATTTTTAATTTTTTTAAAACGATTCCTTTTTAGCCGGAGTATCCGGCTTGCTATTTTTGAATCGTTATCCGAGGGTAACAACTACATTATACTCGGTCTTGCCTTCGGTGTAAGGAATGATGCATCCGTCAACCTTTGCACCGTCAACTTCCATGGAAGCTACACCCTTGCATACGTGATTCGGGTTCTTGATGGTGATGTTGTAGGTAGCACCGCGGAATTTACGTGTAGCGGTGAAGCCGTCCCCGTCGTGAGGAATGGAAGGATCTACTTTCAGTCCGTCAAAGTCGGGCTGTACACCTAAGATGTACTGGGAAATGGCTACCATGTTCCATGCTGCGGTACCGGTCAGCCAGGAGTTCTTGCCCTGTCCGAAGTTCTTGCCGGTCTGTCCGATATCGGCACCTGCATCCTTACCGCCGATCATCTGGCCGTATACGTAAGGCTCGGTCTTGTGAATATCAGATGTCTCCTCGGTAAATGCGGGAGCGATTTCGGAATAGTATTTAAATGCCTGATCGCCCTGGCCCGCATATGCGGCAGCACAGATAATCCATGCATTGTTATGTGTGAAGATTCCCGCATTTTCCTTATATCCGCCGGGATAAGTGGAAATTTCACCGTACTGGATATAATACTTGGTATAAGCAGGATTATTGAGTACCAGACCGAATTTGGTATTCAGTCTTTCATCGATAGCTGCCAGGGTCTTAAGGTCTGTGCCCTGATCCTTGCCGACGTCGGACATGATTGCGAAGCCCTGAGGCTCGATGAAGATCTGGCCTTCTTCACATTCCTTGGATCCCATCTTTTCGCCGTTTGCATCATATTCACGAAAGAACCAGTCACCGTCCCATGCGGATTCCATGATGTTCTTCTTCATCTTGTCGATTTCTTCCTGGGCCTTTGCTGCTTCATCGTCCTTGCCGAGATGCTTTAAAATCTCAACATAGTTCGGTCCTGCGTAAGTGAAGAGTGCAGCTACCATTACAGACTCTGCAATCTTGGAGTATCCGCCTTCCGCGGCAAACTTCGGATTGGTATAGGTCTGGAAGGATTCGCCCGGTGTATCGGAGAAGCAGGATAAGTTGATACAGTCATTCCAGTCGGCACGCATGGCAAGAGGAAGACCGTGAGGTCCTAAGTTATTTACAATACGATAGAACGATACTTTCAAATGCTCAAGCATCGGCTGTGCAACGGACATATCGTTATCGTAAGGAGTCATTACATCCAGAATGCTCCAGTCGCCGGTTTCCTTAATATATGCGGAAACGGAAAGGATAAGCCATAAAGGATCGTCGGAGAAATCGCCGCCGATATCGGCATTGCCCTTCTTGGTAAGAGGAGAGTACTGATGATAGCATCCGCCGTCCGGGAACTGGGTGGAAGCGATATCGATGATACGCTCTTTTGCACGGTCGGGAATCTGATGAACAAATCCCAAAACGTCCTGGTTGGAATCTCTGAATCCCATGCCACGGCCGATTCCGGACTCGAAATAGGAAGCGGAACGGGAAAGGTTAAAGGTAACCATACACTGATACTGGTTCCAGATATTTACCATGCGGTCAACCTTGTCATCCGGAGTCGTAACGGTGAAGATGCCGAGAAGCTTATCCCAGTATGCTTTCAGCTCTTTCATGCCTGCTTCGAATTTCTCGGGTGTGTCGTACTTTTCAATCATGGCTTTGGCTTTTACCTTGTTGATGGTCTTGCCGTCTGCCTCGAATTTCTGATCAACAGGCATCTCAACATAACCGAGTACAAATACCAGAGTCTTGGATTCGCCGGGCTTTAAGGTGATTTTCTTAAAATGAGAAGCAATCGGAGCCCATCCGTCTGCAAACGAATTCGTAGCCTTGTCTGCCAAAACGGCTTCGGGATTGTTGAATCCGTTATAAAGACCGATGAAGGAGTCTCTGTCGGTATCGTATCCGTCAATGGTATCGTTTACGGAATAAAATGCAAAGTGATTGCGGCGGTCCCTGTATTCCGTCTTGTGATAAAGAACGGAACCGTCAACCTCTACACGGCCGGTAGAGAAGTTACGCTGGAAGTTGTTGGAATCGTCCTGCGCATCCCATAAGCACCACTCTGCAAAAGAGAAGAGTGAGAATGTGTTCTCGAAAGAACCTTCATTTGTTAATACAACCTGCTGAACTTCCCCGTCGAAATCCTGGGGAACGAAGAAGGTTACCTGTGCCTTGATACCGTTTTTCTTTCCGGTAATTTTGGTGTAACCCATACCATGGCGGCACTCATACTCGTCAAGTTCGGTCTTGACGGGGGACCAGCCGGGATTCCAGATGATTCCGTTATCATTTATATAGAAATAACGGCCGCCCATATCAATGGGAACGTTGTTATAGCGATAACGGGTAATTCTGCGGAGACGCGCATCTTTATAGAAAGAATAACCTCCGGCGGTGTTCGAGATCAGTGAGAAGAAGCCCTGCGTTCCCAGATAGTTGATCCAGGGATACGGAGTTCTGGGAGTGGTGATGACGTATTCTCTGTTGGCATCATCAAAATAACCAAATTTCATACCTGTTTCTCCTTATTCATTATAGTTTTGTCCTGTTTTACCGGAAACCGGCGGCAAAATGCCGTTTCGGGGGCCCGGCAAAACGTGTATACATCATCGATTATACAATAGAAAACCGCCAAAAATCAATAAGCGGGGCGCCCTTCAAACCATATTTAACAGAATGGTAATATATTATAGGAAAAATGAAGATGATATGAAAGAAATATGAACAGAAAAAGACGTAAATATGAACAAAAAATGAACAAAAGGATATAGATTTTGAACAAAATTGGGTTTTTTGGACAAAAATTACAGAAAAAGTATTGTCATTATGGATATTGTGATATATAATCACTTTAGTCGGGACGGGAAAGGACATATCCTATTCATAACCGGCAGAAACTATTCACTACACTATAATAATAGAGGAGGAAAACTAAAAGTGAAAAAGAAATTATTAAGTGTATTGTTATCCACCGCTATGGTAGCTGCATTACTTGCAGGCTGCACTGGCACAACTACTACTTCTGAAGTTACTTCTACTGAGCCTACTGTTACTACTGAGGTTGAATCTCAGCAGCCCGGTGGTGCCGGAGAGGTTACCGCAGTTGAGGATCTTGTTGATACCGGCGATACTCTTACAATTGAGTGCTGGAACGATGAGTGGCAGACTCGTGTTATCAACTTAATGCCTGGTTATACTCAGGATAGCGAGAATGATCCGAACCATGGTCACATCGGTGATCTTGCTGTAGAATGGATCGTAACTCCTTCTGACAACGGTGCATATCAGAACGCTCTTGATGCTGACCTTACAGATGCTAACGCTGACGTAGATATCTTCTTAGTAGAAGCTGACTATGCTGGAAAGTATACTGTACCTGGTGTTGCTAAGGCTCTTGGCGAACTTGGTATTACCGATGCTGACCTTGCTGATCAGTATGCATATACTCAGCAGGTTGTTACTACTGACGGTGTTCTTTATGGTTCTTCCTGGCAGACCTGCGGTGCTGGTATGATTTACAACCGTGAGATCGCTAAAGAAGTTCTTGGAACTGATGATCCCGATGAAGTTCAGGCAGCTGTTTCCGATTGGGATAAGTGGCAGGATGTTGCTAAGCAGATGAAGGAAGCAGGATATAAGATGACTCCTTGTGCAGCAACTTCTTATCGTGTATTCTCCAACAACGTATCCACTCCTTGGGTTATTGATGGAAAGATCAACATCGACCAGAACATCCAGAAATGGATTGATATGTCTAAGGAAATGGTAGACGCAGAAGAGACCGGTACATTCGGACTTTGGGATACCAACGAAGACTTCCAGAAGAACATTTCCTTCTGCGTATTCGGACCCGCTTGGTACTTCGATTTCTGTATGCAGGCTGGATCTGGTGATTCCATCGCTGATAAGGGCGGTTGGGCACTTTGCACCGGACCTCAGGCTCATTTCTGGGGTGGTACATGGGTATGCGTAGCTGACAAGACTGATAACGCAGCTACCGCAGCTGATATCCTTCGTACCATGACCATGGATGAAGGCGTTCTTACCTCCATCATCGACACCTATGGTGACAACGTTAACAATAAGACTATCGTTGCTAAGTATGCAGCTGATACTTCTTATGGCAACCCTGTTCTTGGCGGACAGAATCCTTACACCATCTTTGAAGATGCTTTAGCAGGCGTTGATGTTAGCAACATGACCATCTATGATCAGATCTGCAACGAAGCACTTCAGACCGCTATGACTGACTACTTCACCGGTAAGGTTGATTATGATACTGCATTAGATAACTTCTATACCGCAGTTGAGGAGACCTATCCTGAACTTTCCCGCTAATCATTAACGGGTAACAAATGAAAGTAATGGGTGTGCCTGCCCCCTTAAAGGCAGGCACACTTGTTTCTTTTTTTGAATTTTTGGGGGCTGTTATTTTGTAAGGGGCAAAATAGGGATCGGGCACCCAAAATTAACTCATCTGGCTTATGAATTTTAAAAAACTAAATAAGCACGAAATGGAGGAAGGTATTTTATGAAGAAAAGAGGAAAAGTAGTCAGCTTTAATAAGTGGGGTTACTTCTTTTTAGTCCCGTTTTTTGCTGTATATTGTTTCTTTCAGCTGATCCCTCTTGTAATGACCATTTACTATAGTTTCTTCGAAAACTATATGCAGGGTATGACGCAGATTGGACCGCGTTTTATTGGAATTGAAAATTATATCACCCTTTTCTCAAAAGGGGACATGCTTAAATATGCTCTGAATACCTTTATCATGTGGATTATCGGTTTCATTCCGCAGATTCTGGTATCACTTCTTTTGGGCGCATGGTTTTCCGATACCAGATTAAGACTGAAAGCAGCAGGCTTCTATAAAGTCGTTATTTATCTGCCGAACTTAATCATGGCATCCGCATTTTCCATGTTGTTCTTTGCTCTGTTTTCTGAAACAGGACCGATTAATGCATTGCTTTGCAATACATTACATGTTATTCCCAAACCGTTCATTTTCTTCCAGGATGTTACAGCAACACGTTCGCTGGTTGGTTTCATGAACTTCCTTATGTGGTTCGGAAATACGACAATCCTGTTAATGGCCGGTATGCTCGGAATCGATCCGTCGCTTTATGAAGCGGCAGAAGTTGACGGTGCTACTCCTACCCAGGTATTCTGGAGAATTACATTACCGCTTCTTCGTCCGATTCTTGTATATGTAGTTATCACCTCTATGATCGGTGGTTTGCAGATGTTCGACGTTCCTCAGATTTTAACAAACGGACGTGGTTCACCGGCTAACTGTGCAATGACACTGATTATGTGGTTGAACAGACATATCAGTACCAGTAAGAACTTTGGTATGGGTGGTGCTCTTTCTGTAGTACTGTTCATCATCACCGGTGTGCTGAGTATGGTTGTTTACAAAGTTTCCAATGGAAAAGAAGACTAGGAGGGGATAGACTATGGCTAAAGAAGGTGCTATGCAACTCCAGATGGATAAAGAGAAAGTCACGGGCGGTATTCGTGCAAGAAGAGTAGTGGCGAACATTGTACTGATTTTACTCTGTGCACTCTGTCTTTTCTGGTTTTACATTTTGTTTATTAATTCGACCTATTCAAATGCCCAGCTTTCCGGCGGAAGATTCCACATCTTACCCGGCTTGAACTTCTTCACGAACTTCAAGAACCTTATGGGAAGTTCCATTAACATTTGGAGAGGTATGCTTAACTCCGTTATCATAGCGGGTGCGACTGCCGTACTTAGTACGTATTTCTCATCCATGACCGCTTATGCGATTCACTGCTATGATTTCAAATTAAAGAATGTTGCTTTTACATTCATTCTTATGATTATGACGATTCCTACGCAGGTTACCGCACTTGGTTTCGTTCAGTTTATGAGAAACATCAGACTTCATGATACATTTATTCCTCTGATGCTTCCCGCAATTGCAGCTCCGGTTACTTTCTTCTACATGAAGCAGTACATGGATTCAACACTTCCGCTTTCCATCATCGAGGCAGCTCGTATCGACGGATCCGGTGAGTTCAGAACATTTAATACCATCGTAATGCCCATGATGAAACCGGCTATCGCTGTACAGGCAATCTTCACTTTCGTAGGAAGCTGGAATAACTACTTTACTCCGGCCCTGATTTTGAAGTCCGATAAGAACAAGACCCTGCCGATTTTGATCGCAACTCTTCGTTCTGCAGACTACATGAAGTTCGATATGGGACAGGTTTACATGATGATCATGTTATCCATCTTCCCCGTTATCGTTGTTTACCTCTTACTTTCCAAGTACATCGTTGGTGGTGTTGCTCTCGGAGCTGTTAAGGGTTGATGTAACAAAATTAATAAAAAAGTTTTCAAGGACCTGCGCGAAAGCGCAGGTCCTAATTTTCGCGTAAGAATAAGTTTTTTACCTGAAAATATAGAATAACTGCGAAAAAAAAGGTAAAATAGGGATATGGAATATATAAAACTGATAGCACCCTGTCACTTCGGACTGGAGTCGGTGCTGAAAAGAGAAATACTGGATTTGGGATATGATATCGACAGTGTGACGGATGGAAGGGTGACTTTCCTGGGGGATTATGAAGCTGTCTGTTATTCCAATATTTTTTTGCGGACTGCAGAGCGGGTTCTGCTTTTCGTCGGAGAATTTAAGGCGGAAAGTTTTGAAGATTTGTTCCAGGGCACAATGGGAATTCCCTGGGAGGAATATATTCCGAAGGATGGAAAATTCTGGGTAACGAAGGCAGCGAGTGTCAGGAGCAAACTGTTCTCACCCTCCGATATCCAGTCTGTCATGAAGAAAGCCATGGTGGAGAGACTGAAACGCTCTTATGGTATTTCATGGTTTGAAGAAACCGGAGCGGAGTTTCCGCTTCGTGTATTCATAAAAGATGATGTGGTAACAATCGGAATGGATACTACCGGCGTTTCCCTTCACAAAAGAGGGTATCGGAAACTTACCGCAAAGGCGCCGATTGCCGAAAACCTGGCAGCTGCACTAATTATGCTGACACCGTGGAAGAAGGACCGGATTTTAGTTGATCCTTTCTGTGGAAGCGGAACCATTCCGATTGAAAGTGCGCTGATGGCAGCGAACATTGCTCCCGGGATGAACCGTGAGTTCACGGCGGAGTCCTGGATTCATTTAATTCCGAAGAAAACCTGGTATAACTGCATAAGCGATGCCGAAAATCGAATAGACAAGACGTTAAAAAAAGAAGATCTGGATATTCAGGGTTATGATCTTGATCCCGAGATGATTAAAATTGCCAGAGAGAATGCCAGACTTGCCGGGGTGGAGCAGCTGATTCATTTTCAGACAAGGGATGTGAAGGATTTATCTCATCCGAAGAAATACGGTTTTTTGATTACAAATCCTCCCTATGGAGAGCGACTGGAAGAGAAGAAAGAACTGCCGGAGTTATACCGGATGATCGGAGAGAGATATCGTGCACTCGACAGCTGGTCGATGTTTTTAATTACATCTTATGAGAATGCCGAGAGGGACCTCGGAAGGAAAGCGGATAAAAACCGTAAGATTTATAACGGCATGATGAAGACCTATTTCCTTCAGTATAACGGTCCGAAACCTCCGAAAAGAGAAAAAACGGACAGCAATATCTAGATTCGGCTCTTACTGCCGTAGTTCGGAACAATAAGAACGGAAATGCAGTCCGGAACGGCGTAAAATGAATTTTGACTGAAATAGTCACATTTTTGAAAGAAATTAATTCGTAATTTAATTTTCAATATATTGATTTTTTATAATTTTAATGGTGACAGTCACCATTAAGGACAGGGGCATTTAAGAAAATGAAACGTGTAATAGTGGCAACCGGAAACAAGGGAAAAATCGTCGAGATAAAATCCATTGTAAATGATCCGGAAGTGGAAGTGCTTTCGATGAAGGAGGCCGGAATTGAGGCCGATATTGTCGAGGACGGAAAAAGTTTTGAAGATAATGCGATTATAAAAGCAAGGGCAGTATGGGAAATCTGCCACGAACTGGTATTGGCGGACGACTCCGGTCTCGAAGTGGATGCGTTAAATAAAGAGCCGGGAATATATTCCGCAAGGTATATGGGAGAGGAGACACCGTACAGCATCAAAAATGCCGATATTATCAAGAGGCTTGAGGGCGTGCCTGACGAGAAGCGGACGGGACGTTTTGTATGTGCGGTTGCGGCTGTGCTTCCGGATGGTGAGGAAATTATTGTAACAAAGACCATGGAAGGCCGGATCGGATATGAGGAACGAGGGACAAACGGATTCGGCTATGATCCGATTTTTCTGCCGGACGGATATAACTGCAGTTCGGGAGAACTCCCGATGGAAGAGAAGAATTTAATTTCCCACAGGGGGAAGGCATTCCGCAGAATGTGGGAGATTCTGGCAAAACTTGATGCAAAATAAACGGATGAAAAAAGAATGAAAATACTGGTAGTAAGTGATACACATGGAATCGACAGACCTTTCTATGATTTGTATCGGAATTTGAAAAAAATGGACATGGTGATTCATTGCGGGGATCTGCAGGGAAGCGAGGAGGACTATTCGCGTTTCTTAAACTGTCCGTTTGCCGCGGTGAAAGGGAATAATGACTTTTTTACCATGCTTCCGAAGGACCGTGTTTTTGATTACGGCGGAAAGCGTTTTTTCGTAACTCACGGTCATTATTACAATGTTTCTTCCGGATATGAACGGCTGATCGATGAGGCGAAAAGCCGGGGATGTGATTTTGCGCTGTTCGGGCATACACACCGGCCTTATTACGAAGTCCATGACGGAATTCATATCATTAACCCGGGAAGCTTGAGTTATCCGAGACAGTACAGCCACAGGCCGTCGTATGCAATTATCGAGGTGGATTCGGCAGGAGATGTGAAGGTAAGTTTAAAGGAAGTCGAGTAATCGAAAGCAGCAAATAAATACAGCGAACAAATGCAGTAAATAAACGCAGCAGAATATGCGGTAATGAAAGCTGTAATGGAAATATTTAATAAGAGGGGGGCAACATGTTAAACGAAAACAAAATCTGGTTTGGGAAATCAGGCAATACCAAAATTTATGCACTTCCGAAAATGGCGAACCGCCACGGAATGATTGCCGGAGCAACCGGTACCGGTAAAACCGTAACGCTGAAAGTTTTAGCGGAGTCTTTTTCTTCCATCGGAGTACCGGTATTTTTGGCCGATGTAAAGGGAGATCTCGGCGGAATGTGCAATCCCGGTGTCGAGACGGAAGATATGAAAGCACGTATCGAACGGTTCGGGCTGGAAGAAGAGGGATTTAAATTCGAATCATTTCCGACTGTTTTCTGGGATGTCTATGCCGAAAAGGGTCTTCCGCTTCGTACGACCATCAGTGAGATGGGACCGGTTCTTCTTTCCAGAATTCTGGAACTGAATGAAATCCAGTCGGATATCTTAAGCGTCGTATTTAAGATTGCGGATGACGAGGGACTGCTGCTTATCGATACAAAGGACCTTCGTTCCATGCTGACCTATGTCAGTGAAAACAATAAAGAATTAAGTTCCCGCTACGGAAGTATGTCATCCCAAAGTTTAGGAGCGATTATCCGTTCCCTGATTGCGCTGGAAGGACAGGGCGGAGAGCAGTTCTTCGGCGAGCCGGCACTTGATATTCGTGACTGGATTGCCTGCGATTATACCGGAAAAGGAAAAATCAATGTTTTAGACTGTCAGAAACTAATCAATAATCCGACGATGTATTCGTCCTTCATGCTCTGGATGCTTTCGGAACTCTATGAAACCCTTCCCGAAGCGGGAGATCTGGACAGACCGCGCATGGTATTTTTCTTTGATGAAGCGCATATGCTTTTTGACTCCGCAAGCAAATCGCTTCTTGATAAAATCGAGCAGATTGTAAAATTAATCCGCTCAAAGGGAGTCGGCGTATTCTTTATTACCCAGAATCCGAAAGATATTCCGGACGGGGTATTGGGTCAACTCGGAACCAAGATTCAGCATGCACTTCGTGCGTACACGCCGTCCGAATTAAAGTCTGCAAAGGCAGCGGCCCAGGCATTCAGGGAGAATCCCGCCTTTGATACATTCCAGGTTTTAACCGAACTCGGCATCGGCGAAGCGCTTGTTTCCGTTTTGGATGAAAGCGGTGTTCCGACGATTGTAGAGCGTTGTAATATCCTGCCGCCTCAGAGTCAGATGGGTGCCATCGATGAGGCAACCAGAAATTCAAAAATTCAGTCAGAGCAGCTTTACATCAAGTATGTGGAGTCCGTCGACCGTGATTCCGCCTATGAATTCTTACAGCGAAAAGCGATAAGTGATGCTGAGGAAAAAGCCAGAGCCGAAGAAGTGGCAAGAATCGAAAAACAGCGTGCGGCAGATGAGGCTGCGGCATTAAAAGAAGCAAAACGTCAGGCGGATGCGGAACGAAAAGCCGCCGAAAGAGCAGAAATTCAGGCGCAGAAAGAAGCGGAACGTCAGGCAATTGCAGAACAGAAAGCCGCCGAGAAGGCTGCGCTGGCCGCGCAGAAACAGGCAGAGAAAGAGGCACTTGCCGCTCAGAGAGCTGCGGAAAAAGAAGAGGAAGCCAAGAAACGTGCGGTAAAGAGTGCCGGAAAATCCGTTGCAAATTCCGTTGCCGGAACAATCGGAAGAGAAGCCGGTAAAAACCTCGGAAAATCGGTTGGCGGTTCCTTCGGAAAAACCCTCGGAGGAAATGTCGGTGCATCCCTCGGAAGGGGAATTATCGGAACGTTATTCAGCATTAAGAAATAAATATTTTATAATAATAAAAAGACAGATTCAGCAGATTGGACATAAGGATAGATTTTTACGGACAGGGAATTATCCCTGTCCGTATTAGATTTGCGTGATAAAGCCTTCCGGCAGATACTGTGCATGTACGATTTTTGATTTTTTGTTAATTCGAAATAACGGGTATTGACAATTCATTTTCGTGTATATTATAATCAACTCACTTTCAAAAAGCGAAACGGTTCTGTTTCGTAATTCCACTTTTTTGTTTATGATTTCAAGAATTCAGCTTGATTTATTTTTGCGTGTCTAAGAAAGATTTCAACATTTTTTCATTCATTTTCCAAATCGGAAAAAAATTCAGAAACTGACAATCGTTTGATTTTATTTGTTTATTTTAAGGGAGATTAGAATACAAAAATGAAAGAAAAAAAGAATAATTATTTACTTCGGATCGGCGCGTCAGTCCTGTCGGTGCTGATGATTTTTATACATGTTTTTGCATCGTATCATACCGTTTCAAAAGCGGAAACGATATACGGGGATCATATTATCGAGCAGGGAGAAAACATTCAGTACAGCGATGTTTTTGGTGCGGGAAGCTGGAGTACGCACCGGTATTCCTGGAACGGAAGAATCATTTACTGCATCGAATCGAATAAAGGAGCGCCCGGAAACGGGGCCAATTACGGCTCATCGTATATGGGTGACGTAGAAGGAAAAACAACCGGAATCGACCGCGGACTGCTTGCCTGTGCGATTGCGCACGGACCGGGCGGGGAACTCGATTATGCGGGAAGACAGTGGTGGATTGATCACGGACGTCCGGAAATCGGAAACAATGAAAACGGCATGTACGTGGTTACACACATTGCGGCCAATTACGCTTATGCGGGAATCAGTTCCAATACCAGAGAAATCATCTATAAAGGAGTTCCCGGAGATTTATGGGGAATGTTCGATGAGTATATGCAGTTTCTGGGAAAAGTAGCTGCCGGTGAAAGTACGTATCAGCACGACGGAAAGCCGACTTCCTGGGATAATTTCTGGGTTGAAATTCTGATGCCCGGGGAGAATACGGGATGGCAGCAGATGGCTGTTTATGCGGGCGTTCAAAGGCATTACGATCTTCCCCAGGGAGTGGATATTGTTGTACCGGTAAGTAAAAGCGGAGACGGAAAACATTCCCTTGACGGTGCGGTTTACGGACTTTTCAAAAATGACGGAACCGAAATGGAACGTATTACATTAAGTGGTACAACTACAGCTGTAGGTAAATTTGAAATCAAAATAACCGAAAGCGGGAAGTATTATGTCCGGGAAATTACGGCACCGAAAGGATATAAAAAGGATACGGAGAAATACGAATTCACGGTGGATGTATCCAATCAGAATATGACAACATCGGATATTCATATCAACATCCATGAAAAACAGGCAGATGTTACGGTCAGCGATACACCGATCAGCGTAACACCGAAGATTCAGGTCAGAAAAGACGGAACCGGCGGGGCAAGCGTCCGGGGCGCGGTTTATAAAATGTATCGCATGGACTCTTCGGATTTAAGTAAAAATCCGGAAGTGGCAAGTGCTGTGATCGATACCCCGATAGACGGCTCGGAAGAAAATATGACCGGTTCTTTTAATAAAACCTTTTACATCGAGGATGCCGGAAAAGTCTTTTATATTAAGGAGACAAGTGCACCGAAATATTATCTTTTAGATGAATCGGTTTTTTATTTTAAGGTGGTTGAGAACGGGGAAGAATTAAGACTGGAAGCATATGGTCCTTCCAATGCCTGCGTGAACGGAAGCAGTATTAGCGTAGCGTTTTCCGCAGTTACGGCTGTCAGCGCGGAGAAACGTGTTTTTCCGGTAAATATCCAGATTATCAAAACCGGAAATAGTAAGGATCCGAAAGCGACACTTGACGGAGCCGTATACAGTATATACCGGTGTGACTCGGTGGCAACAGCCGAGAATACAAAGGAATTCATTGCCGATGTGATTTTAAATACCGAATCGGGAAATAAGAATAAAGCTACCGGTTTTTCGGGAACCATTCTGCTCCCGGGATTCTATTTCGTTACGGAAACAAAAGCTCCGTACGGATATTACCCGGACGATAAGAAACACTTTTTCACGCTGTCCGAAACAGGAGTAATAACTTCCGACAGTCCGATATTTACGGTAAGAGGAAATTCCGTTACGGCGAATGTGGAAGATGAGGAAGTTGTCCGTTCTTTTACACCGATGATTGAAATCGTTAAGGACGGAAAATGCAACGTTCCGGGCGATGAATCCGATGTTTCGAAAGCGAAATTCGGCCTTTTCAATTCAAAGGATGAACTGCTTAGTGAAATCGAACTAAAGGGAAATGCCGTAAGGGCTTCGGGCGTATTCTCATACACCATAAGGGAAGTCGGAGAGTATTACATTAAGGAAACCGTGGCACCGGGAAATTTTGAGCTTGACACGCAAAAATATAAATTCCGTGTGTCTTTGGTGGACGGGGAGCTGATTTCCGATCATAAAGATTTTGTCGTAAATGCATCGTATCCCGAGCGGGCGATTGTAAAGGTACATGAAAAACCGAATAAGTATCGGTTTGATGTTTCCATCCTCAAAAGAGCTGCCGGCACGGGGGACTATTCTTCCGTGGAAGGAGCCGTTTACGGACTTTATGACAGTAAGGATACATTAATTGACAAGACCGTTTTACAGGCGGCGGAGGATGGTGCAAAAGGAGGATTTAAAGATGTTATTTTCGAAAAAGAAAAATCCGGGAAATATTATATAAAAGAAATTACCGCACCCAAAGGTTTCAGGCTGAATGAGAAAAAATACGAATTCACCGTCAGCGTGGAAGACCAGATTATTACGGTTTCGGATCCGGAAATTGTTCTGGTAAACGATTCCCTGACTGTTCGTGTAAGTGAAGAGGCACAGATGGGAAAATTCCGGCTGACGAAGAAAGGGGAGGACGGATTTGCGATTGAAGGAGTCAAGTTTGAAGTATATCTGAAATCTTCCCTTTCGGTGAATGCAAACGGCCAATATATTTTTGACGGAAAAACACCGGTCCGGACAGTCTATACATACAAAAACGGAAAAGCGGAATCCGGTAATCTACCGCTCGGGACCTATATTGTCCGGGAAGTGGAAGCACCGGAGGAATATCTTCTTAAAGAGCCTTTTGAAGTACAGATTGAAGAGGACGAGCAGGTTGTTGAACTCGGAGATGTAGTGGATGAAAATGTGCCGGTTTATATTCGTGCAACGAAGATGGATACAGGCCGGAAAACGGTGATTTTAAAGGCCGGGACATCCTATACGATTACGAACAGCAAAGGAAAACTCATGGAGGATTCAAAGGGCAGTTCGGTTTTTGTCTGTGATGAGAGCGGAATTATTACGATTGACTGCGGACTGAAACCGGATACCTATCTGATAAAGGAAGTGGCTCCGCCGAAGGGGTATAAGGCCGATTCCGAACCGGTAAAGATCGTGGTAAATGCGAATCTTGAATATGTGGTGGAAAAGGATAAGCACATTCATGACGTGACTTTTTCGGACAGTGAAAAGACCGGGGAAATCATCGTAACCAAGAAAGGGAAGACACTGTCATCCTATGAAAAGGATCGTTTTGTCTGGGAAGAAGCCTATCTGCCGGGAGCGGAGTTTGAAGTCAGGGCCGCTGAGGATATTTATGCACCGGATGGTCACGGAAAGAAGCTGCTTGCCAAAGACGAACTGATAGACATTCTGAAAACGGGAGAAGGCGGAAAAAACAGAGTTTCGAATCTTCCCATGGGCAGGTATTATCTGGTGGAAATAAAGGCGCCGGAAGGCTATCTGATTAATTCGGAACCAATTGAAGTTGTGATTGAGGATAAGAATCCGAAGGCGGATAAAATTATTGAAGCCATGACCATTTATAATGAAAAACAGAATGTGGTTTTAAATCTTTATAAGTATGACGAAGAAACAAAGAAGCCGCTTGCCGGTGCGAAATTCGGCATTTATGCGGATGAGGATATTAAGAATTTTGCAGGGGAAACCATTGTAAAGAAAGGCAGCAGAATCGCATACGGAATATCGGATAAGGACGGGCGGATTCTTTTTGATATCGATCTGCCGTTTAACAGGTATCTCATCCGGGAAGAGCAGGCGCCTTACGGTTATGTCTTAAACGAAACGGAATTTAAGTTCAGCGCGGAATCTCCGTACAGTCATATCGCTAACGTATATTACAAAAACGAATGGGGAAATGTACCGGTAAAAGGTGATGTAAGATTTGTCAAAACCGGGGAATCCCTTACGGATTACAAAGACGGAAAATTCATCTACGAAAATGTCGGACTCGCCGGTGCGGAATTCGATCTATATGCGCTGGATGTCTTCACTTACGATCAGGCAACCGATGAGAACGGTGAGAGAACCAGGTATTACAAAAAGGACGAATTCATTAAAAAAATCACAACGTCGTCCGGCGGTGAGGCCGTTATCACGGATCTTCCGATCGGGACATATTATCTGAAAGAAACCAAAGCACCATACGGAATGACCGTACTCAGTGAGCCGTATGCCTTTGAAATTAAGTATAAAGACCAGAATACGCCGAAGGTAATTCAAACGGAGAGCATCATTGATAATCGCCAAAAGATTGAACTGCATATCGAGAAATTAGGAAGCGGAAGCAATGAAAAATTAAGCGGAGGAATTTTTGGATTATATGCCGGAGAAGATATCCGGAATTATCTCGGAAATGTAGTGGTGAAATCCGGAACAAAAATCGCTGAAGCCTCAGCAAAAGAAGGTATCATAAGTTTCGATGCGGATCTGCCGCACGCGAAATATGTCGTTCGTGAAGAAAGTGCCGTTTCGGGATATTTCGATACCGGGCGGGATTATATTCTTGACGGCAGTTATACCTCACAGGATATCCGTATTCTCGGAATTCATCTGATTATTTATAACGATAAGATTCCGGGATTCGGAAGGCTGACACTGTCCATCGGAAACCGGAAATTTATGAAAAACGAATCGAATTATATAACCGGTGATACCGAAGGAAACGGCGGATTTTCCGTATTAATCGGAGAAGAGCAGGAAATCAGGGATAGCAGAGTATTTGGAAAAACGCTGACTCTTGTAGCTTTCGCAGCCGCGATTCTGGGGCTTGCCGGAGCAGTCCTTCTGATACTTTCAAAACTTCGGATGAAAAAGAAGCGGGCATAAGAAAGTATATGACACATCAACAGGAATAAAAGAATAATTACGAAAGGAACTGTTATGAATGATAAAACGAATGATAAAACATTAAAAAAGATCAGTATATTTACCGTCATTCTTGCGATTCTCCTTTCGAGCGGAGGCTGTTTAGTTACAACCTCCGCCGTAACGGGAAACGACGGGATAGAGACGGTTGAAGAAGCAGACACCGGTTGTGCCGGTGAGCCGGAAGAATGTGTACAATCATATGATGATGCAGGACGGGAAGTAAGCCGGAAAAATGCGGAAGAGGAAGGCAGGAATGAAAAAGAAGAAGACGTGATTGGAAAAGAGAGGATTACAAAGGAGTATCATTTCTGCATCGGAAGCCTTGAGGATGTCGATATTCCGACGGAAATAACCGTGCAGGGAAAAACATACGAAATTTCCGGAGAGCCGAAATACAAGGAATTAAACGAAGTGGAAGCGGTAAAACAGATTGTGAATGTTTCGGTGGAAAACGAGAGCGACCTGGACCGAAGCATTTCATACAAATCGCCGGCAACGGGAATCACCTATCTTTTAAAAACTCCCGAGGATGCCATCCGCTGGGGAAATAAAACGACAATCGGCAAAAAGATTACCGAAACGGTTGAATGGGGGCCTTCCATGGAAGCCCCGGCGATTCCGGGACGGAAGGCAATTACCTATTATAATCCGGTTACCGGACAGAATGAAACAACCAGCGGGAAACTGGTCGGGACCACAGTCTCGGAACCGTTCTGGTCAGCGGCAGAAGAGCCGATCCAGGGGATTTTTGCCCGCTCCGAAGGCGGTGTTACGGCGTATACCACCGATTATATTCTTCCGGACGGGACGGCGTTTGCGGTACCGGTGGATATGGATCAAAGCCTTCATCCTTCATGGGAAGGCTATGAGAAGGATATTCTCAAAATTCTGGGACTTGATTCTTCGCTTTACCGCATTACCGGAGCCGGCTGGGCAGGGGATTCCTATTACAGTGTGGAATGTGACGAGCGTTTCGGAATGAACGTGGCCGTTGCCTACCGGAATGCGGTTTATCCGTATGAGGCTCTTTGCAGGACATATACGGCTGTATATGAGGCGGATATTGAAACGCAGGGATATAAAACGGCAGTGACTTATTATTTGCCGTACGAAGAACTAAAGGATCATTATTCCAAAGAGGAACTCGGCCCGGATTTAAGTACCGTATATGATGTAAGTGTAAAAGCTTCCTACCGGGCGAAAAATATACCTTAACAGGTGAGTTTAATACAAAAAAAGAAATCCATACACAATGAAAAAACAGAAGAATGCAAAAAGCAATTGCAAAACAAAGATTAAATCCATGGATAAGTCTTACAGGATGCCGCTTTATGCGGCAGTCCTGTGCTTATCCTTCAGTCTGATCCTGTTTTTCGGTGTTCTGTTTGCTTCCGTGGGGATGAAAAAGAATACGGAGAAAGAGGAAATGCTTCATGAAGAGTGCGAATTGCAGCCGGAAAATCAGACGGAATACGAACGAAAATATTATGAAATCATACCGGAAGATTTATTATTGCTTAAACGCTACCGGGAGATTAATGATGAGGTCGTCGGAATCATTACTATACCCGATACGATTCTTCACCATCCGCTTATGCTGTCGCCAAGGAGCGGGGAATGCTTTTACTTAAGCCATGATTTATACCGCAATCACAATTTTCACGGAATTCCGTTCCTTACGTTAAACAGTGATCTGTCGGGAGAAGATGGAAACTGTATTATTTACGGGCATAATATTATCCATACTGAGCCGCATGATGTATTCTGCGATCTGGTTCATTATGAGGAGTTGTCGTATTATAAAAAACATCCGGTCATTGAGGTGGTAACCGAAAAAGGAACCGCCCGTTATCTGATTTTTCTCTATGCGATTATGGATACCTCGGACAGTGACTCGTTTGTATACTGGGAGGATACTTCTTTTCCCGACGACAGAAGCTTTAATGAGTATATGTCCGAAATGGAGAAAAGAAACTGGATTAAGACGGAACTTCCGATTACGAGATATGATGCGTATCTGACCATTTCCACCTGTTCGCTGGAACTGGCCCATTCAGGAACAAACCGGATGGTTGTAATGGCCAAAAGAATGGCAGTGGGGGAGGAGTATGAAACATACGTCAACGCCTCAAAAATGAAGGAAAATCCGCTTCTCCCACAGAAACTGAGGTGATTTGATTCGGAATGAAAAAAAGTATTTGACAAATCCTCGTGTAATGCATATAATTTTATTTGCGTCGTGAAGTTTTTAGATGCAATGCCCAGCCGAGGTGTGGCTCAGTTTGGCTAGAGCACCTGGTTTGGGACCAGGGGGTCGCAGGTTCGAATCCTGTCACCTCGATTCAAACTTCATATTGATTATGCAGGCGTGGTTCAATGGTAGAACATCAGCCTTCCAAGCTGAATACGTGGGTTCGATTCCCATCGCCTGCTTTTTTATTTTCCCCGTAAACACAAGGTTTACGGGGATTTTTTACGTTTATCAAATTTTTAAAGTTTCTATGTTAGCAGTACCTTTGGACAATTGCTCGATTGACAAATGTCCAAACACTCGAGTATAATATGTA